>Ga0172375_10012423_pt1 | contig 10677 bp, 8 predicted proteins | sample LakKiv1m_FD_114537 | JGI IMG/M metagenome (GOLD analysis project Ga0172375, IMG submission 114537) | Freshwater microbial communities from Kabuno Bay, South-Kivu, Congo - kab_092012_11.1m | ecosystem: Environmental > Aquatic > Freshwater > Lake | place: Democratic Republic of the Congo...
CGGGGTGTTGTAGGTCTGGTTCTTCGACGAGTTGTCGATGGCGGTCGGCAGGTCGAAGAACGGCGGGACGTAGCGCCCGCTCGCCGCGATCTCCTCCGCCCGCGCCAGCGCACGCGGCGACATCAGCGCGATCCAGAGGCCGCCGTCGGAGGCGAAGCACTTCTGCGGGGCGAAGTAGTAGGCGTCGACCTGGTCGAGGTCGACGGGCAGGCCGCCGGCGCCGGAGGTCGCGTCGACCAGCACGAGCGCGTCGTCGTCGATCCCCGCCGGGCGGCGTACGGGTGCCATCACGGCGGTCGACGTCTCGTTGTGCGCCCATGCGTAGGTGTCGACGCCTTCCTCGGCCACCGCGTCGGGACGCGAGCCGGGCTCGCTGGTGATCACCGACGGGTCGGCCAGCCACGGCGCCTTCTTGGCCGACGAGGCGAACTTGGAGGAGAACTCGCCGAACGACAGGTGCTGGCTCTTCTCGCGGACCAGGCCGAAGCACGCGATGTCCCAGAAGGCGGTGGCGCCGCCGTTGCCGAGCACCACCTCGTAGCCCTCGGGCACGTCGAACAGCGCGGTCAGGCCCTCGCGCACCCGGCCCACCGTCCTCTTCACCGGCGCCTGCCGGTGCGAGGTGCCCATCAGCGACGACCCGGTCGCGGCGAGCGCGTCCAGGTGGCTGGTCTGGATCTTGGACGGGCCTGCACCGAAGCGGCCGTCGGCCGGGAGCAGGTCGGCGGGGATCTTCAGCGTGTGATCGGTCTGGGCGTCGGTCATCGATTGGCCTCACGTGGATGGTGGAACGGCGGTCCTGACGACGCTGTCAGCGCGCCCTAGTCTGTCACCTTCTCGACCACGTCTCACATCGGGGGATCCGCACGTGCACGACCGCTCCACGGGGCCCGGGCCCATGCTCGGCATCGAGCGCCTGCCGATCACCCACCCCGACGCGCTGCTGCTGGTCGAGGCCGTGCAGGAGGAGTACGTCGCGCGCTACGGCGGGCGCGACGAGTCGCCGATCGATCGCCGCGACTTCGAGGACCCGCTCGGCCGGTTCTTCGTCGGCTACCTCGACGGCACCCCGGTCGCGACCGGTGCGTGGCGCCGCTCGTCGGTGCGGGCGCTCGGGGCGGAGGTCACCGCCGAGATCAAGCGGATGTACGTGGTGCCGGCCGCCCAGCGGCGCGGGCTGGCGCGCCGGATGCTGGCCCACCTCGAGGCAACGGCCGCAGCGGAGGGCATCGAGGCGCTCGTGCTGGAGACCGGGATGAAGCAGCCGGAGGCCATCTCGCTCTACCTCTCCGCAGGCTACGAGCCGATCCCCGGCTTCGGCCACTACTCCGGCTCGGAGCTGAGCCGCTGCTTCGGCCGCCGGATCTGACGCTCGGCCGCTCGAGGACGGACGGTTCCGCCCCGCTGGTCGAGGACGGACGGTTCCGCCCCGCTGGTCGAGGACGGACGGTTCCGCCCCGCTGGTCGAGGACGGACGAAGTCCTGTCACGAGACCACACGCGACGTACCCTCGTGGACGTGCCCCGCGGACTCATGCTCAACGACGCCGACTGCGGCTTCTGCATGCGCACGGCGCGGCTGGTGCCGCGGCTCGGTGTCGACGTCGACAGCTCCACGGTCCAGGCGGCCGACCTCGGCGCGCTGGGCGTCGACCCGGTCCGGGCGAGCGTCGAGATGCCCTACGTCCACCCGGACGGCCGGGTCGACTACGGCCATCGCGCGTTCGCCGCGATCCTGCGCACCGGGCCGCTCCCGTGGCGCGTCGTCGGCCGGCTGATGACCGCCCCGGGCATCGACGCGCTCGCGCGCCGGACGTACGCCTGGGTGGCCGCCAACCGGCACCGGATGCCGGGCGGCACGGCGGCCTGCGAACTACAGCGGTGATGTTCTGACGAACCCCTGACGCCTGCGCGCGGGGCCGCTTACGGTCCCTGTGCCAGGTGTGGTCCAAGGGGAAGGTGGGGCGTCTCGATGCGAGCGTCGTTGCGTGTCGTCGTGCGGGTCTCGGCCACGTGCACCCTCGCGCTCGGGCTGCTGTCCGGCACGCTGGGCGCCGCCGCGGCCGACGAGCCGAGCGGCCGGCGCGCGACCGTGACGTCCTCGGCGCCGTACCTGATGCCGATGGAGCCGTACGCGGGCTACCAGCCGCAGACGACCTGCAAGCGCAAGCCGAAGGCGGGGGTGCTGATGCTCGCCGACTGGCTCGTCGCACGCGGCGGCGGCTACGGCGCGATCGCGCGCTCGTGCGCGGGGTCGAGCCGCAGCGAGCACAAGGAGGCACGCGCCTTCGACTGGATCCTCGACGCCACCGACCCCGCCGAGAAGGCGCTCGCCGACGCGATGCTCGACGAGGTCCTCGCCCCCGACGACACCGGCCAGCCGCACGCGCTCGCCCGCCGGATGGGGATCATGTACATCATCTGGGACGACCGGATGTACGCCTCGTACGACGGGTTCGTGCCCAAGCGCTACCTGAGCTCGGGCTGCCGCACGAAGCGGACGTGCTCACCCACCCTGCGGCACCGCGACCACGTGCACGTCTCGCTGACCCGCAAGGGCGCCAAGGGCAGGACGTCCTGGTACTACGCCCAGGCCTCGTCCCAGCCCTGAACCTCGGTCGCGGGCCGCGAGCCCGGCCCGGCGTACACGGCGGACGGACGGATCAGCCGGCCCGTCGTCTTCTGCTCGAGGATGTGCGCCGACCAGCCGCCTGTGCGGGCGCAGGTGAACATCGACGTGAACATGTGCGCCGGGACGTCGGCGAAGTCGAGCACGATGGCCGCCCAGAACTCGACGTTGGTCTCGAGCACCCGGTCGGGCCGGCGCTCGCGCAGCTCGGCGAGCGCAGCCTTCTCCAGCGCCTCGGCCACCTCGTAGCGCGGCGCGTCGAGCTCGTTGGCGGTGCGTCGCAGCACCCGGGCGCGCGGGTCCTCGGCGCGGTAGACGCGGTGCCCGAAGCCCATCAGCCGCTCGCCGCTGTCGAGCAGCTCCTTGACGTAGGACGTCGCGTCGCCGTCGCGCCTCTCGACCTCCTCGATCATGCCGAGGACGCGCGAGGGGGCACCGCCGTGGAGCGGCCCGGACATCGCGCCGATGGCGCCGGAGAACGCGGCGGCGACGTCGGCGCCGGTGGAGGTGATGACGCGCGCGGTGAAGGTCGAGGCGTTCATCCCGTGCTCGGCCGCCGAGGACCAGTAGGCATCGATGGCGTGAGCGTGCCGGGGGTCGGCCTCGCCGCGCCAGCGGATCAGGAACCGCTCGGCGAGGGTCCGGCCCTGGTCGACCTCGGCCTGGGTGACCACCGGCTTGCCGAGGCCGCGCGCGGACTGCGCGGCGTAGGAGAGGACCATCACCGCGACGCGCGACAGGTCCAGGCGCGCCTGCTCGTCGGAGATGTCGTAGGTCTGGCCCATCCCGAGCATCGGCGCGAGCATCGCCACCGCGGCCTGCACGTCGGCGCGCACGTCGCCGGTGTGGATGGAGATGTTGTAGGGCTCGGCCGGCGGCAGGCCGGGTGCGTACGCGCCATCGACCAGCAGGCCCCAGACGTTCTCGAACGGCACGCGGCCCACGAGCTCCTCGATGTCGACGCCGCGGTAGCGCAGCGCCGATCCCTGCTTGTCGGGCTCGGCGATCTGCGTCTCGAACGCGACCACACCCTCGAGGCCGTGCTGGATCTCGGTCATGCCACTCCTCCGTGGTCCTCTGTGCATCAGGCGCCCCGGGAGACTGCACGGGACGGCTCATTGTGCACCCCGCCGCTACTGTCCCCCTATGGACCTCGACCTCTCCGGGCTGCGCGAGGAGTACGGGCGCGGCGGGCTGGACCTGCCGGACCTGGCCGACGACCCGATCGACATGTTCGGGCGGTGGCTCCAGCAGTCCATCGAGGCCGGTGTCCACGAGCCCAACGCGATGGTCGTCTCCACGGTGTCGGCCGACGGCCGGCCCTCGAGCCGGATGGTGCTGCTCAAGGGGGTCGGCCCCGGCGGCTTCGTCTTCTTCACCAACCTGGCCTCTCGCAAGGGCGAGGACCTCGCCACGAACCCGCACTGCGCCCTGCTCTTCCCGTGGCACCCGCTCGAGCGACAGGTGCGTGCCGAGGGTGTCGCGACCCCGCTCGACGCGGGCGAGGTCGAGGCCTACTTCCGCTCCCGCCCCCGCGGTGCCCAGCTGGGGGCGTGGGCGTCTGCCCAGTCGACCCCCGTGGGTTCGCGCGCCGACCTCGCCGCGGCGTACGCCCGCGTGCACGAGCGGTTCGGCGACGACGACCCGGTGCCGGTGCCGCCGACCTGGGGTGGCTACCGCGTGGTCCCCGCGGTGGTCGAGTTCTGGCAGGGGCGGCCGAGCCGGATGCACGACCGCCTGGTCTACCGCCGCGAGGGCGACGGCTGGACGGTGGAGCGGCTCGCTCCTTGAGATCGTGGATGTCGAGACGGAGCCGCTCATCCCCTCGCTGCGCTCGGGGCTGAGGGGCTCCTCCTCGATCTCCCTTTCCGTCGCGTCCTCGCTCCGCTCGGACGCGGGAGAGGTTTCGGGACGGCTCGGCTGGGTCCTTCGCTTCGCTCAGGTCCCAGCGCGCCTCCTCAACCTTCCTTTCGTCCGCTCGGACGCGGGAGAGGTTTCGGGACGGCTCGGCTGGGTCCTTCGCTTCGCTCAGGTCCCAGCGCGCCTCCTCAACCTTCCTTTCTCTCCGAGCCCTCGCAGGCTCGGGCTCTCCGAGCCCTCGCAGGCTCGGGCTCGGGAAAGGAACTTGTGAGTGAGCACTCACTCACTTAGGCTCGCCGGGTGACTCCCCGCGCTCGCCCGATGACCCCCGACGACCGGCGCCAGGCGCTCGTCGAGGTCACCATCCCGCTGCTGCACGAGCACGGCCGCGCCGTCACCACGCGCCAGATCGCCGACGCGGCGTGCGTCGCGGAGGGCACGATCTTCCGGGTCTTCGAGTCCAAGGAGGACCTCGTCGCCGCCGCGGTCGAGAAGGCGCTCGACCTCGAGCCGTTCCTGGCCGACCTCGGGTCGGTCGACCTCGACCAGCCGCTGCGCGAGCGGCTCACCGACCTCTGCTCGCGACTGCAGGAGCGCTTCCGCGGCATCTTCGCGCTGATGACCGCGATGGGGATGGTGGGCCCGCCCAAGGCGCACCGGCACATGGAGGAGGGGCGTCGCCGCGCCGAGAGGGTCATGGTGGCCCTCGTCGAGCCCGACGCCGACCTGCTGACCTGCACCCCGGAGCAGCTCGTGCACATGCTCCGGATGCTGACCTTCTCCGGCACCCACCCCCACATCAGCGACGGGCACCTGCTCACGCCCGACCAGATCGTCGGGACGCTCCTCGACGGCGTGCTGAGGCCCACGACGGGGGAGGACGCCTGATGCTGCTCCGGCTCGTCCGCACCTACCTCAGGCCGTACGTCGCGCCGCTCGCCGCGGTCGTCGCGCTGCAGCTCGTCGGCACGATGGCCGCGCTCTACCTGCCGAGCCTCAACGCCGACATCATCGACAACGGGGTCATCCTCGGCGACACCGGCTACATCGTGCGCCACGGCGGGTTGATGCTGCTCGTCTCGCTGGTCCAGGTCGTCTGCTCGATCGCGGCGGTGTGGTTCTCCGCGCGCAACGCGATGGGCTTCGGCCGGGACCTGCGCGCCGCGATCTTCCACCGGGTCGGGTCCTTCTCGGCCCGCGAGGTGCAGCACTTCGGCGCCCCGTCGCTGATCACCCGCGAGACCAACGACGTCCAGCAGGTGCAGATGCTGGTGCTGTTGGGCGGGACGTTGATGGTGTCGGCGCCGATCATGATGGTCGGCGGCATCGTCATGGCCGCCCGCGAGGACGTCGGGCTGTCGTGGCTGGTCCTGGCGGTGGTCCCGGTCCGCGGCGTCTCGATCGGTCTGCTCGTGCGCCGGATGGTGCCCAGCTTCCGGCTGATGCAGGAGCGCATCGACGAGGTCAACCGGCTGCTGCGCGAGCAGATCACCGGCGTACGGGTGGTGCGGGCGTTCGTCCGCGAGGACCACGAGACCCGGCGGTTCGGCGACGCCAACGCGGAGCTGACCGACGTCGCGATCCGGGCCGGCCGCTGGCAGGCCGCGATGTTCCCGACGGTGATGATCGTGGCCAACGTCGCCACGGTCGGCGTGCTGTGGTTCGGCGGCCATCGCGTCGAGGACGGCCAGATGCAGGTCGGCTCGCTCACGGCCTACATCTCCTACCTCATGCAGATCGTGATGTCGGTGATGATGGCGATGTTCATGCTGATGATGGTGCCGCGCGCCTCGGTGTGCGCCGACCGGATCGCCGAGGTGCTCGACACCGAGTCGTCGGTCCCGCCGCCGGACGACCCCGTCACCGACCTCCCCGACCGGCTGACCCTCGAGCTGGACGCCGTCACCTATGCCTACCCCGGCGCCGACCAGCCCGTGCTGCGCGAGGTCTCGCTGGCCGCCGCGCCCGGCGAGACGGTGGCGATCGTCGGGTCGACGGGGGCCGGCAAGTCCACCCTGGTCAACCTCGTCCCGCGCCTCTTCGACGCGACCGGGGGAGCCGTACGCGTGGGCGGGATCGACGTGCGCGAGGTCGACCCCGAGGCGCTCTGGTCGCAGCTCGGGCTGGTGCCGCAGAAGGCCTTCCTGTTCCGCGGGACGATCGCCGACAACCTGCGCTACGGCAAGCCCGACGCCACCGAGGAGGAGATGTGGGCGGCCCTCGACGTCGCCCAGGCGAGGGACTTCGTCGAGGCGATGCCGGACGGGCTCGAGTCCGAGGTCGCGCAGGGCGGGTCGAGCCTCAGCGGCGGGCAGCGCCAGCGGATGGCCATCGCGCGGGCGGTGATCCGCCGGCCGCGGATCTATCTCTTCGACGACTCCTTCTCCGCCCTCGACCTCACCACCGACGCGCGGCTGCGGGCCGCGCTGCGGCCGGTGACGCGGGAGTCGGCGGTCGTCATCGTCGCGCAACGGGTCGCGACCATCCGGCACGCGGACCGGATCGTGGTGATGGACGACGGGGCCGTCGTCGGGACCGGCACCCACGACGAGCTGGTCGAGACGTGCTCGACCTACCAGGAGATCGTCCGGTCCCAGCTGACGGCGGAGGAGGTGGCATGAACACCCCACGACGTCCTTCTCCTCCGCTGCGCTCCCCTGAACGGCACCGCGAGGACCCCGAGGACTCGAGCGCCGGGACGAGCACCGGTGCGCCGGCCGGGCCGGGAACCCTGAAGGAGACCGAGCGGGTCCAGACCGGCCCGGGCGGGCCCGGTCGCGGCCCGATGGGCGGGGGGATGATCGGCCAGAAGGCCGACACGTTCTGGCCCTCCCTCAAGCGGCTGCTGGCGCGCCTGCACCCGGAGCGTCACAAGGCGTACGCCGTGCTGGTCCTCACGGTGCTCAGCGTCGCCGCCACCGCGGTCGGCCCCTGGATCCTGGGTCGCGCCACCGACCTCGTCTTCGCCGGCCTCATCGGCAGGGACGTCCTCGCCTCGGGAGCCACCCAGGAGCAGGCGGTCGAGGCGCTGCGCGCGCAGGGGGAGGACGACCGCGCCGACATGATCGCCTCGATGGACCTGACCGACGGCGTGGACTTCTCCGCGGTCGCCGACGTGCTCCTCGTCGTGCTCACGGTCTACGTCGCAGCCTCCCTGCTGGCCTGGATCGGCGGCTGGCTGCTCAACGACGTCGTCCAGCACACCGTGCTGCGGATGCGCTCCGAGGTCGAGGACAAGGTGCACCGCCTGCCGCTGGGCTACTTCGACAAGCAGCCGCGCGGCGAGCTGCTCAGCCGCGTCACCAACGACATCGACAACATCAGCCAGACGCTCCAGCAGACCATGAGCCAGATGCTCACCTCGCTGCTCACGGTGCTCGCGGTGCTGGCGATGATGTTCTGGATCTCGCCGGTGCTGGCGATCGTCGCGCTGGTCTCGGTGCCGATCTCGATGTGGGTCGCGAGTGCGGTGATGAAGCGCTCGCAGGGCCTGTTCATCCAGCAGTGGCGGCGCACGGGCACGCTCAACGCCCACATCGAGGAGACGTTCTCGGGGCACGCGATCGTCAAGGTCTTCGGCCGGCAGGCCGAGGCCGAGCGGGTGTTCGCCGAGCAGAACGACGAGCTCTACGCGGCGTCGTACGGGGCACAGTTCGTCAGCGGTCTGATCATGCCGATCATGATGTTCGTCGGGAACCTCAACTACGTCGTGATCGCCGTCCTCGGCGGCCTCCGGGTCGCCAGCGGCACCATGTCGCTCGGCGACGTGCAGGCATTCATCCAGTACTCCCGGCAGTTCACCCAGCCGCTCACGCAGGTCGCCTCGATGCTCAACCTGCTGCAGTCGGGCGTCGCCTCGGCGGAGCGGGTCTTCGAGCTGCCCGACGCCGACGAGGAGGCCCCGGACGTCGCCGGGCGTACGGCGTCCGCCCCCGACGCGCACGGCGAGGTCCGCTTCGAGGACGTGTCGTTCTCCTACGACCCCGAGCGTCCCCTGATCGAGCACCTGTCGCTGGTCGCCGAGCCCGGCCACACCGTCGCGATCGTCGGGCCGACCGGGGCGGGCAAGACGACGATGGTCAACCTCGTGATGCGGTTCTACGACCCGCAGTCCGGGCGGATCCTCCTCGACGGCGTCGACGTCGCCTCGGTCCCGCGCGCCGAGCTGCGCGGGCGCATCGGGATGGTGCTCCAGGACACCTGGCTCTTCGCCGGCACGATCCGCGACAACATCGCCTACGGCCGCCCCGACGCCACCGAGGAGCAGGTCCTCGAGGCCGCCCGGGCGACCTTCGTCGACCGCTTCGTGCACTCGCTGCCGGACGGCTACGACACGCTCATCGACGAGGACGGGTCGAACCTGTCCGCGGGCGAGCGGCAGCTCGTCACGATCGCCCGCGCGTTCCTCAAGGACCCGGCGCTGCTGATCCTCGACGAGGCGACCTCGTCCGTCGACACCCGCACCGAGCTGCTGCTGCAGCAGGCGATGGCCGCGCTGCGCTCGGACCGGACGTCGTTCGTGATCGCGCACCGGCTCTCCACGATCCGCGACGCCGACCTGATCCTGGTGATGGAGGACGGCTCGATCGCCGAGCAGGGCTCGCACGAGGAGCTGCTGGCGGCCGACGGTTCCTACGCACGGCTCTACCGCTCGCAGTTCGAGGCGCCCGTCGAGGACGTGCTGGCTTAACCCGTTGAGCGTCCTCACCCGCCGACGTACGGTGGTGGCACACAGAAGGGAGGTGATCCGGAGAATGAGTTCTTTTCGGATGAGTGAGGTGGCTGCCCGCTAGGCAGCCCCGGTCCGCCGACAGCTGCCGGCGAATCCACTGCAGCCACCCGACCCGCAGGTCCCCGGTGTCATCCCCCGGGGCCCCTCTCCGAGGGGCAGCCGGCCTGCGGGTCGCTGCATGTCCGGGGCCGTACGCCTCGCCCGGCGCGCCGTACGGCCCACCGGGACGTGCCGCTGTGGCCCAGGTCTCGTCGCTGTCGGGTGGTGGCCGTACGGCCGCGGGCATATAGTTGCGGAGAGCAACTATTGCGCAACGCAACCAGACCCGAAGGGACATAGTGACCCAGGCCCCCACCGTCGCCGCCGAGCAGAGCGGGGAGATGACCCACCGCGAGGTGCTCGAGGCCCTCAGCGGCCTCCTCCTGGCGATGTTCGTCGCGATGCTCTCCAGCACGATCGTCAGCAACGCGCTGCCGACCATCGTCGACGACCTCGAGGGCAGCCAGACCGGCTACACCTGGGTCGTCGTCGCGACGATGCTCGCGATGACGGCGACCACGCCCATCTGGGGCAAGTTCGCCGACCTGTTCGACAAGAAGACCCTCGTGCAGAGCGCGCTGGTGATCTTCTCCCTGGGCTCGCTGATCGCCGGCTTCGCCCCGTCGATGGAGGTGCTGATCGGCGCCCGCGTCATCCAGGGCCTCGGCGTCGGCGGCCTGACCGCGCTGGTCCAGGTCGTCATCGCCACGATGGTCTCCCCGCGCGAGCGTGGTCGCTACAGCGGCTACATCGGAGCGGTCTTCGCCCTCGCGACGGTCAGCGGTCCGCTCGTCGGCGGCGTCCTGGTCGACACCGTGGGCTGGCGCTGGTGCTTCTTCGCCGGGCTCCCGGTCGCCGCGCTCGCCTTCGTCGTGCTGCAGAAGACCCTGCGCCTGCCGGTCGTCAGGCGCGAGGTCTCCATCGACTACCTCGGCGCCTTCCTGCTGGTCGGCGGTGTCTCCATCCTGCTGGTCTGGGTCTCGCTCGGTGGGCAGGAGTTCGACTGGGTCTCGTGGACCAGCGGCCTGCTGGTCGTCGGCGCCGTCGCGGTCATCGCGGCCGCGATCCACGTCGAGGCCAACGTCGCCACCGACCCGGTCATCCCGTTGCGGCTCTTCAAGGACCGCACGCTCACCCTCGCGACCATCGCCTCGGTGCTGATCGGCGTGGCGATGTTCGGCTCGACGGTCTACCTCAGCCTCTACTTCCAGCGGGCCAAGGACATGAGCCCCACCGAGGCGGGACTGATGTCGATCTGCATGGTGGGCGGGCTCCTCGTCTCCAGCATCCTCAGCGGCCGGGTCATCACCGCCACCGGGCTCTGGAAGCGGTGGCTCGTCGGCGGCATGGTCCTCGTCATCGCGGGCATCGCGCTGCTCGCGACCATCGACGCCTCGACCTCGCTCTGGCACACCGGC
>Ga0172375_10012425_pt1 | contig 10675 bp, 8 predicted proteins | sample LakKiv1m_FD_114537 | JGI IMG/M metagenome (GOLD analysis project Ga0172375, IMG submission 114537) | Freshwater microbial communities from Kabuno Bay, South-Kivu, Congo - kab_092012_11.1m | ecosystem: Environmental > Aquatic > Freshwater > Lake | place: Democratic Republic of the Congo...
AAAAATATGCGAAATAAAAAGTGGCGCTGAAGTGGCGTCACCTGATCATATTTTTGGAAAAATTGGCAGCAATGTGGTGTAACAATCCTAAAATCCATCAAATTAGGGGTGTGGAATGTGGGTTGGGATGTCACCGGGCATTGGAGGGTTCGCCTGAAAACTGAAGTTGGCTCTGATGTTGGTACCTATGCGACCAGCAAGGGTTTCTTGCAGTTAGGGAATGTTCATGCCGGTCAAGGGATGTGGTTGAATATGCAGTCCCCCGCGACGTTGCAGATAACGGGAACGGCCCCAACCAATACCGCCAACGCCTTGGGCAAGGGCTGGAACCTGATCGGCCTGCGCGCCGATGCGGGCAAGACCCTGGCCGAGATGGTTACGGCCTTGGGGGAGAGCAAGCCCCTCTCGCTCTGGGCTTGGCAGGGAGGAAAGTGGGCCGTGGCCTTGCCGTACAAGTCCGACGGCACGGCTCTTGCGGCTGCTGACACCACCAGCTACGCGAGTAGCAAAGGCTTCGATGTCCTCGCCAACATCACGCCGACTACTGGCTTTTGGGTGAATGCGGGGGCTGCCAGTGGGATCGATACCCCACCGGATGGCTCGGTTCCTGGTGTCCCGAGCACCAGTGCCTTTAGCGTCAGTAAGACTGGCGATGCCTTGGCTGTTGACTTCACTTTGATGGACGGGGATACACCTCTCACCGGCTTGACCTCTTCGTCACTGCGGTTTTATCTCGCCGAGTTAGTGCCTGGTTCGAAGGCCACAGAATCTGATCAATGGCAACGCTGGGTGCAGGAGCGCACCGGCACGGGCTATACCTTCGGTACCTTTGAAGATCTCGGTTCTGGCCATTACCGTTACACCTTTGCCACCCCGCTCACCAGTGTCCCAAATGCCGCTAATCAGCAGCGTTTAGTGGTGCGGGTTTCGGCCGTTAACGGTCTGGCCGCAGTCAATAAACACTACGATTTCAAGGTGGCAGATCCTGCCACCGAGCTCGCTGCCGGTAAGGATATCGTTACCGCTGAGGCCTGTAACTCCTGTCACGGGGTGAATATCAATAATGTAGGTCATGGTGGTGGTTACACCAGCCCTAAGACCTGCGTTATCTGTCATAGCCCGTTGTTGGCCGGTACGGACATGGCGGCAGGGGGCTACGACTTCACCACCATGATTCATCAGATCCATGCGGCGATCAACGCCACACTCACTGCTGCCGATGGAGCAGCGGCCACCGATTGGTCTGGGGTGACCTATCCTGGCGTGAAATCGTCTACTGCCAAGATCGTGGTGGACTGCGCCAAGTGTCATAAGGGAACCGCCGGTGATAACTGGAAGAATAAGCCGACCATCGTTGCCTGTACTTCTTGTCACACCGCAGTTTTGAAGTCACTGACCGTTGCGGCTGAGTCCTTTACTGGGCTTGATGGCGTGGTCAAAGCGAATGGCCACGGGGGTGGGGTACAGACTGGTAACGCTACTTGTGCTATGTGCCACAATGCTGGTGCCTTAGCAACGTTACATGCCCTGCCTGTTGGCTCCGACGTCAGCAAGCGCACCATGAGTGCCACGATCAAGAGCGCCGCTGTTGATGCCACCACTGGCAATGTCAAGGTCACATTTACCCTCGACCAGGCGGGCACCGCCGTTACCGCTCCTAGCAAGTTGAAGAGCATGGCCTTTACCCTGGCCAAGCTGGTGCCTGGTGAAAAGGGTGCTTCCAGCCACTGGGAGAGCTACACCGGTCGTTCACGGACCAAGGATGCTGCCCAGCCCCCGGTCATCCAGGGCTACAGCGAGTCGGCCAGTTTGACTGGCACTGGTTTGGGCGTCGTCACCTATAACGCCACTGATGCCGTGTGGGAGTATGTCTTTGCCTTGAAAAACGCCGATACTGAAGGGGATATCACCAAGGTGACTCACGTTCACAACGCCTCAAGTGCTACCCTGTCGCCGGATGACTATACCGAGGCCAAGCACCCAACCGACCCCAACATCGTTTCCTACGACCCGGCGGCAACTCTACGCGTTGGCATGGAGTTCGTGGAGGCCGACGGCACGGCCAACAAGACCAATGCCACCTTCGACTTTGTCCCCGATGGCAAGACGAAGAAGGCCACCCGCGCCATCGTTACTGTGGATAGCTGTAATACCTGTCACGGTGGAACCCGTCTGCACAAGGGCTATGCCATTGAGTACTGCGTGACCTGCCACAACCAGAGCACCTTTGACCCGTTCACTGGTAACGCCCCGGCTACGGTTGACCTGCAGACCATCATTCATAAGTTGCACATGGGCGAGAACCTCCCCAGTGTCGTTTGGCAGGGTATCCCCTACAAGATCAATGGCGGAGACTTTAGTGAGGTCAAGTTCCCCCAGCCGTTGAGCAACTGCAAGGTCTGTCACAACGAGGCCAACGCCAATGGCGCCAATTGGAAGAATCCAACCCGTCGGGCCTGCTTCACCTGCCACGACGATGCCTGGGATCTCAATGTTCACATGCCTGACGGCATCGCTGATCCAACTCCGGCCAACGCCTATAGCGGTGACGAGGTAGAGAAGTGTGTTCTGTGCCACGGGGTAGACAGCACGGTTAAGCCGGTGGAAGAGGCTCACTATGGCATGTGATCAGTGAAATAAGCATTAAGACCTAATCTGTTTCGTTGGTCATAGCCCCGCTCCCTGGTGGGGGCTGGCCAGCACCAAAAATCCCCGTCGCAAGGCGGGGATTTTTTTGTTTTAGGGGGGACGATACCGCATCTCGCCAAATTCTCTTGGCCAGTCGGGAAATTTTATTGTAAGGTGCCCACGCTGTTTGTGCCTATATGGTGCAGAGACAGCGTGGCCCTCCTCAAGAGAAACCTCCCCGGTGGTAATGATGACTTTAGGCGATGAAGCCCAAGATGTCCGTTGGCGACAGCGATTTGCCCATTTCCGCCAGGCCTTTGTCCTGCTTGAACAGACCATGGCCATCGAACACCCCTCCGATGCCGAGCGGGCTGGGCTCATCCAATTCTTTGAGGTAACATTTGCATTGGCCTGGAAGCTGTTAAAGGATTACTTGCAGGCAGAGGGGTGCGCCGTCGTCAGCCCTAGGGAGAGTATCAAACAGGCCTTTTCAGATGGGGTTACTCGACGATGGCCGTGTTTGGCTTGAGGCCCTGCAAGACCGAAATCTGACCGTACACACCTATGAGGCAAAAATTGCGGAGGCCGTGGAGCATCAGATCAGAAATTTTTACTTCCCGACCAGAATTGCTTGACCATATCGATCGGGTGGGGCGATGTCTGTATGCGCGAGGGCGAGAGGGCAGGGTGAGGGATGACAACCAGGCAGATGTTGTGCGGCTGCATAAGGACAATCCATGACAACCAAACGGGAGATTAGCATGAAAAGTAACAACGGAATTGGCAAGCGGCTAGGGATTGCCCTGATGGTAGTGATGGCCTGCGGGGCCTTGCTCGGGGCTCGGGCCGAGGCCGCCAGCAAGGCGATACCCTTGGTTAGTGGTTGGAACCTGGTGAGCTCTCCCTTGGAACCTGCCGACCCCACGGTCGATGCCGTCTTGGCTGGGGTTAGTCTGCCTTATGTCTCGGCTTGGGCCTGGGACGCCCAGAAACTGCTCTGGCAGGTACGGGTGGCAACGGAAACGGGGACGGCGATTGGGGAATACGCCAACAGTAAGGGATTCTTACCGCTCTCCACCCTCGCTGCCGGTCAGGGATTTTGGCTGAACATGACTAACTCTGCCACCTTGACCATCACCGGCAATGACCCCGGCGATCAGCAACTCACCTTGGTGAAGGGCTGGAACCTGATTGGCAGCAAGGGTGACCAGGATAAGACCGTTGATCAGCTCATTGCTGCCTGTGGCACGGTCGGTGTCAAGCCCCTATCGTTGTGGGCTTGGCATGGGGGGAACTGGGCACTGGCCCTGCCCTTTACCGCAACTGGCGCGACAACTGCAGATCAGGGGGCGGCCTACGCCTTGAGCAAGGGCTTCGTCCTCCTCTCCACTCTCGCGGCGGGTGAGGGCTATTGGCTCAACAGCCCCAACGCCAGTCAGGACGGCTTGACGCCCCTGCCAACCCTGGACTCTTTGGCCGTCCAGGTGGTCGATGGCTTTCCTGTGGTGACGTTTACCGTGCAAAAGGGTGGCACACCGATCAGCGGTTTGACTACGGCTACCCTGCGAGCCTATCTTGCCGAATTGGTGCCGGGGGCCGCCGCCACCGATGACGAGCAGTGGCAGCGTTGGGGAGTTGAGCAGGGCGGGGGCACGATTGGCACATTGCTTGATCAGGGGCAGGGACAGTATCAGTACACCTTCGCCACCCCCCTGGCGAATGCCCCTAACCCCAGTCATCAGCAACGGTTGCTGATCGCCATCTCTGGCCTGGGCACTGGGGGGTCGATTAACTCCGCATACGATTTTTTGATCAGTGCCCCGGCGACCGAACTGCCGCCAGGTAAGGATATCGTCAGCACCGCCGCCTGCGCCTCCTGCCACGGGGAGGACCTCAATCAAGTGGGGCACGAGGGGGGCTTTACCGACACCAAGAGTTGTGTCATCTGTCATAGCCCCCTGCTGGACAGTCCCAATATGGCTGCCGACGGACTTGATTTTGTTACCATGATCCACCAGATCCACGCCGCCATCAACGGCAAACACGATTGGTCGGCGGTGACCTACCCTGGCATCAAGTCGGCCACCGCCAAGATGGTGGTGGACTGCGCCAAGTGCCATCAGGGGAAAGCAGGCGATCTCTGGAAGAGCAAGCCAACCATGGAGGCCTGTCGATCGTGTCATACCGCTGTGGTCTTCGATGGGGTGACGGCTTTTACCGGCCTCGATGGTAAGGTGAAGACCCATTTCAAGAACACCGATAACGCCTATTGTGCTATGTGCCATGGCGGGGACGACACCTATGCCCCGCTCGCTGCCTCCCACGCCTTGCCGGTAGCGGCGGATGTTGCCCAACGAACCATGAGCGCCACCATCAAGGGCGCGGTGGTCGATGCCTCCAGCGGTCTGGTCAAGGTGACCTTCACCCTTGACCAGGGAGGGCTTGCCGTTACCGATGCGACGGCCTTGAAGAGCATGGGCTTCACCTTGGCCAAGCTAGTCCCCGGCGATAATGGGGCTTCAAGCCATTGGCAAAGTTATACCGGTCGCTCTCGCACTAAAACGGCCTCCCTGCCGCCGGTGATTCAGGGTTACAGCGAATCAGCCAAGCTGGGGACGGCGACAACCGGCAACGCCCCGGTCTATAACTCAACCATCTTGGCTTGGGAGTACACCTTTGCCTTGCCAAACGCCGATACCCCGGGCGACATCAGGACGGTCACTCATGTCTATAATGCCTCGGCAGCGAACCTATCGCCAGATACCTACACCCCGGCCCAGCACCCCACCGACGACAACCCCGTCACCTATGAGCCAAGTCTCACCCATCGGATTGGTATGGAGTTTGTCGCGGCCGATGGCACCGGCAACCAAACTAACGCCACCTTTGACTTCGTGCCGAATGGCTCGGCTGTCAGCCAGACCCGGGCCTTAGTGACCACCGAACGGTGTCAAAACTGCCACGCTGGCAGCAAGCTCCACAAGGGCTATGCGGTCGAGTACTGTGTTACCTGTCACAACCAGGATACCTTTGATCCTTACAACGGCAACTCAGTTGACCTCCAAACCATCATCCACAAGCTGCATCGGGGGGCAAGCCTGCCGAGTGTGATGGCGAACCCGTCGGTGCCGTACACGGTCAATGGTACGGACTTCAGCGACGTGCGTTTCCCGCAACCCCTCACCCACTGCGCCGCCTGTCACGATGAGGGAAGTGCCAATGGCCAGAACTGGAAGAAGGCCCCCAGCCGCCGGGCCTGTGGCACCTGCCACGACAGCGCCTTGGTGGTCGCCCATCTGGCCGAACATACGGAAGACCCTACCCCGTCTCAACCCTACAGCGGCGATGAAATCGAGGGTTGCCTCAACTGTCATGGCCCGGGTAAGGCCAAGGCTGTTGAGACGATGCACCAATAAGAGGCGGAGCTTCCTGCCTGACAGATCTGTCTAGCCTTTGGAGAAAATAGATGACGAAAAACCTTGCTGACCTGTTCAATCAAGAGGCCTTGAGCCAGCTCTTCCCGCCAAGCCGCACTGATGATTTTTTTGAGGCCCTGTTCGGCGATGCCGCCGAAGGGGCCTACGACATTTGCCCCCACTTCGCTGGCCACCCAAACCCCCAGACCTATCTGTTTGAGTTGCGGCTCAAACAGCGGCCCGGTAAGTGCCTGGTCTGCAACTTGACCTATGGCCTGCCGGAGGTCTTCTCGCGCCACCCCGGCTTGAACATCAAGGGCTTGGTCGCCGATTTGGCCGCTAAGCTTGAGCTTGGCCCGCAACAGGTTAGCTGGCACTTGGGGGCCACCCAGTCGATCTCCAACGCCCTGCACGTCATCCCTTTGAAGATAGTGGTTGTCGCCTAAACACAACGACACTGGTCAACAATCATCATGCAACGCCTTACTGACGACGAATTACTAGCCCTTTTGAATGACACCGAGTCAGATCGTGCCGAACGTAAGGCGACCTTCAAGGGCGATGTGCCCAAAAAGGCCCGGCAAGCGGTTTGTGCGTTTGCCAACGATTTGCCTGGTCACAACAAACCGGGCGTGTTGTTCATTGGCGCCACAGATGCAGGTGAACCCAGTCACTTCGACATTACCGACCAGTTGCTGCTGTCGTTAGCCGATATAAAAACGGATGGCAACATCCTGCCGCTGCCTGTGCTCACCGTCGAAAAGCGCGTGCTTAAAGGCGCTGCGATGGCTGTCGTCACCGTGTTGCCTTCAGACATGCCCCCGATCAAATACGAAGGCCGCATCTGGATACGTACTGGCCCGCGGCGGTCGAACGCGAACGTACAAGAGGAACGTATACTCAACGAGCGTCGTCGCTACAAAAACCTGCCTTTCGATATTTATCCTGTGCCCACTGCCAAGCTGGGCGATTTGTCGCAGCTTATTTTCGAAAGCGAATATCTGCCGCAAGCATTTGCATACGACGTGCTGGAACAGAATGGGCGCAGTTATGGAGAGCGGTTGGCCTCTTGCCGCATGATTGTGTCAACGCAAGAGCCCACGCCGACCGTCACTGGGCTGCTTGCTCTTGGCAAAAGCCCGCAAGACTTTATTCCAGGTGCATACGTCCAGTTTCTGAAAATCGATGGTAATGAGCTTGCTGATCCTGTGATTGATGAAGCCATGATTGGCGGCAGCATTGTTGACCTGATAAGGCGAACCGAAGAGAAACTTAAGGCACATAACCGCACAGCAGTTGACATCACCTCCGGCCCCACGCATCAAACAACCACGCCATACCCACAAGTTGCGTTGCAGCAGATTTTGTATAACGCAGTGCTGCATCGTACTTACGAAAGCACCAACGCGCCCATCCGTGTTTATTGGTTCAACGACAGAGTTGAAATCAATAGCCCAGGTGGGCCATATGGCAACGTCACTTGCGCAACTTTCGGCAACCCCGGCGTTACGGACTACCGTAACCCCAACATTGCGGACGTTTTAAAGACCTTCGGCTTCATTCAAGCCTTTGGCCGTGGGATAGCCACCGCCCGGCGCGCCATGCTGGCTAACAACAACCCACCACTGGAATTCATCACCAACCAAACGGCGGTTGTTTGCACCCTGCGAGGCAAGGCATGACCACCCCCGTCCTGACATTTTTTAACAACAAGGGTGGTGTCGGCAAAACATCGCTCATCTACCATCTGGCCTGGATGTATGCCAGCTTTCGCAAGCGTGTGGTGCTTGCGGACCTGGACCCCCAGGCCAACCTGACCGCTGCTTGTCTGGATGAAGACCAGATCGAAGCCATTTGGAACTCACCCCTGGCGGGCGCCACCATCTACCAGTGCGTCAAACCCCTCACCGGTGTCGGTGACATTGCCGGGCCCATGCTGCAAAACATTGCGACCGACCTGTATCTACTGCCAGGCGATGTCGCCTTGTCCAGTTTTGAAGACACGCTGTCTGCAGAATGGCCCAACAGCATGGGCGACAACAACCTTTACCGCCCCATGCGCATCCTTACCGCCTTTTGGCAAGTGGTGCAAATGGCCGCTGCCAAGGTGCAGGCCGACATCATTCTGGTGGATATCGGCCCCAATTTAGGTGCCATCAATCGATCGGCTTTATTGGCAACTGATTATGTGGCTATACCGCTGGGCGCCGACTTGTTCTCTTTACAGGGGCTCAGCAACCTTGGCCCGACACTGAATAGTTGGAAAAATTTGTGGAACAAGCGCCTGAGCAACTGGCAGGATAGCCCCGAATATGCACAACATCCGGGTTTTCAATCACCCGTTGGCAAAATGCAGCCGGTGGGCTACCTGTGCCAGCAGCATGGCGTGCGGCTTGACCGCCCGGTGCGGGCGTACGACAAATGGGTGCAACGCATTCCTGCCGTTTACAGGCAAGCCGTGCTTGCTGAACCGCAGGTTGAAGGATTAAAGCCGGAGGCCGACCCCTATTGCCTTGCCACCATCAAACACTATCGCAGCCTGATTCCGATGGGCCAGGAACACAGAAAACCCATCTTTACCCTTACCTCGGCAGACGGCGCCATCGGCAGCCATGCCAATGCCGTGACAGATGCCAAGCAAGACTTCAAGCAGCTTGCCATCAAAATTGCCAAACAGATCGGGATGAAGATATGAGCAACACCGTGCTAATGCGAAAAGCCAGCGCAGGTAAAAGCCCATGGGCATTACTCGCGGCATAACGAAACGGTACTTTTACAAATTCCAAGTCCCTAACCGGACAATGCTCCCACCAGAAAGCGGACAAATCTTCGTTTGGAAAAAAACCTGTCTAAGCCTATGACCAGAGGGATAGAGGGGTTTTCGTGCAAGCACTAATTGTACGAATTCGCCATTCGCCAAAGGGAAAGGTGTTGACTTACAAAAATGGTTCGACTATTAATCACCCGTTACTGAATGCGAATTAAAGTATTAATTTTAAGGCTTAACATTAGGTAAGTGGGGTATCTTGGTACTGCTTTGTCTGCCTGCCCCCCCCCTTGGGCATCAGAGTGAATTTGCGAAGGTTGGGCCTGTTTTTCGGAACCTCGTCAAGACACCCCAAAGCAAATTTCTACCATCTCCTATCATCTTTCAAAATAGCAAAAACAAGTTCAAGTATGTTTACCTGCACACACCAAGGTATTGCCGAAAAGATGGCGGTGAACAGTCGGTTTCTAAAACGCAAGCAACAAGAGTACGAGGCGCTGAAGCACGAGATTGCGGCTTTGACGGCAGAAGTGGGCGACCTAGAGGCCGACGGTCATCAGAGGGTTCAACAAGTATGAGCAGCGTGGTAGTACACCAGCCAGAGGTCGCTGCCCCATCGACTTCTGACGCAGCCATGACACCTCAAGCCCTACTCGCCCTCATCGCCAACGGCGAAGATTCGCGCCATCAGTTCAAGCGCGACGTCATGCACACCGACGCCTTGGCCGCCGAACTGGTGGCCCTGGCCAACACCGCTGGCGGTCTGCTGCATGCCGACGAAGTCCCCGTTGCACGCACCACCATCAACGACATCGCCCTATCGCCGTTCAACGCCTACTTCGAACGACGATACGGTCGTCCCGCATCGGCCACCGGTCAAGACCTGCCGCAACTGCTGCACAACCTGAACCTGGCACAGCACGGCACACCCAACCTGGCGGGCATGTTGCTGTTTGGCCGCACGCCAGCGGTGCACCTGCCGGCCTTCATCGTCAAGGCCGTGGCCTTTCCGGGTATGGCCCTGCACGACGATCACTATAACGATAGTGAAGACATCGACGGCTCGCTGCCCGAGCAATACCAACGCAGCATGGCCTTCATTAAACGCAACCTGCACCATGTGCAGGGCGAGCAAGGCTTTAACAGCCCAGGCCAGCTAGAAGTGCCGCCTGCGGTGTTTGAAGAACTGCTGGTCAACGCCCTGGTACATCGCGATTACTTTATCCAAGCCCCAGTGCGGCTACTCATCTTTGCCGACCGAGTGGAAATAACCAGCCCCGGCCACCTACCCAACCACCTGGACACCCAGCAGATTCGCTTCGGCCTTTCCAACCTGCGCAACCCGGCGCTGGCGTCCCACGCCTTCCACCTGCTGCCCTACAGGGGCCTGGGCAGCGGCATTCCCCGCGCCACGGCTGCCTGGCCCGGCATTGAATTCATTGATGACAGGCGGGGCAATCAGTTCAAGGTGGTCATCCAGCGCCCAGCGATGCGGCTAGGGGAATAAATGAAGGCGTGGGAAAGGAGGTGTGATGACCGGACAAATCACCAAGGAAGATGACTACGACTCACCCTGGAAGGAGGCGGTAGGCCGCGCCTTCCCAGAGTTCATGGCCTTTTTCTTCCCCGAGGCGGCACGGCAGATCGACTGGTCAGCGCCCTACCTCTTCCTGGATCAAGAGCTGGCCCAGGTGGTGCGGGACGCGGCGCTTGGCAAGCGTTTGGTCGATCGTCTGGTGCAGGTGGGCCTGCTGACTGGCGGCGAGGGTTGGGTCTATATCCACCTGGAGGTTCAAGGCCAACGGGACGCGGACTTTGCCAAGCGGCTCTTCACCTACAACTATCGGCTCTACGACCGCTACTG
>Ga0172375_10012426_pt1 | contig 10675 bp, 7 predicted proteins | sample LakKiv1m_FD_114537 | JGI IMG/M metagenome (GOLD analysis project Ga0172375, IMG submission 114537) | Freshwater microbial communities from Kabuno Bay, South-Kivu, Congo - kab_092012_11.1m | ecosystem: Environmental > Aquatic > Freshwater > Lake | place: Democratic Republic of the Congo...
AGCTCTGCGGCGCGGTCGAGCTCACCGGTGAGCGTCAGCACGGAGACCAGGAAGCTCAGGGCGGCGGGAAGCGTCGCCAGCCCACCGGTCTCGCGGGCCAACCGCACGTGATGACGCGCCAGGATGTGGGCGAGCTCGTCATCGAGGATCCCGACTGCCGTGCGACTCGCCAGCCACAGCCAGCGGTCGCCCCGGCCCTGCGAGGCCTCACGGGCTTCGGCCTCGTGGCCGAACGCCTCCACCGCGAGCCGGAGTGCCGGGACTCCCGCCGCGTACCCCGCGGTGAACGTCGTCACGAAGCCGTCCAGGAGCAGGTCGGCGGGCCGCGGTGGCACGCCGGCCTCGGGGGCCGACTGTGCCGCTCTCGCGACGCGCTCGGCCTCGCGACCACCGTTGACGAGCGCAGCGTCGAAGGCGTCCAGGTAGGTCTCGCGGGCCAGGGCGGCGTCCAGCGGGGCGAACGTCCCTGCCGCGTCGAGCAGCATCTTCGGCGTCTCGCTGTCACGCGTGAGGTGGAAGGCGATCCGGGCACGCAACAGCTCGAGGCGGGCGACCTGCAGGGCGTCCAGCGGTCCGGCCGCGGCGACCGCCAACAGATCCGAAGCGGCCTCCGACGCACCGGCTGCGTGCTGGGCGTGCGCGGCGGTCAGCGCCCGAGCCGCACGACGAGCAGGCTCGGGAGTCAGCTCGGCGGCCTGCTGCAGGAACGCGGCCGCCGCGGCCAGGCCACCGCGGGCACGTGCCCGTCCGGCGGAGCGTTCGAGCTCGGCGGCGGCCTCCTCGTCGGCGCCCAGCACTGCCCGCGCCCGGTGCCAGGCACGTCGGTCCGGGTCGGACTGCGGGTCGGTGGCGGCGGCCAGTGCACGGTGCACGCGTCGCCGGTCCGGCTCCGAGCAGGCCCCGTAGACGGCTGAGCGCACGAGCGGGTGCCGGAACCGCACCCGGGTGTCGATCTCCAGCAGCCCGGCCGCCTCCGCCGGGCCGGCTGCCTCGTGGTCGACGCCCAGCTGATCGGCCGCGCGCCACAGCAGGGCAGCGTCGCCGGTCGGCTCGGCCGCTGCGAGCAGCATCAGCAGCTGGGTCTCGGTGGGCAGGTCCGTGGAGCGCTGCCGGAACATCTCCTCGATCCGTCGCGGGACGCTGAGCGTGAGGGGCAGCTCGAAACCGCCGGCCAGCTGTCCTGGCTGTGCGTTGCCGGGCAGCTCCAGCAGCGCCAACGGGTTGCCGCGCGCCTCGGCGACGATCCGGTCGCGCACCTCGTCGTCGAGCGGGGTACGGATCGCGGCGGCCAGCAGCGCCCGGGCGTCGCCGGCGGTCAGCCCGGTCAGTCGGAGCTCGGGCAGTCCGGCATAGGGACGGATGTCACCGTCGTCGGTGGGGTCGCGCAGGCACAACAACAGCGCGAGCGGCTCGGCGGCCAACCGACGGGCCACGAAGGCGAGCACCTGCGCGGACGCCTCGTCGAGCCAGTGGGCGTCGTCCACGATGCACAGCAGCGGCTGGTCGTCGGCGGCCTCGGACAGCAGGTTGAGGACGGCGAGCCCGACCAGGAAGCGGTCCGGAGCCGCACCGCCCTGCTCCCCGAACGCGGTACGGAGTGCGGTCCGCTGCGGATCGGGCAGCGCGTCGAGGTGGCCCACGAGCGGCGTGCACAGCTGGTGGACGGCTCCGAACGCGAACTGGGACTCGGACTGGAGGCCGATCGCGCCCTCCACCCGGAACCCCGACGCGACTGCCGCCGCACGGGCGTGCTCGAGCAGCGCGGTCTTGCCGATGCCGGCCTCACCGCGCACCATCAGCGACCCGCTCCGCCCGGCCCGTGCCTCGACGAGCAGGTGTTCGACTGCCTCGAGCTCGGCGCGTCGGCCCACCAGCTCCACCAGGCGCTCCCTTCCCGGTCCTGTCGGACTAGGTGATTGTCACTGATGCGAAACGGCTGCCGTCAGGGCTGGGCTCGCGGCTCAGCGCAGCCCACAGGGTACGACATCGGGGTGTTGTACCGACGCGAGCCGGACGCGACCTGAGCGAGCCTGAAGACACGGCAGCGCCGGGGCGGACCGGCCCGCCGGGGACGGTTCGCCGTCCGTGCCCGCGAGCCCACCACGACGAAAGGCGACCGCCCAGATGTCTGACACTCCCGTCATCGAGGTCGACGGCCTCACCGTCACCTACGGCGCCTTCGTCGCCGTCCGTGACCTGTCCTTCGGGGTCCAGCGTGGCGAGCTCTACGCCCTGCTCGGCACGAACGGCGCCGGCAAGACGTCCACGCTGGAGGTCGTCGAGGGTCACCGCCGGGCCACCTCGGGCACGGTGCGGATCTTCGGCGCGAGCCCGCAGGATCGACGGGCGGTCCGGCCGCGGACGGGCATCATGCTGCAGGAGAGCGGCTTCTCCCCGGACCTGACGGTCCGCGAGTCGGTGGGACTGATCGGCAGCCTGAGCGGGCGGCGCGACGACATCGACCGCGTGCTCGCCATCGCCGGACTCTCCCGCAAGGTCGACACGCTGGTCTCCCAGCTGTCCGGCGGCGAGAAGCGCCGCCTCGACTTCGCCACAGCCGTGTACGGCGGGCCCGAGCTGGTGATCCTCGACGAGCCCACGACGGGACTGGACATCCAGTCGCGCGACGCACTCTGGGCCGCGGTCGGCAGGCTGCGCGACGAGGGGTCCACCGTCGTGCTCACCACCCACTACCTCGAGGAGGCCCAGCAACGGGCCGACCGCATCGGGCTGATGCACCAGGGCACGCTCCGCCGTGAGGGCACCGTCGCGGAGCTCACGCAGACGCTGCCGTCGGTGATCAGCTTCGGGCTGCCACCGGGCGCTCCCGAGCCGCCGACGGTGGGGGCGCTGAACGGCGGCTTCCGCATCGAGACCTTCCACCTGCAGGACGACCTGCACCGGCTGCTGGTGTGGGCACGTGACCACGGTGTCGAGCTGCAGCAGCTCGAGGCCGGTCCGACCCGTCTCGACGACGTCTTCCGGGCCCTGGACGCCGCATGACGTCACGGCCCGACCCCCCGGCACGCCCGTCGACGAGAGGAACCACGACCATGCTCGCGATCGCTCGCAGTGAGGTGACCCAGATCGTCCGGAACAGGCTCGTCCTGGTCACCGGTCTCGTCATCCCGGTCGCCGTCAGCGGCTACGTCGTGCACCAGCACGAGGTGTTCTCGGGCCTGGGCAGCCTCGGCTACGTCGCGGCGATCGTGATGTTCACCGTGCTGGCCTTCGGGCTCTACACCACGGCAGTGACCACCATGGCCTCGCGCCGGCAGAACCTCTTCCTCAAGCGGTTGCGCTCCACCGCCGCGAGCGACGCCAGCATCCTCGTCGGGCTGGTCGCGCCGGCCACCGTCATCGCGCTGGTCCAGGCGGTCGCCATCATGGTCGTGCTGGGCGCGGTCGCCACCGAGCCGGCGCGGGTCCCGCTCCTGGCGCTGGCGGTCCTGGCGTCCACGGCGATGATGGTCGCCCTGGCGTTGGCCACCGCGGGGCTCACGAGCTCGCCCGAGCACGCTCAGGTGACCACCCTGCCGGTGAGCCTGTCCGTGGTCGCGGTGGCGAGCTGGGTGGGGATCAGCGGCACGGAGCAGCTCGGGCTGCTCAAGAGGCTGCTGCCCGGCGGCTCTGCCACCGAGCTGGTCGTCGACGCCTGGAACGGCGGCGTCCCGCTCGCAGACTCACTGCCCCTGCTGGCGCCCACCCTGGGATGGGTCGTCGTCGCCGCTGCGCTCGCCAGCCGGCTCTTCCGCTGGGAGCCGCGACGATGAGCGAGGGGCGCTGCCGGACGATCGCCGAGGGCCGGCCCGCCCCGACACCTGCGCAACCGCTGGGGCCACCGACCCCCCCTGCTCCACGAGACCGACAGAACCGACAACCAGCAGCACCGGACGAAGAGGAACCACATCATGGGATTCATCACCGTGGGCGACGAGAACAGCACCCCGATCGAGCTCTACTACGAGGACCAGGGCACGGGTCAGCCCGTCGTGCTCATCCACGGCTACCCGTTGAACGGGCACAGCTGGGAGCGCCAGACGCGTGACCTGCTCGCCGCCGGGTACCGCGTGATCACCTACGACCGGCGTGGTTTCGGCCAGTCGTCGAAGGTCGGCACCGGCTACGACTACGACACCTTCGCCGCCGACCTCGCCACCCTCATGGAGACCCTCGACCTGCGCGACGTCGTGCTGGTCGGGTTCTCCATGGGCACCGGCGAGCTCGCCCGCTACGTCGCGACGTACGGCACCGAGCGGGTGGCCAGGCTCGCGTTCCTGGCGTCGCTCGAGCCCTTCCTCGTCCAGCGCGACGACAACCCCGACGGCGTGCCGCAGCAGGTGTTCGACGACATCGCGGCGGCGGCCAGGACCGACCGCTACGCCTGGTTCACCCAGTTCTACCGCGACTTCTACAACCTCGACGAGACCCTCGGGTCGAGGATCAGCGAGGACGTGGTCCGGGCGAGCTGGAACACCGCCACCAGCAGCGCGCCCGTCGCGGCGTACGCCGTGGTGCCGAGCTGGATCGAGGACTTCCGGGGCGACACCGAGGCGGTTCGTGCCGCCGGCCTGCCGACGCTGATCCTCCACGGCACCGCGGACAACATCCTGCCCATCGACGCCACTGCCCGGCGCTTCCGCGACCTCGTCCCGCACGCCGACTACGTCGAGGTCGAGGGGGCGCCGCACGGACTGCTGTGGACGCACGCCGACGAGGTCAACAGCGCCCTGCGTGCCTTCCTCGGCTGACCCGATGTCCCGACAGGTCCGAGTCACCCAGCGGGTCGAGGCGGGAGCCGTGGCCCTCATCGCCCTCGTCGCGGTCGTCACGCTCTATCCCGGGTGGTGGTGGATGGTCCTCGCGGCGTTCCTCGCGTTCGACCTCTCGATGGTGGGCTACGTGCGGTCGCCCGCCGCCGGCGCCACGACGTACAACCTGGTCCACAACTATGCGTTCCCGGCCCTGGCCGGGATCGCCGCGCTGGTGCTGGAGCCGGTGTCCGCGGAGGCGTCGACGGCAGCCGGAGTCCTCGCCTGCGCGTGGGCCTTCCACGTCGGGGTCGACCGCGCCCTGGGGTACGGGTTGAAGCTGCCGGACTCCTTCACGCACACCCACCTCGGACGGATCGGCAGGGGAGGAGGAGGCAGTGACCACGCGTGACCGGCGGCGCCGGCGATGGCCACGGGTCCCCGTCGGCGCCGCTGCCGCGCTCGTGGTCGTGACGGGGACCGCCCTGGCGGTCTTCCACCACGGCCTCCCGTGGTGGGTCGGCGAGGGCGACCGCCACCACGTCCACGAGAGCGACGTCGGTTCCCAGCGCTACCAGGTGCACCTGCCGCCGCAGTACGACGGCACCACGCCGCTGCCGGTCGTCATGGCGATCCATGGCTGCGGGATGAGCGGCTTCGGGTTGAACTCGATGAAGTCCACGACGCAGCTCGACGACCTGGCCGACCGCGAGGGCTTCATCGTCGTCTACCCGACGCAGCGGCTGTTCCGCAGCGCCGTCAACTGCTGGAACTCGGCCGACCCCCGTGAGCAGCACCGCCACACCGGCGAGCCCGCACTCCTCGCCGGAGTCGCCCGGGAGGTCGTCGCGACCTATGGCGCGGACCCGGACCAGGTGCACGTCGCCGGCGCGTCCTCCGGTGCGGGCACGGCGGTCATCCTCGGGGCGACCCATCCGGACGTCTTCGCCACGGTGACGTCCGTGGCCGGTGGCGAGTACGGGTTGAACCAGGTCGACCCCGACGACCCCGACTCGACGCCGCCGGACCACACCGCGCGCCAGGCCTGGTCCCAGATGGGCGACCGGGCGCGGCAGGTGCCGCTGCTCGTCATCCAGGGCGAGGAGGACGAGGTGGTGCCACCCGTCGTCGCGTCCCGGCTCGTCGAGCAGTGGACAGCCGTGGCCGACCTGGTCGACGACGGCCTGCTGAACGACAGCCTGGAGACGGTCGCCGAGACCACGGCCGTCGCCGGGGACCGGGACGAGCACGCCTACGTGCGCACCACCGTCACGACCCGGGACGGGACTACGGTGGTCGAGTCCTACCTCGTCGAGGACATGGGGCACGTCTGGCCCGGCCCCGACGGCGTGGGGCTCTTCACCGACCACGCCGGTCCGGACGCCAGCGCCCTCGTCTGGGACTTCGCCCGCCGCCACCCGAGAGGATGATCACCGCCATGGACGTCTCCACGCTCGTCGTGCACGTGTCAGGGGCCGCGCGGTGAGGTCGATGATCCCCGACTACCTGGCGGACGCGCTCGCGGGCGTGGCCCCGGACACGTCCGGTGCGCCGGCCGGCTACATCCCCGAGCTCGCCACGGCGGACCCCGAGCGACTCGGCGCGGCGTTCGCGACGGTCGACGGCGAGGTGTACGGCGCCGGCGACATGGACGTCGAGTTCACCATCCAGTCGATCTCGAAGCCGTTCGCCTACGCTCTGGCACTGACCGACCGTGGCTTCGACGACGTGCTGGCCAAGGTCGGTGTCGAGCCGTCGGGTGAGGCCTTCAACGAGATCTCCCTCGAGGGTGGTTCCGGACGTCCGCTGAACCCCATGATCAACGCCGGTGCGATCACGACCCACGCGCTCACCGGCGCCGCAGACCTCGACCCGGCCGAGCGCCTCGAGCGTGTGGTGGCCGGGCTCTCGGCGTTCGCCGGTCGTCGGCTGGAGGTGGACGAGGCGGTGTGCACCTCGGAGCTGGAGCACGCGCACCGCAACCTCGCGATCGCGCACATGCTGCGCAGCCACGACCTCCTCGACGAGGACCCGAGAACCGCCGTGGCCGGCTACACCCGCCAGTGCTCGCTGCTCGTGACGACCCGCGACCTGGCCCTGATGGCCGCGACGCTGGCCAACCGCGGCGTCAACCCGCGTTCGGGGGAGCGGGTCGTCCCCGAACCCGTGGTGCGCCAGGTGCTGAGCGTGATGGCCACCTGCGGGATGTACGACGCGGCGGGCGACTGGGCCACCCAGGTCGGGATACCGGCGAAGAGCGGGGTGTCCGGAGGCCTGATCGGCGCCGTCCCGGGTCAGATCGGCATCGCGACGTTCTCACCCCGCCTGGACCCCCACGGGACCAGCGTCCGCGGGGTGTCGTTGTTCGAGCGGTTCTCCGCCGACATGGGCATGCACCTGATGGAGGTCCCACCGCCGGCGCGTTCGGTCGTCCGGTCCAACCACGTCGTCGGGTCCGGACCGGGCGCGGTCCGGGTCCTCCAGCTGCAGGGCGGGATCCGGTTCGCCGGCGCCGAGCGAGTGGTCCGCGAGGTGGTGGGCACGGCGGCCGCCGAGCCGGGGGTCGCCCTCGACCTCACGATGGTCCACTCGCTCGACGACGTGGCCCGACGCATCCTGCTCGAGGTGGCACGTCGGCTCACGCTCGACGGTCATGACGTCTACCTCGTCGACCCCGACTCGGTCCTCCCCGACCCCGACCCGGGCGACGGAGGCCGAGTCACCGTCGTCGCCGACCTCGACGGCGTGGCTGCTCGCCGGTTGCCGTCGGGCGGGTCGTCACGGCCACGGGGCTGACCGGGCGGCGGCGTCGTGCCTCGGACTTCGACGTGTGCCGCCGGTGGCCTCTCCCGCCGGGGCCGGCCCTCACGTCGCAGGAGAGACAACCTGTGCTGAGTGCGCGTAGTCTCTACCCCATCGGCGATCGGTGGCCACCATGGACGGTCTGAGCCTCGGAATTCCCGGGGTCGGAGGTGTCAGCTCGGGAACGCACTTCTGCGCGCTCTACTCGGGCCCGGTCGAGCGCGACAGGCTGTTGTTCTACTTCCTCGACGAGGGCTTGCGGCACGGCGACAAGTGCCTGTGCCTCATCGACGACGTCGAACCCGCACTCGTGCGGGAGCGGGTCGTCGGACAGCCGGGGCCGGACTACGCCCGACGATCGGCGCAGCTCGAGGTCGACCGGGCGTCGAACGCCTACCTCCGCACGGGTGCGTTCAGCGTCGACGAGATGACACTCTTCCTCTCCAAGAGCGTGGCGGCGGCGGTCGGCGACGACTTCGACCTTCTCCGAGCCGCAGGTGAGATGTCGTGGGTGCTGCCCAAGCCCCCTGGGTGGGCGGACATGTTCCTCTACGAGTCCGCTCTCAACGACCTCGTCAAGGACGTGCCCGTCATCCTCATGTGCCTCTACGACCTGCAGAAGTTCGGGGCCGACATGCTCGTGGAGGTGCTCCGCACCCACCCCACGGTGCTGGTGGACCACACGGTGATCGACAACCCCCACTACGTCGATCCGTCGGAGTACGCACGCCGGGCCGGTGTCACCTCCGCGCAGCAATATCCCCTGGTCAAGGTGGAGGTGGCCGACGGCGAGGGCGCGGGCCACGGATGGGCGTCGCTCACCGACGGCGAGCGGCGGGTCGTCTCGGGTGTGGCCCAGGGGAAGACCAACCGCGTCATCGCCGCGGAGCTCTACCTCTCGCGCCACACCGTGGACGCGCACCTGAAGCACGTCTACCTCAAGCTCGGCGTCCACCGCGGGTCGAGGTGGCGGTGCTGGCAACGCTGCACGACGGTCCCGTGGCCTAGCCGCCTCGCGCCGCTCGGCCCTGTGCCGGGGAACACCCGTTCACGGGATGCCGGTGACGTGCGCTCCCGAGAGCATGGGCCCCGTCCGTGCACCCGGGGCCCCGTCGCTCGTGGCGACCTCCGGTCTCCCCCCCGATCGCGAAGGAGTCCGTCCATGCTGACCAAAGCCCTGCTCGTACGTCTCGAGGCCCTGCCGGGCAAGGAGGGGGAGCTCGCGGCCTTCCTCACCGAAGCGCGTGCGATCGTCATGGAGGAGCCCGGCACCGTCGCGTGGTTCGCCATCCAGCTCGGTCCCACGACCTTCGGCGTCTACGACGCGTTCCCCGACGAGGAAGCCCGCGAGGCCCACCTCGCCGGAGGCGTCGGCCAGGCGCTCGGGCCCAACACCGGGGTCCTCTTCTCCGAACCGCAGATCGAGAGGATCGACATCCTCGCCGACAAGGTGCCCTAGCCGACAGATGCACCCGTTCACGGGATGCGGGTGAGGGAGGCCGTGGGAAGCATGGCCGTGGCAGTGCTTCCAGCGGAATGGAGTGGTCATGGGCAGGGCAGTCGGCATCGACCTGGGTACGACGAACTCGGTCATCGCGGCGATGGAAGGTGGCCAGCCACAGGTCATCCCCAACGCGGAGGGGAACCGGACCACGCCGTCCGTGGTCGCCTTCCTGGAGAACGGCGAGCGACTGGTCGGCCAGATGGCGCGGCGCCAGTCGATCCTCAACCCGAAGGGGACCATCTACTCCGCCAAGCGGTTCATCGGCCACCGGTACGACGAGATCAGCAGCGAGCTGACGGCCGTGTCCTTCGACGTCGTGGCCGGCCCCGACGGCGCGGCGCGCTTCCAGGTCAACGGCAAGCTCCACGCGCCCGAGGAGATCTCGGCGCAGGTGCTCCGGAAGCTGGCCGACGATGCATCGAAGTCCCTCGGCGAGCGGGTCACCGAGGCCGTCATCACCGTCCCGGCGCACTTCAACGACGCCCAGCGACAGGCCACCAAGGACGCGGGCAGGATCGCCGGTCTCGAGGTCCTCCGGATCATCAACGAGCCGACGGCCGCTGCCCTCGCCTACGGGATGGACAAGCTCGAGAACGAGACCGTGCTGGTCTTCGACCTCGGTGGAGGCACCTTCGACGTGAGCATCCTGACGGTCGGGGAGGGCGTGGTCGAGGTCCGGTCGACGGCGGGCGACACGCACCTGGGCGGCGACGACTTCGACCGACGCATCGTCGACTACCTGGCGGACGACTTCAAGAAGTCCAACGGCATGGACCTCCGCGAGGACTCGCAGGCCCTGCAGCGTCTGTTCGAGGCCGCCGAGAAGGCGAAGGTGGAGCTCTCGGCGGTGACCCAGACGGCCGTCAACCTCCCCTTCGTGACGGCTGACGCCTCCGGACCCAAGCACCTCAACGTCAACCTGATGAGGTCGACGTTCGAGCAGATCACCGCCGACCTCGTCGAGCGCTGCCTGGGCCCGGTCAAGCAGGCGATGGAGGACGCCAAGGTCACCGACGACGACATCGACGAGGTCATCCTGGTGGGCGGCTCGTCGCGGATCCCGGCCGTGCAGGCACTGGTGCGCCGCCTGACCGGCGGCAAGGAGCCGAACATGACGGTCAACCCGGACGAGGTCGTCGCCATCGGCGCCGCCGTCCAGGCGGCCATCATCAAGGGCGACGTCAAGGACGTGCTGCTCCTCGACGTGACTCCGCTGTCGCTGGGGCTGGAGACCATGGGGGGAGTGATGACCAAGGTCATCGAGCGCAACACCACCATCCCGGCCCGGCGCACCGAGATCTTCAGCACCGCGGAGGACAACCAGTCGGCCGTCGACGTCGTCGTCCTCCAGGGCGAGCGGGAGACAGCCGCCGACAACCGCGTGCTGGCCCGTTTCCGGCTGGAGGACATCCGTCCCGCGCCACGCGGGGTGCCCCAGATCGAGGTGACCTTCGACATCGACGCCAACGGGATCCTGCACGTCTCGGCGCGGGACAAGGACACCGGCGCCGAGCAGCAGGTGACCATCACCGACACCTCCACGCTCAGCCAGGAGGAGGTCGACCGGATGATAAAGGACGCGGAGACCCACCGCGGCGAGGACGCCGCGCTCCGCGAA
>Ga0172375_10012427_pt1 | contig 10674 bp, 9 predicted proteins | sample LakKiv1m_FD_114537 | JGI IMG/M metagenome (GOLD analysis project Ga0172375, IMG submission 114537) | Freshwater microbial communities from Kabuno Bay, South-Kivu, Congo - kab_092012_11.1m | ecosystem: Environmental > Aquatic > Freshwater > Lake | place: Democratic Republic of the Congo...
AAAAAGCCATTACAATGTTGATACTAAAATACTTATATTGTATTATGAATCCCAGTGCAAGGGGTAGATTCAACCTCTGCCTGAAGGCCAGAGGTATACTCTACCCCTTGACCCCAGCGCAATGAATATTGGTACGAAAATCATAAATCCATACCTCTTTTGTCCTTGGGATTTTACTTGCCGGCTTATTCTCAAAAAAGAGAACATTTGCTTTTACGCCCTGTTTGTAAAAAATACCTGTTGGAAGTCTTAAAATTGTATGCAGATATGTTGATGCAAGCAGGTTTTTACGGACAGTCTCTCCAGCTCCTCCTTCAAAAAGTACATTATCAGGCAGAACAACGGCGGCGCATCCATCCGATTTCAGGATAGTATGGATATGCTGCAAAAAGTTCAACTGCTTGTTAGAACTGGTTACCCAGAAATCCTGGCGATTATAAACAAGGTCTTCTTTTTCCTGATCCCCTTCTTCATTTGTAAAGGACATGCTGCTTTTTTTACCAAAAGGCGGATTAGTCAAAACATAATCATAACGCTCGCTTGGAACGGATATAAGGGAATCCGTTGGTGATACATAAGATTCACCATCAATCTCGCCAATGTTATGAAGGAACATATTCATAAGGCACATTCTTCTTGCGCCTGCAACAATCTCATTTCCTGAAAAGGTCCTGTCTTTGAGAAATTTTTTCTGTTCTGTATTCAAACGGTAATTCTCCGGGTTGCTGAGAAAATCATATGATGCAAGGAAGAAACCTACTGTTCCACATGCAGGATCACATATCGTTTTTTCAGGTTCAGGATGAATGCATTCAACCATCGCCATGATGAGCGAACGGGGAGTGAAATACTGACCTGCCCCGCTTTTCACATCCTCTGCATTTTTTTCAAGCAGTCCTTCATAGATTTTCCCCTTAACATCAGTACCCATCATGCTCCAGTTTTCATTATCGATCATGCCTATGATGCGAGATAGCATAGCAGGATCCTGTATCTTGTTCTGTGATTTTGTAAATATCTGTCCAAGGATACCCCTGGCTTGACTTAATTCACGGAGCAGTTCTGTATAATGGGATTCCAGGTCAGCGCCTTTTTTCGATACCAGTTTTTCCCACTTATACTTTTCCGGGATCGGAAGTTTACGGTCATACGGTGGTTTTGAATATTCATCTGCCATTTTCAGAAAAAGCAGATATGTCAACTGTTCCAGATAGTCCCCATAGCCGACACCAGCATCCCGGAGTACGTGTGCGTAACTCCATACTTTTGATACTATGGCACTTGTGTTAGTCATTTTTTATCCATGTACACGATTTCAATAAATATATTTTAATATACTTTTAGCAAACTCCTGAATATCTTTCAGGTCATCTGACATAATAATATAAATCCTTCGTGTGTCTATCTGTCCATACCTGTGCACGAGCAGATTTCGAAACTGCGCCATCTCTTGAAGCTTTTCAGATAATACATGGTCAATAATTCCATTTTCTTCCAGAACCCTGAAAATCTCCCTGTAATCCTCGGGTCTTCTGAAACCCTGTTCGGCTATTATGTGGCTTCCAATGTCAAGGCATGCTTCAATTGCTTCCTGGAGCGAATGCTTTGCAGCCTGGATATCCCTGAAGCTTCCTGAAAAGGATTCATAACCCTGCGACCTGATCTCCTCGATAAGCCGGATATTCTCGTCAATCAAGTCTATCATGGCATTCACGACATCTTTACTTATCATACTCCAAGCCTTGCCCTCCTTGCAGCATCGTACATATCAATATGGGGTTTGAAATCATAGTATTTAGCTAAGGATGAGGTCTCAAACTCTATTCTTTTTTTCTCATCTTTTGAGTGCAGGAGTTTTCCGTGCATTAGAACCTGGTTCCTGAACCTGAGCGTTGAACCGTTTAGAATCCTCACATCCACTTTCTTTTTGTCAAGAATGTTCTCTATTCGTATGGCAAGCCTTGATGTATAAAGGGGATATTTTTCCAGAATTTCTTCGTCTATTAGATAAACAGCGATGTCAATATCACTTTTTTCATTCTGCGTACCTTTTGCATATGAACCGAAAAGATAAGCAAATAGGATATCCCTCTCATTTTCCAGTACTTTTATGATGCTTTCCACATTATATAAATGTCCAATAGGTTTCATAAACTCTTTTATTCCCCTGAAATGTGTTTATTCTTTTGCGCTTTTACTTTCTCAGCCTTAATCCTCTCCAGCAGTTTCTCAGCAGGCTCCCAATCAGGAGCGTTTCGGGCGATTCCCAGTTCTTTTTTGTTGAGCAGTTTTCCTTCAAAGGCTTTTTTCAGAATGCTCTGGCGCAGGGATTCTGCTTTTTGCAGGGATTCTGCTATGGTTGCTTCCATTTTGTCGCTTACTGAGAGGCGGCGCTCGACCTCGGCAATGATGCGGCGCTGCTCGGAGTGGGGAGGGAAAGGGATTGGAATAACTTCAATAGTCGGAGCGTTTAAATTAGGACGACCAACCCCAGCGCCTCCTGCAATCAAATGCTTTTGCCCTAAAGGTGATTTTAAAAAATAAAAAATATACCAACTGATTCCTAAATTCATAACTAAGCGATACATAATCAAATACGCACCTGGGATGGATTCAATATTATCATTGAAAACTGCTAAAGTTCCGAGGCTTCCAGTGCGTGTTATTAATAAATCACCAAGCTCAACTTTGTATTTAGAAAAATCGTCTTTACTTATATTAAGGCATGGAGCTGAACTAACATCAACCTTACCAGATTCACTAATATCCGACGTTCTTAAGACTATATATCCATCATTTGCATAATCGTCGCTTGAATACCTTGGCCTATACAATGAAAACGATTTCAATTGTTCTAAGTTTACCCAGCACCACCCCTCCGGCAGCTCCGGTAACTCACCTGTCTCTATCGCCTCAGCTTCTTTGTATTTACCTTTGCCATTCCACTTCTCGCGCCGCTCCTTCAATATGCGCGCCAGCAGCACATCCGCATGCTCGTATTCGCGCCCCTTCGCGCGCGCAAGTTCCGCCTCGGTGGGTACGAGCTTGCCCTCGCAGGCGGCTTTGAGGACTGACTGGCGGTAGAGCTTCAACTGCGCCTGCGCTTTTTTGAAGTTTTCTATGCCGTTGTCCAGGTCGCTGAAGAGCTGTTCAATTTTGGAGACTATGGCTCGTTGTTCGGGGAGAGGGGGGAGGGGAATTTCAAGAGCATAAGCATCATTTCTATTTAGACCAGGTATAGCTGTTGATTTGTCGAGAGAATTTAAATTTAAAGTGGATAGAAGAAAATAGAGGAAAACTAAGTTCAATTCATCTGGAGGAATAATAAAATAAGTCGTATCAATCGCCCAGCACGGAACCTTTGATATATGAACATAACCTGCAGCGCCTTTTCTTCCTATAATTAAGCAGGGTTTTTTGATTAATGGAATAGAATGATAACCTACTATTCCATTTGAACCATAAACTGGAATATTCCCGTTTTGTTCTCTTTTATCTGCAATAAGTCCTTTGCCATACTCAAATGCTATAATCTCCCCTAGCCTCGTCCACCCCCAACCGCTTGGGAGATTATTAGAATTCATCTAACATCTCTCCCATTGAAATGTAACGTATTTTAGAAACTTCATTTATTGGGTAAAATTCTACAGGATTAAACTTTTTATTGGCTATCTCACCTTTTAATAGAACTTTAATAAGTTTTTCATCTATTTCCATTAATCTGCATTTGAATGATTCGCCAATTTTTGGAAACAGTTCGATTAATAAAAAACCATTTCTGTAAATGCTATGCTCTATAGCAATGCTTGTTAATGCGAAAAAAAGGTATGTGAATAGAATTAATCCAATGATCACAGAAATTTTAAAATAAGTTAGAACTAAATAAAGAAAAATTAAGGTCAATAACGAATTAAACCAAGTTTCTACTTCTAATATTGAGGTTTGAATATTCATTCCAGCAATTTTTAATTGCGCTGGCGAGTATGTACTTTTCAATCTATCTGAAACTATTTCAAATTCCTGATCCTCATTTGGAGCTTCATTCGTTTCGAAGGATTCTGTCGCTGATTTTTGGATATGTTCCTTTTTATCTTTGCCAAATATTATATTAAAAAATACACTTTGACTTATTCTTAAAGGATATGAAAAAATGGGATACATAAATAAATTCATTTCTTTAATCTTCGAGTAAAAATCTTTATAATTATATGAATTATGATTTATAAGCTCTTTTATACTATTAGACTTGATTACCATTGTTGCTTGGTACAAAATCAAAATAAATACAATCCAACCAATATCCTCTAATTGAGAAATGTAGTTCCAGAGTAGTTTTGGAAATGTATATATAAGAACTATCGTTATCAGCACCTTTAAAACCAAAGTTTTTGTGCTATATTTGATTTTGCCAAAAATGTAAATGAGAAGTATGAACAAAAAAAACAGTGATGACAGATAAACGAGATTAAAAGGTGTCACATATTCCAAAAAGAAATATATGATGAGCATTTGTAAAATAAAATACGTTGAAAGAAATTGAAAACCAGAGAGATAAAGATGTAACCTTTCAGTTCTTATCGGCTGGTACCTGGTTGAATAATATCCAAAATATAAAATTAAAATTCCGATTAAAGATAATGCAATTGTTTGATTACTTAACAAATAACCAAAAATATCTGTTGAAAAAGTAGAGAAGCTATCATATTTATCTATCACTAAGCATCATCCTCCAAGTTTCCCAGCCTCGTACACACCCATCCTCCCGACAGTTCAGGCAGCGCACCTTCGTTCATCTTGCCGGCGCCTCCTGCGTCTTTCTACTAGATATTAACCGCGGATGAAGGCGCCCAGAGTCACACATCTGGAGGGTTTGTCCACGTATGCCCACAGGCATAAGTGTGCGCGGAGTCGAGGGAACCCAGAGTTGCGCCTCTGGAGGGCGCGTCCACGTATGCCCCGCAAGGGCATACGTGTTGTTTGGGAGTCGAGAACCGTTAGGTTTCGGTCTGGAGAACCCGCAGGGTTTCGGCATGATAAACGCAGATGGATTTCTATGGAACACGGATTGCACGGATGACACGGATGCGCGCAGATCCGTGAGAATCCGTCCGATCTGTGTCATCCGTGTTCCTCGTCGTGATAGTGGCGCCGTTTCATAAGTGGTCGCAGGGATTGCGTAGCTTTGCGATCTTTGCGTACTTTGCGGTGATTTTATCAGACTATTTCCTTGATAAACCTCAGAGAAGTGCTGGATATTCGGATTAACAAATCTGCGTTCATCTGGGTTTATCTGCGGTTCCATTATATCAATTTCCATGTCATTTCTCATAGGTTCTGCTGGAAAGCAACAGGTAAATAATAAAACGACTGAGGGGGTTTGAAATTTTCAATCACTTTAAATGGGTTTATATGCTCTTTGAAACTATCGACATACCCAATTTCAATCGCAAATGCCTGTTCGGAATTTTTAAAATAATCGAAAAAATCCTTTTTTGAAATGCCTGCATATTTTTGGCATAATGTCCATATCTTTTCCGGGGAATCTTTTAATATTTTTTCAATCTCGAAAGCTGCAATAATCTTACTCACCGGCGAACTTGAATAAATATAGACTTTCTCTATATTCTGCTTTTTAAAAATTGCTCTCCTGAACTCGTATTTTTTCTTTCCTTCAACAATTTTTTCGGCATATTTGGGTTTAACTGACAGTAAAACGTTCATCCAATTTTCCTCCTTTTTTAATCGCTACATACTGATTATGATTTAATTCCATTATTGATTGCGGTGCATATTGCAATATTTTATGATTGCGAAGATAATTTAAGTCCGGCGGATTTGGAAGATTAAGATGATGTCTGAAAAGAAGAACTAAAACTGGTTTTTGTGCCATTTCCTTGATTTCGTCATAAAGATAAACGCTTCTTTGCCCCACAATTGCTGCTATCTTATCAGGCTGATTTGTGTGAACAGGTTCTCGGTCAACAATTCCTATTGATGTAACAGCTTTTCGGTCATGAGAACGATAAAAAAGAAGAATGTCTCCAGGTCTTATTTTTGTGATTGCTGAGTGCGATAGATATGCTTTTTTAATAGCATTCCCCGGAATATTGATCTCAGAATAATCAGTAATTCTCATTTGTCCCTTAAAATCGGGAAAAAGCCTATTATGATATTTGGGGATTATAGGGATTAAGAATTTTCTATTTTTTGGAGCATCATTAAATGATGGATAATATTTTCTTGCTAAATCCAATGATGATAAATTATTTTCTACCGGAATTAGTTTTTTAAGATAAACCTCCTCTTTTTCTCTCTTCCCTTTGCGTTCCTCTAAAAAATCCACAAATTCAAATCCGTAGTTCTCGATGAGAGGTATCAATCTATCATCTTGTTTTCGGTAGTGGGTGAGGTATGTCTCAAATATTTGATTATTGATGCAGTATTGAAATGCCATTTTTAAAAAAAGTTCCCCCAACTTAGAGCCTGGTATATCGACTTTCAATGTAGCTATTTTCAACCGTTTGCCTGCTGGTATTGGAGATACAGTTTCAATTATACTATTTTCTTCTTTAAGCATCAATAGCGCTTTGATTTTATCATTTTCTCGATACACCCAGCACTTGCGCCCTTCTATTGATTTACGTCTAAACCAATCCCTGAAAATCGAATCTATGTAGTCCTCTTTTAAAGAATCGAAAAATGGGTCTTCTATATCAAGGTTTCGAACGAACTCTTCTTTTAAAAGTGTATGCCGCACTTCTTTTCTTGCATAGACATTTTTGAAATAATCCAGCGCCGAATCGATAGATAGCACACGATCCTCAAGGTTAGCTCTGGTTGCTTTTTTCTGAAGTCCATAATCTTCAGTAATTAAAAAATCAGCTGCATTTTTCTGGATTGAAAAAAGGATTTCATTATCATTTACTTCATTGGAAGTGGATGATACTCCTACCACTGATAAAAAATTATCAGTTGGTTTTGGTGGTGTTTCTATGACCGGGTAGCCTTTTAATTTTGATAAAATAACCTTTTTTCTTTGTTCATCCTTATCATTGTCTATATCTTTCAATGATGCCGGATGAATGAATATTTGATGTCCATGCTCACGAAATATCTTTAGCAAGTCCTGGAGGCTTTTAGATAATTCCTTTGGATCTTCAATATGAATAAAGATATTTGTATCAAAAATAACTTTCATATTAAACTATACAACTCCTTCTAAATATTGCATATTCCTCACCAGGCATCTCCTGTCTATAAATTTTGTAATTCCCTTAACCCTTTCAAATATAAATCGATTTAGAGAGGACTGTGAAAGTAATATCATCTCAAACAGCCTCCAGGAAGGATATTTTCAATCATACTGCCAGCGCCTCATTCATTTCACTGATCACCGCATTCATTCCAGTCCCAAAGAGCCTAAACATCATGCCGCGTCCTCCGTGAGCGTCAAACGGTGTGTAATCCAGATCATCCACCTCAATATGAAAACTTGTGGCAATATGTTCTTTCATCATCCTCAACCAGTCCATCTGCTCTTCATTGAACTTTAATGCTCCTGCCTGTTTTTCAAACACCCATTTCTGGAAATTCCTGTCCACCGTTTTATCATAGGCTGTCAGTTTATCATCCATGCCTGTTACCCTGCGGATAAGGGAAACAAGAGCGACCAGTTCGCTCTTCGGGCTTTTCCCGTTCACCTCTTCAAGTTGCTCGTATGCCTGCCATACGTACAGCGGCGCAAGCAGGGGTTTATCCATTTTCAATTTTTCAAGAACATCTTTGACCATACTGGAAGTCAACTCTCTGAGCCGATATGGCTGATTATAAAAAATGCTAAGCGCTATGATCTCATCCTTATGCTGTTTCATGTACATAGAAAAATCATTTACAATTTCTCTGGCTTTATCTACGGAATCTTTCCCCCACTGCGCCTTTGTAACATTATCAATATTCACAGTGTCAATAATCTGTTCATGAACCTTGCGGACATTTTCAATGAATCCATTAAGCTCTCCGTTAAAGATTGAACTTGCTATTTTGCTCAAGTTTTCCTTTGCCATCTCATGAGCCTGGTTTTTTGTTATCTCAGGATTTTCCCTCTTCAGATACTCAGCTTTTTCTTCAAATGTTTCTTTTTCCTGGTCAGTAAGTTGTTTTTCCAGTCTGGCAAGGCGCCCTGCAAGTGAAATGAACAGGTCTTCATCTCTTAATCCCATAGTTACAGCCTCCAGTGGTTCCTTCATCGGAGTGGAGCGTTTTCTTTCCAGAGAACGGCTGTCAGTTTTAAGTGATTTTGTAACTCCTACGGCATCCACAACGACAAAATGTGTTTTTGCTGAGAGCGCCGAGGGTGTAACCTTTTTTAAGTCATCATAGCCAAATGTGCGGGTACCGCGACCTTTCATCTGCTCAAAGTAGCCTTTGCTTTTTACATCTCGCATAAAGAGCAAACATTCAAGGGGCTTGACATCAATGCCTACGGAAATCATAGCCACAGTAACGGCAATTCTAGGATTATAGGCATTTCTAAAGCGTGTGAGTATAGATTTCGGGTCTTCTTTTCTGCCCGGAAATATCTCAGGCAGTTTATTTTTAAAAGCACGGATGATATTTCGTATCTGACTTGGATTTACAATATCTTTGTCAAGGTCTTTTTTTGAATAAGAAATATCTTCATCCAGTTGCTCCCACCGTTTCCTTCTGCTTAGCCTTTCGCGTTTATCCACAAATTCCCTGGCATTTATCTTTGCTCCGTGTTGTGAAATTTCAGTTTCAATTATATAAACGTCATTGAAAAAACCGAAAGTCCTTTTATCCGGTGTCGCAGTTAACCCGATAAGAAAGGCATCAAAATAATCCAGCACCTGTTTCCACAGGTTGTATATGGAACGGTGACATTCATCAATTACAATAAAATCAAACTGTTCAATCGGTATTTTTGCGTCATAAACAACCGGCATTGGTTCTTTTGGTTCCCAATTAATCTCATTTTTCTCCTCGGTTTCTTCATCCAGTTCGTCAGATGGCTGATATGCCATAAATTCCTGTTCTGCCTGCTCTCCAAGGTTTTTGGTGTCAACCAGGAATAATATCCTCTTTGCTCCGGCAAATTTCAGTAAACGGTAATTAGAGGTGATCGCTGTGTAGGTTTTACCAGCACCTGTAGCCATCTGAACCAAAGATCGTGGTTTGTTTTCCTTGAAGGATTTTTCAAGATTATTGATTGCTTTTATCTGGCAGTCTCTTAACTTGTATTCTGGAAGTTCAGGAATATCCAGCAGTCTTGCTCTTAATGATTTCCCTTCTTTCAACCATGCTTTGAAAGTTTCAGGTCTATGAAAAGTAAAAACAGGTCTTGAACGCGGTTTTGGATCTCTATAATCAGTAAATCGAATTAAAATTCCTGTACTTTCATTCCAGTCAATTTTATCCTTATCCTGTACTGCCCATCCGGCAGCACGGAGTTGTTTATCAATATTATCTCTTGCTGCCTGTTCAGGAAATTGGTTTATCGATCCATCCATATTATACACTTAATAATTTTTCTCATAGTATATAAAGTATAATTTTTGCAAGATCATTCTGACAGCGTCACGCTCTCCACATACAGGTTCGTATCCCCAACAAATGGAAGAAACATATCATTGGTCAGCGTGACATTTAAAGTGTGTACTCCCGGTGCCAGCGTTATCCTGGGAAAGATCTTAACAAGCATTGTTTCGCTGTCCATCTTTTCTTCACCAACCTTTGCCCCATCGAGATATATGCTGGCATTCGGCCACCACGTACCCACAAATGGCACCGAGATCTTCGTACCGTTCCCTCTAAAAGAAACACTGTACTCAAGGCTCTGAGTAGTTGTAAAAGAAGCGGTCAGTTCTTCATCCTCGCTGAACAACCACTTTCGAAAATCCAGAACTACCGGCACCTGCTTTACTGTCAAATAAGCGGAACCCGGATTTAACCCTGGAGAATTTGCAGTGATCAGCACAGTACCCACCACATCTGAAGTAATATTCGTTCTCGCCCTGCCCTTCACGGTCGTCAAATTCGCGCGCCCCAGCGTCCCGCCAGAAGCGGTCAGATTCACTTCAACACCATCCTTCGCAGCATCCTGTCCTCTTGCATCCTTTAACTGCACAATAACATCAGCATCAGTGACCCCATCAGCAGGTATCCAGTTCGGGTCATCATATACAAGCACGCGATTCGGAAGGATAGCGGAATCATAGGGATTTATGACAGCATTAAGGTCGTCAGTGAAATGGGAAAGTATGTACCTTTCTTTTGTAATGGGGTCGTAAACAAGTTCGAAAGTTATCTCTGATTTCCCGTCAGCTCTTATGACAACACCATACTGTTTACCATCCAAACTGTTCATCACCCACCGCCCATTCTCAAAAATACCTTCACGAATTTCTGTATTTTCATCCAGAGGGATTCTCTTCTTGCCCCCGCTTGAACTGTAAATTATGACATTTCCCCTGTCTGTGAGAAAGTTATCTTTAGTGTTTGTCAAATCACCGTCATTATCTGGATCAGGGTCAGCCCCGAAGGCGAGATACCCCACGTCTTCAGAAAGTACTATTTTATAAGTGCGTATATTTCCTCCCGGTGAGGCGGGATCTATCAGGTTACGTGCTGCGCCGGATTGCATTGAAGCCAGTGAAA
>Ga0172375_10012428_pt1 | contig 10674 bp, 10 predicted proteins | sample LakKiv1m_FD_114537 | JGI IMG/M metagenome (GOLD analysis project Ga0172375, IMG submission 114537) | Freshwater microbial communities from Kabuno Bay, South-Kivu, Congo - kab_092012_11.1m | ecosystem: Environmental > Aquatic > Freshwater > Lake | place: Democratic Republic of the Congo...
ATCAAGCCTCGCTTTCTCAAAAGAGCGGCCACCGATCCACCCTCCTTACCCAACGGTATCGCCAGCCCCTGCTTTTCGGTGTAAAACAGCGGCAAAATATTTCTTGACAAGCAAAAACAGCCCTCCTATACTCCGAGCCGTCAGAGGCAATGTATTATCTATATTTCTTATAAAAGTAAAAATAACAACACCTTATCAATTACACTCGGAGGAGGCAAATCATGGGACTGAAACGTAGATGGGTGATAGGATTGGGCGTGATAGCGTGTTTCCTGTCAATCGTCCTCGGCACGGCCTGGGCACAGGGCAAACCCGAGGACTCTGTCGTGGTGTACTCTGCAGCCGATGCCGACATGGTCAACAAGGTTGCGGCAGCCTTCCAGAAGAAGTATCCGGCCATCAAGGTTTCGACCGTGGTGGCGGGGACCGGGGAGATCATCAAGCGGATGGAGGCGGAAAAGGACAGACCACTGGGCGATGTGGGCTGGAGTTTCGGCCCGGAGGCGATCGGAGACAAAAAGGGGTTGTTCGAACCGTACATGTCGACAGAGGCGGAAAGCTTCTTTCCCGGCCAGATGCCGGCAGACCGGGTATGGATCCCGTTCACCACGATGCCCTACGTCATCATGTACAACAAAAAGCTTGTGAGTGAGACGGAGAAGCCGAAGTCCTGGAAGGACGTCCTCGACGCAAAGTGGAAGGGGAAGGTTGCCTACGCGGACGCCTCCAAGTCCGGCTCCTCCTATACGCTGCTTGTCACATGGCTGAGCATCTACGGAAAGAACGATGCCGGGTGGAAATTCGTGGAGGATCTCCTTCGCCAGTGCAAGGTTCTGCCCAAGTCCAGCATGACATATCAGGGGGTGGCCAACGGGGAGTATCCCATCGGGCTCACCTTCGAGCAGGCAGCCTTCGACTACCTGAAGGGCGGGGCGCCGATCGGGCTGATCTACCCGTCGGAAGGCACCGCGATCACCTTGGACGGGACGGCCATCATCAAGAACGCGCCGCATCCGAACGCAGCCAAGCTGTTCACGGATTTCACCGTCTCGAAGGAGATTCAGCAGGTGATGGTGGAGCAGTTTGGGCGCCGTTCGGTGCGCAAAGACGTGGGGTCGCCCGCCGGGCTGCCGACGCTGGACAAGATCAAGGCCATCAAGTACGATCTCGAGTATGCGGCGAACAACCGCAGTGCGCTCCTGAAACAGTTCCAGGATGTGCTCATCAAGACGCAGTAATCACTGTGCCAAACCGTGCAGCCTGCCGGGAAGCGGGATGAACCGTTCGCCTCGCTTCCCTTTTTCTATCCACCAGAAAGACAGAAACTCATGACTCGTATCCGCATCGAGAAGATCGTCAAGCAGTTTGGGGAAACTCGGGCCATCGACGATGTCACCCTGGAGGTCCGTCCGGGGGAACTCTTCACATTGGTCGGACCCAGCGGCTGCGGGAAGACGACCCTGCTGCGTATTATCGCGGGGCTGCTGGAGCAGGACGCCGGAAGCGTCCACTTCAACGAGGACCGGATGGACGACGTCCCGCCCTATCTTCGCAACATCGGGGTTGTGTTCCAGAGCTACGCGATCTTCCCCCATCTTACGGTAGCCGACAACATCGCGTATGGCCTGAAAGCGCGCAATGTCGCCCCCGACAAGATTGCCAGCAAGGTGGCCGAAGCCAGTCGGCTGGTGCAGCTTGATGAACTGCTGGGGCGGATGCCGGGCCAGCTCTCGGGAGGGCAGCAGCAACGTGTGGTTCTGGCCCGGGCGCTCGTAATCGAGCCGCGCCTGCTGCTGATGGACGAACCCCTCTCCAACCTGGACGCGAAGCTCCGGGTGCAGATCCGCTCCCTGATCCGCTCCGTCCAGCAGGCGCTGCAGATCACGACGATTTATGTGACCCATGACCAGGAGGAGGCGCTGGCCATCTCGGACACCATCGCGGTAATGGATCGCGGACGGGTCCTGCAGCTTGGAAAACCATGGGAGCTGTACCTCAGGCCGGCCAATCGTTTCGTGGCCGACTTTATCGGAACCATGAACGTCTTCTCGGGACGGATCGAGGAGCCCGGCCCCATTCCAGGAGAGCAGACGGTCGTGATGAGTTTCGGTACACGATGGCATGTGTGTACCGCCGAGGCTTCAGGAACGGTCATCAGCCTCGGGGTGCGACCGGAGTCGCTCATGCTGGAAGGCGGTGGGAGCGGCGGCGAGTCATGGAACTCGCTTACGGGCAAGATCACAGAAGCGGCCTATCTCGGAGCGGTCGTTCGCTATCAGATGCGGATGGCGGATGGGCTCACAATCACCGCCGACATCCACAACCCGGACTTCTCCGCCATTCGATCGGTGGGCGACGAACTCACCTTGTGGTTCGCAGCTGGCCGGGTCGTGACGCTGCGCGGCGAGACAGGGGATGCCTAAGATGAGACGGCAGCGTGACCTTTGGTGGCTGGTGACGGTTTCCGCGTTTTTGACCGTCTTTGCCTTTCTGATCTACCCGCTGGTCACCGTGCTGCTGACCAGCTTCAGCGGTGAGGAGAAGCGCTTCGTCTTGATTGAGAATTACCAGCGTTTCTTCACGCACCGGTACTACTATTCCAGCATCATCAACAGCCTTTATTTGAGCACGTTGGCGACGATCGGGGCGCTCATCCTGGGCACCTCCCTTGCCTTTGCTGTTGCGCGCTACCCGCTGCCGGGCAAGACCTTCCTCCGTACGGCGGCCAACCTCTCGCTGCTGTCGCCACCCTTCATCGGGGCCTATTCCTGGATCGTGCTCTTCGGGCGGATGGGGCTCGTCAACCGCGTGCTTGGCATCGTCGGGTGGGAGCTCCCGACGATCTACGGCTGGCGTGGGATTCTGCTGGTGTTCATCGTCCAATATTTCCCGTTTGTCTTCCTGCTGGTATCGGCGGCACTCCGTTCCGTAGACCAGTCGATCGAGGACGCGGCTCTCAGCCTGGGGTCCCCGCCCCGCCGGACGCTCTTAACGGCCATCCTGCCCATCCTCGCCCCCTCGCTCACGGCCGGAGGACTGCTGGTATTCATGGGAACCATGGCCGACTTCGGCACGCCCATGATCATCGGGGAGGGGTTGCGCACATTGCCCACCCTGATGTACGGAGAGTTCATGAACGAACTGGGCGGGAACCCCGCCATGGCCAGCACACTGGGGAGCTTGCTGATCCTGGTGAACACCGTTGCACTGATGGCACAGCGATACTATGCCTTCCGCAAGGCGTACAACGTCGTCTGCATCCAACCGCTGCGCGTGCAGCGTATGGGGAAGACCAGGATGATCCTGCTGACCGCTTTCACCTATGCGGTCGTCATGGTGGCGATCATCCCCTCGGTCACCATCATCATCTCTTCGTTCATGCCCACGAAGGGCCCGGTGATGTACGCGGGTTTCAGCCTGCACAGCTACCAGGCCATCTTCCACATGGTGCCGCGGGCCATCGCCAACACGTTCGGGCTCACGGCCCTGTCCGTGGTGCTGGATGTTCTGCTCGGCGTGCTGGTCGCCTATCTCATGGCCCGCCGCCGGTCCCGGGTGCATGCCCTCCTGGACAGCCTCATCATGCTGGCCTACGCCATTCCGGGGACCGTGGTGGGAGTGGGCCTGATCGTCGTATACAACCAGCCGCCGATCATCCTCACGGGGACCTGGGTGATCCTGCTGGTGTCATATTTCATCCGGCACCTGCCCTATCCGGTCCGTTCCTGCACGGCGATGCTGCAGCAGATCGACGTCCGGGTAGAGGAAGCCTCCATCAGCCTGGGGGTCCCGCCTTTCCGGACATTCGTGAAGGTAACGATCCCGCTGATGTTCCCCGCCATCCTATCGGGGGCGGCGCTGGCATGGATGACCACCATCGGCGAGCTGAGCTCCTCCATCCTGCTCTACTCGGGCCCATGGGCAACGATGTCGGTGGCCATCTTCACGGAGGTGTTCAGCAACCACTTCGGTACCGCCTCGGCCTTGGCCTCGATCCTGATCCTGGCGGCCTTCATCCCGCTCTTCTTGACCTATCGCGTCCTCGGCGAGCGTTCGGCGCTCGGCATGTGAGGTGGAACCGATGGTGGACAGATTTCGGCTCAAGCTCACGCGACTGCTCGGAAAGAAGCCGAAAAGGGTTCCTCTCCGGGCAAGGCTGCTGGAGCGGGTCCGGCTGCCGGGAATCGTCCGGGAGAAGGTGAGTTACATGGTCGAGCCGGGCGAGCGGGTAAGCGCATACCTTTTTCTTCCGGAAGGTAAGAAGCCGTGTCCCGCAGTGCTGTGCATCCATCAGCATCACCGGGAGTTCCATCTGGGCAAGAGCGAGCCGGCCGGCCTGGCGGGTGACCCGGAGCAGACCTATGCGCTGGAGCTGGCCGGACAGGGGTACGTCACGCTGGCCCCGGATATGATCTGCTTCGAAGAGCGGCAGCACCAGGATCTGCCCGGTATTGACTATGAGCGATTCGAGGCGACGAGGCGGCTTGCCGAGGGTTCGTGTTTGCAGGCAAAGATGCTCTGGGACCTCGGTCGGGCGTTGGACTACCTGGTCGGTCGCACGGAAGTGAACGGCCGCCGGATCGGGTGCCTGGGGCACTCGCTGGGCGGGCAGGAGGCGCTCTTCATGTCCGCCATGGATAGACGCGTCGCGGTGGGGGTGTCGAGCTGCGGGTTCAGCAGCTACCGGGCGATCTTCGGTGCGGCGATCAATCACAACTTCGCGGCGTATGTGCCTGGGCTTGCCTGTGACGGAGACCTTGAGAGGGTCCTGGCGCTGGCGGCACCCCGGCCGTTTCTCGTGCTGGCAGGGCGCGAGGATCCGATCTTTCCGCTGGCCGGCGTCCGCGCGACGGTCCGGGGCGCGAGGTGTGCTTATGAACAGGCGAGGGACCGGCTGCGGCTGAGGGTTTTTCCGGGAGGACACGCCTTCTCCACGCCCATGCGGGAGGCCGCCTCCGCATGGCTCGACCGTTGGCTTCGCCCCGGAGGGTCCTGATGGGACAGGGATCACCAATCCGCCTGATTATCAGCGATTTCGGAGGCGTCATCTGCACCTTCGACTATCGTATCTTCTGTGGTCGACTGGCCGAACGAATCGGCAGAAGCACCGACGAGATCTACGATGAGGTGTTCGGAAACGACTTGCAGGCTGATTTCGAACGGGGCCGTCTGACCGGACCGGGGTATCATCGCAGAGTGATGGGCCTCCTCGGGGCGGACGTGCCCTATCCGGAGTTCTTCTCCATGTACGGGAACATTTTTACGGAGATCCCGGCTACCTGCGATCTGCTCCGCCGGTTGCATACTCGCTACCCTCTCTATCTCTTGTCTGATACAAACGAGATCCACTTCGAGTATGTGCGGAAGACCCTAGGCGTCGTTGGGTTGTTTGAGGAATGTGTGGTCTCTTATGAATTGGGCGTGATGAAGCCGGATCCTGGCATCTACCGGGAGGCGCTCCGGCGCTCGGCCCTTCCCGCGGAGGCCTGTGTCTTCCTCGACGACCGGCCGGGAAACGTCGAAGGGGCAAGGCGGGTGGGTATGCAGGCGCTTCTCTTCCAGTCGGCAAAGCGGTGTGCCGCCGATCTCGATAGCCTGGGGGTCGTCATTCCATGATGGAAAACAGGATAGCCGATATTTTGAACAACGCGAACATCATTCCCGGTTATACAATTCGCGAAACAGAGTTTACCGCCGATCTTTCAAGACCGGAAAACGCGCCTCTTGCGATCGGCCGAAAGTTACTGGCCGGTCTTTTCACCACCTCACAAGTCAAGATCCCGACGAATATCGAGGTCTGCTGCGATAATCTCGCAGATGCGAAAAAATTTACCGCGTCGGCGTTCTACCAAGAAGAGCACGTCACATACCACCTGCGGAGGATTGCGCACAAAGGCGGCATATGGATCATGAATCTCGCCGACCCCTCCACGATCGAGGTGATCAACGATCCTGAAAGCGAATTATACGAGATCGTGGAAACCATCAGGCCCTCCCATGTCAGCATCCATCTTGGCTGGTCTGTCGAAAAGGTACTGCTGGGTGAAAAAGAAAATTATGACATGCCGGCTTCGGGAAGCCGGCAGATCCCGGAGTCGGTCCTGGCCGAACGGATCATCGAAAACCTGAAAAAACTCCGGAAAAATCTTGAAAAAGCGGGCTGCGCAAAACCGATCCTGATCGAGACGCTCGACTATCATGGGGGCGGCGCCTACGAGAGCGTCACGGACCCTGATTTTATCAAGCATGTCATGGAGAGGTCCGGTACCCGCTTGCTGATCGATTTTGGCCACCTCCTCTGTTCGGCAAAAAACAACGGGATATATCCGCCCGAATGCTACATGGATTACGTCGCGGAAGTGGTGAATGCGGAGACGATCGGGTTCGTAGATGAATTCCACATTGGTGTCCCTGCGCGTCATGGTACCGGGCAGTATAATGATTTGCACCGGCCGCTCACTTCAACCGATGTGGCCGGCCGGGAGTTTGTGGAGATCATGGGTTATGTCTTTGATCTGAGGAAAAGGCACGGTGTTGCCCAACCTGTCATCGTAAACTTCGAAACCGGCATTGTGAACGCGCAAAAGGAGATCAAGGCGTTGGCGGCAGTGCTCGCGCATGCGGTTGCAGAGATTGGACCATGATCCCCAATTCGTTTTCCCCATACACAAAACAGAGGAGCACAGATGGACAACCCGATCGTCCTGTCGCTTGCGGGGCTGAACACAAAAGAGGAAATTCTCGAGTACATCGCCGGCTTCGAAGCCGGGACGGGTAGAAAGGCGCTCTTTGAGCTGTCTTACACCATGGGAAGGGATGCCTTGGATTCCGTGAAGCCGGAACTGCGCGGCAGGACGGTTTCCGTGCATGCGGCCTGCCCGTCCACGGAATTCTTCCCCAACCTTGCCAGCGATGACGACGGTGTCATCGAACAGAGCAACAACGACCTGGACACAACGCTCGAAACTGCGGTCGAATTCGATGCCTCCTTCATCGTGGTCCATCCCGGCTACGCCACGAACCGTGCAATCCCTGCCGACGAGGCGCAGCGACAGAGCCTTCTCACCTCGGCCGAATTCGAGCCGTACATCCGCGTTCAAGAAGGCTCGATCTGCGGCGCCGACTACGTCGACACCCCACGATATCGTATTTTCATGGAACGGACCCTCGCCAACCTCACCCGGTTCGGCGGCCGGTGCGCCGAACGCGGCATCGGACTGGCGGTCGAAAACCTCAATCCGCGCACAGGCTACCTCATCCAGACTCCTCGAGACATGGTCGAAACGGTTCGCGCAGTTCCGTCGGCAGGGCTCTGCCTGGACATCGGGCATCTGTGGATCGCGGACACCGTGTACGGATTCGGCTTCCTGGAAGGCATCAAGCTGGTCATGGCGACCGGCAGGGTGTTCACCACCCATCTGCACAGCAACCGTTCGGCCAATCCGGGATCCGGCCGGGAACGCTACACCGATGACCATGAGTCTCTGGATGCCGGCAACGTTCCGGTGCGAGAGGCTCTCCTCCTTTTGTCCGGATCCGGGACCAACCTGGTGATCGAGGCAAAGAGAGAAGCACTTCAGAACGGGATATTTTTGCACAGGCTGTTGGCAGAAGAACTCTAATGTGAAGAGAAGATAGACCGACACACGAAATGTGTGTGAAAGTTGAGTTAGAATCTCATGAAACCAACCTTGGTCGTCATGGCCGCGGGCATGGGAAGCCGGTGCGGCGGCTTGAAACAGATTGAGCCGATAGGCCCCTCCGGGGAAATCATGCTCGATTATTCGATATTCGACGCCATCCGAGCCGGTTTTGGCAGGGTGGTGTTCATTATCCGGCACGATATTGAAAGGGATTTCAAGGAGGCCATCGGGGCGCATTTCGTCCATCGCATTCCGATCGCATACGTGTATCAGGAACGGACCGACCTCCCGGCGGGATTTGGCATACCGCCTGACCGTATCAAACCCTGGGGTACTGGGCATGCCGTTTTATGCTGTAAGACCTCGATCCGGGACCCTTTTGCCGTAATCAACGCCGATGATTTTTACGGCGCCAAGTCTTTTGAGGTGATCGCCCGCTATCTGCAATCCCTTGCCCCCGAGGCCAATACCTATGCGATGGTCGGCTTCCGGCTGGTGGATACGCTCTCCGATCACGGGTCGGTTACACGCGGCATCTGCGAGGTGGATGCGCATCAAATGCTCAACAGCGTCTCGGAGCGGTTCAAGATCGAAAAGACGGAGGGCGGGGCCCGTTACGAAAATGAGCAGGGGCAATGGGTCACACTCCAGGGCCACGAAATCGCCTCCATGAACATGTTCGGATTCACACCGACCCTGTTCGGTTTTCTCGCTGAAAAATTTCCCCTGTTTCTGAAGAAGGCCGTCGGCCATCCCGGGGCCGAGTTCATGATGCCGGCCGTCGTCGACGAACTGATCCACGAACGGAAAATCACCATGCATGTGCTCGCGACACCGGAAAAATGGTTCGGCATCACCTACAGGGAAGACAAGCCCTTTGCAGCGTCCGGCATCCGCCGGCTGATTGAGGCGGGCGCGTATCCGGAAAAGTTGTGGGATTAAGAGATGATTCATAAGGACGACCTTGCAGCCAAACGGGTTATGATTACCGTCGCGACCAGCGGGATCGGCAGGAATACAACCCTGGCTTTGCTGAAGCAGGGTGCGAATGTTGCCTTTTGCGGAAAATCCGAAGTGAAGATGAAAGGCCTGCTCGATGAAATAGCGCAAATGAAGATAGGTATAAAGAAACATGACCATGAAGAGCAGGTCTGCCTGCAGTAATGCGCTCCTGGGACTTCTCATGCTTTTTACCCTGCTGGTCACATCCGTTTCTGCCTCGTGGGGAACCATCTATTATGTTTCTCCAAGCGGATCAGATGCCTACCCTGGGACCATGGCGCAACCGTGGCAGACGATCACCAAGGCAGCCAACACCCTATCTCCGGGAGACACGGTGTATATCAGGGCGGGCATTTACCATGAGCGAGTCGTGCCTCTGAATTCGGGCAGTGCCGGCCTCCAGATCGTGTATGCTTCATTTCCGGGTGACCAGGTGACCGTGGATGGGTCCGGCGTCCTTGTTCCGGAATGGTCCGGATTGTTCGAAGTATTAAACAGGGCGTACATCCGAGTGTCCGGGCTGAAAATAATCAATTCGATATCCAATCAACACAATCCAGGCATCCTCGTGGAAAACTCGAATCATATCCGTGTTGAAAAAAATTACATTCGCAATACCAATGATTCAGGTATTGCCGTATGGAGCAGCAGTGATGTAATCATTGATGGTAATCAAATTGAAGGAGCTTGCTTGAGCGGATGGAATGAAAACATATCCATAGGCGGCACCAATACGTTTGAAATAAAGAACAACCACGTTCATGACAGTAATAAGGAAGGCATCTGTGCGAAAGACGGTTCATTCAATGGAAGTATATCTGGAAATCACGTGCATCACACCAAAGCCGTGGGCATCTACGTGGATGCCTGGGACAAGCACACCTGCAACATGGAGGTGTACGCAAACGTTGTGCACGACACAGAGTCCCATGGTTTCGCGGTAGCTTCCGAACAAGGCGGGCTTCTCGAGAATGTCAAGCTCTATAACAACGTCGCCTACCACAATAAATGGGCCGGACTCAACGTATCCGACTGTTGCATCGCCAGCCATCCCATGTCCAACATCTGGGTGATGAATAACACCATCTACAACAACGGATGGGACCCCTGGGGCGGGGGCATTTTGCTCGGGAATCCCCAGGCTCAGGGTCTGGTGGCGAGGAACAACATTTGCAGCCAAAATTTGTCTTTTCAAATGGCCGCCAACTCTTCCATAAGCTACACAGCGGATCACAATCTCATTGATGGATACCGAGGCGGTGAAGATGAGATTTATGGCGCCGATCATGTGGAGGGGAACCCCAGGTTCGTGAATCCTGCCGGGGGCAACTTCCATGTGAGAGGCGGTTCTCCGGCGATTGACCGGGGAAGCTCCATCAATGCCCCCGCCAGGGACTTCGACGGTCATGTGCGGCCGCATGGCGCGGGGTTTGATATCGGCGCTTTCGAAGCTCGAACCGGTTTGCCCTGGTTGCCGTTGATACTGCTGAGTGACTGATCTTTCAAAGGTGCGCGGGCATCGGACGAGACGATGTTTGAAGCTTTGCCTGGAGGACCTATCTATCCTCTGTAACCTCTTGATACATTTGAAAAGACTTTCAACCACTCATCCTTTGTGGGAGACATACGCCTATCCTGTGGCAGAACGGATCATTATTGCGATATGACAACCCGAGTCGAATATCTTCACCAACAAGTCGAGGATCCTGTCAATGTCGGTTTTGTTTACATATTTCCACCAAACGGCCCTCCATAGTCATACAATCTGTCGGCATGACAAATCTGACATTATTAAAGAATTTGAATATATTCATTATTTAGCTATCGCTGTTATTTTTTAATATGTCCGCAAATATTGGCTCTTATATTGCTATACAACGTATCATGTGCTATAGAATAGGGGAGGTGGAGTAGCCCCCCTTTCGACCGGACACCTTGAAACTGGAAATAAGTTGTAGGAATAGATATAGTGATATTACTACAACCAGAAAGAAGGTGTCGATGGGACCCGTTGAAATCATTACGTCAG
>Ga0172375_10012429_pt1 | contig 10674 bp, 11 predicted proteins | sample LakKiv1m_FD_114537 | JGI IMG/M metagenome (GOLD analysis project Ga0172375, IMG submission 114537) | Freshwater microbial communities from Kabuno Bay, South-Kivu, Congo - kab_092012_11.1m | ecosystem: Environmental > Aquatic > Freshwater > Lake | place: Democratic Republic of the Congo...
TGAGTTTTTGCTGACCGAAGGTCGGAAGAGTTACCGATATTAAAAGAAAAATGGCAGTGAAGGAGATCCTGTTTATCATAACAACGGATTTTCCACTGCCAATTTACAACTTTTATTCAATTCTTAATTATCCTCAATAACACCTAATTCTCCTATGTATCCCAGATTACCTAGCTGATTAACTACCCCGATGAAGCAGGTGCCGTAAGATACCGATCCTATCGACTGGGCGGAAATTATCCTGCTAAGTTCAGAGGATGATAATGCATTTCCCAGGAAGCCTGAAGAATAGACTAATTTCAAATCCTCAGCGGACTGTAACACTTTTAATCCTTCCTGTGAGAAGACGGTAACTGCTTGCAGTCTCCCCAGTGATCCCTGGCTTCCGAACATACTTTGAAGATCGGCTGCCGAATATAACTTTGAAAGCACTTGTTGGTTACAAACTACGAATTGCAGGTTTGGTTTATCATAAACGACCAAACTCCCGTCTAGACTACGCAACTCGCCTTGAGATTTAACGGCGTTCTGCAGCTGGGAAGATTGAATGAGCTCCCGTAGCTGACCGTCTGAAACTAAACCGAGTGACTGACTACCTATCAAATGGGATTGGATTGCAGAAGAATTTAAATTCTGAGCCCTAATCTGGGCCTCCTGAGTCAGTGAAACATTCAGATTGGCCTGTCCACATATAACGTTCAAACCCGGCTGAGAACTCAGCGCGTATGAAAGGAGGTTGGAACATAGGGGTTTATCCTGCAACATTCCTGCAAGTTGTATTCCTTTCAATAAGAGCTGATCGCGGATGGATTTCAGTTGTGCTATCTCTGATTTCTTTGTTTCCTTCATGGAAGGACCGAGCAGATAGCCATCCATGCTGCGGAGAGCCGATTCAACAATGGAGTCGCGTTCATTGAGCCGGTTGACATAATTCCCGAAGTCGCGGAGGTTCTTTTCTACATCGATGGATTGGTCAGTAGTATCTTTCAGATAGAAATCGGTGAGCATACGCACAGTAGTTCTCAGCGTTTTGGTGTTGTTCTTGATGAAGACGCTGTATTCCTCCAGGATGTTTATGGTTCTGCATGCATTGTTTTTTCCTGTGCATATGCCGTGGTCCTGAAATGCTCTAATACAGGTATCGATCGTGTAACTCAGGTTCTGGGAAAAGAGGGAGAAATAGATCAATCCCTGGATCATGCTGCGAAGCTGCCCGGTATCCTGTACGAATTCAGACCGTAGCTGGATATCCTTTTCAGTCATCTGCTCCTTATGATATTTCTCGGCCTTGCCAAATGTACCAGAAGTCAGTCCCTTAAATGCCGGGGGGTAGACAAGCGATACAACGAGAATAACAATCGCGATGGCTAAAACGATACCGATAATGATTTTTGTCTGTTTTTTCATGATGAATATTTGTTTTTAATTTATTCCTTATTTACAACAACTGAATTTTGATAAAGCGGCATGTCATTCTGGAAAATCTTGAAATCTATGTTATGCTGCAGACTATTCTTATTATATAATTGGATTATGAACTTATTATCGCCGACATTGTTGATTTGTACAAAATTGGCAGCAGCGCTGCAAGTGGTTTGGTCATTTACAAGGACATTCTGGACATTCAGACATTCGAAATTGTTAAAGTCGAATTCTATCGTGGTTTTGATGGGATAAAGAGAGGAAAGATCGATTCGTATCTCTACGACTTTTGTGGAATACCTTACTGCGAAAACAGCTCTTGCAAGTGGGCTATCGTAAAGAATATTGTCGGCCACTTTCATATCGTTATACGACCGTGAATCGTACAATGTCCCTTTCATATCCTGTGTAGGGAGTTTCTTCCCTGAAAAATCAACCTTAAGAAAACTGAATAACAGGATTCCTGTAAAAACTCCTAAAATAAATACAAAGGCAAACCTGAATGCAGGCCGGCGCCAGAAACTAACGGTAAGCTTGATACCGGGCTGCACTTCTTTTTTTACATATTTTTCCATATTAATCCTCTCTAAAATAGCTTGTTTTAAATCGACATCCACCATATTTAATTTTTCCCGGTCAAATTCTGCTTTTACATTTTGCCATTCAGTATAGAACTTCGCAGCATCCGGGTCAGCTGCCAGGTAGTCTTGGAGTTTTAGCCGTTCTTCAGCCGTCAGGTCTGTCTCCGGATCGCTAAAGATCAGTTCCATTATTTTTTTATCGATCATAATTGAAAAAGTCGTTTTTCAGTAATTCTTCCTTTAGTTTTTCCCGTGCTGAAAATAACCGTGATTTAACTTTTTTCTCCGGAATCTCCAGGACTTCAGCCATTTCCTCATATGATAATCCGAAAAAGTATTTCAACAACACAAGAAGACGATAATCAGCGCTGATATTCCTTAATCCAAGTCTTAATTTCCTGCTTCTCTCTTCTTTGTCAACTTCAGGCTTTTCAAAGCAACCGAGTTTTTCAACTTTTGTCAGACTTTCGAATTTCTGTTGCGACTTAAGGTAATTGATAGTCACATTGGCAGTTATTCTGTATATCCAGCTAAAAAACTTGTAGTTGAAGTTGAAACTCCCCATCTTCTCAAAGACCTTGATAAAAATATCCTGGGTAAGATCGCGGGCAGTTTCTTCATCGTTCACCATCCGTATCACTATGTTAAAGATCGTTTTCTGATACCTTTCGATCAGGACTTCAAAGGAAGAAATGCTCCCATGGATTACCTCGTATACGAGTTCATTGTCATCCTTTGTAATCATAAATACAAGAAAATTGAAAAAAGTTGGTGAAAGTTATGAAATTTTTATTTCGACTCCAATAAAGATATTTTCCAGAGATCTTTTCGGCTCATTCGTAGAACAGGTGAAATAGCTAAAAAGCCTGCCTTCCCGATATGTTTTCTTAAACTCTGTAACTCTTTCAATTTGGCTGGTGTCCCTGGATCGATAATAACAGGAAGATCGTTTTCTTTCAGCATCAGTACACTTTTAGCTTTTATCGATAATTCAAGATAAAGGCTTATAAAACAATAAATATCAACTACAATTTCGGAAGGAAAATGTTTTTTTATGGAGACTATAAAGGCTCCGGATTTTGTTTCAATAAATTTACCTTTTTTTATCATACCAAGAAGTTTTACTTCCGAATCAAATTCCATTTCAAGCCATTTCCGGATTGATCTTTCATTGTTCTGAAAGATCAGGCAGATGGTCACCGGGATGATGATCACGATCAGGAGTGTAGAAATCAGGGGTGAAACCAGGAATTGATTGTAAATACCATGGATGAGAACTGCGAGGAGGAGTCCAATGAGGATTGCAACGGTAATGTTTGCTTGGCGGTTCAAGGCGCTCATGGTTATAATTCCAAAAATAGCCACGGTACCGCCGTGCATCAGCGCTGTGCCGAACCCACGGGTTATCCAAACCATCAAATTGGTTTCTGAACTTGCAAAGTGAAAGAGGTAAAAAAGGTTCTCCGACAAAGAAAATGCCGAACCAATGGCAAATCCGTATATTGCAGCATCGATCATAAATCCGGTTTTATTTTTTTGTATCAGGAGAAGCAGGAAGAATATTTTAAAAAATTCTTCAACAAAAGGGGCGAAATATCCGGAGTAAGTATCGAAGTTTATTCCGAAATGGCGGATCAGGAAAGTATTGACCACAAAACACAGTACTGCGCTAACAACTCCCCATCCAAGGCAGAAAAGTAAAATATTTTTATTTACCAGCCTGAGACTGTCGAGGTACAATAGCAGAAGCAGGAAAAGAAAGACGGGGATAAGGCTAACGAGGATTTTAACGATCATAGTTCCTTGAAATTTTTACAACTTCGTTCATAACCCGCATCAGGTTCGCTCCCCATATTTTCCTGATCTGTTCTTTGGAATAGCCTCGTTTTACCAGTTCCAGGGTGATATTTCCCATTTCACTTGCATCGAAACAACCTTCTACTCCACCTCCGCCGTCAAAATCGGTTCCGATTCCAACATGGTCGATTCCGGCAATTTTCACAATATGGTCGATATGGTCGACAACATCGGCGACAGTCGCAAGTTCTGAAGGAAACTTTGCATCAATGGCACGCATTTCCTTACGGTAGTTTCTCACCTGTTCTTCCGTCAGGTTGTCCCAATCATGATATTTATGATAAACTGCTCCATGTAATGAATCTCTGGTTGGATTCGGTTCAGGGGCTTTCACGTAATCACTCAAGATGCACATCTGGACTACGCCTCCGTTTTTAGCCAGGGCGCGTAACATATCATCATCAAGGTTTCTTGGATTATTACAAAGCGCCCGCGAACAGGAATGGGAGGCGATAACGGGCGCTTTGGAAATTGAAAGAACATCATAGAAAGATTTATCCGAGGCGTGGGATATGTCAATCATCATTCCGACCCGGTTCATTTCAGCCACAACCGCCTTCCCGAAGCGGCTGAGGCCATTAAATTCGGTCGTATCCGTAGATGAATCGCAGATATCGTTGTTTTTGGTATGGCAGAGTGTGATGTACCTCGCACCATGCCGGTAATATTCTTCAATAAGGGTAAGATCTTTACCGATAGAATAACCATTTTCGATGCCGATAAAGACGGCGCGTTTACCCTCCTTTTCAAGTCTGTAAGCATCGTCGGGGTGGACTGCAAGACCGGCCAACTCCGGATACCGGTATACGGCATTATCGATAGTATCAAATAAGATCATTATCTTTTGCTTAACTTTTTCATAGCCTTGCAAATTTCTGGGTCCCTGCGAAACGAAAGCTCCGAAGAATGCACCATCCAAACCTCCCTCCTTCATCCTTGGAAAATCGACTTTAGTATATTCTTTTCTCGGATCATGTCTGACGCTGATATCAAAGCCTTTCTGCATCATTCTGAGCGGAGTGTCAGTATGCGAATCAATGGTTAACACTTCACGATGGATTTTGGCCGCTTTTTTTTCAATTCCAGCAGGATTTCCAGCCCAGGAATATCCACAAACGAGTATCAACAATATAAAACCCGACAATCTTATATTTTTTATCATCTTGAATATTAAGTTTTTTATTCTTCTAACTCATTATCTCCTTTTAATCAAGTTTAGCAGTAGAATGTGATTGTGGGTTTCGCATGTATCCATAGACACAATTGTTTCTATAGTGAAGGACATCTAAAAAATCCCTAAAACCCTTATTCCTTCTATACTTTATCAGGTGTTTGTCGTTTAAATTTTTTTATATACTCCTGCTTAAAATATGAAAGTTCTTTATATTGGTTAGAATCGAGTATCTTCCAAAACAACCATCCATTCACGCTTAATTTTACAATGGCTCTTGCTGCTCCACTTGGAAATGGAAAAGTTTTTTGCTGATTATTTATAAATAGAGTTATTGAGCCATCTCGGTTGATATTACCAATAATCTCATGATTTATAGATGCAAAAACTTTTGTATCGGATTTTATTAACCCTGAATCTATAATCATCTTTAAAGTAATGTCGGGAACTTCATTATATTTCATAATTCAAATGATTTAACGTTCTTTCATTGTAACCCTATTATTTACTGCAGATACTAGCGTTTGATAATCTTTCCGCCTTCTCCAATGGATTTTTAAGCATTTCTCTGTCATCAACTTCTGTATCAGGAAATTTTAATTCCCAACCGTTGAACACAATTCCGGAAACTTTATCTGTGAAAAGTAAGACATCAGGAAATTTTGTTCTTCCCGATTCTATAATTATTCCTGTATCATTTGTTGCATCTTCAAAAACAGTTCGACCTTCTCGAATTGCTTCTTGTAGCCAACTAATAAGTCGTCCTGCCCAATCTCTCTCGTTCCTTTTCATAAACTAAAGTATGGTATTTAACAATTGGGTCATTGAACAACTTAAGTGTTGTTTGTTCAATTTCTTTTAGCTTTAAAGTTTCTTGAATCCTGTCAGTGCAAACTTTTATGTAATCTACTGGCTTTACTTTATGTAATAAAACACCTTCGTTTTTCTCAATGCCAATAAATTGTCTATTTTCAAGAATTGCAGAAAGTAAAAAACTTCCGCTTCCACTAGCATTATCAAGAATTATATCGCCACGATTTGTAAAAGTTTTTATTAAATACCTTCCCAATTCAATGGGTTTTTGTGTCGGGTGAAAAACAGTTCCTTCTGATTCTGCTGTTTTAATGTATACGAAATCCTCAATAGAATTTTCCTCATAAAATACAACGTCATTCGGATACCTTTCGCCATTACTTTTTACATGTTTTGGTTTGAAGTCTCCATAACTTCCTGTGTATTGGTCTTTTCTTATCCCTTTATCATACGCTTCTCCAATTGTCATTTGAGGGTTGTATACCGGTTGCTCTTTGTAAAAAATACAGATGTCTTCATGTTTTCTAAGAGGTTGTTTTTTAGCATTTAAAAAGTTTGTTGATTTAGATTTTATCCAAACAATTTTGTATTTGAAAAGCTTTTCATTGCTCATTATGAGTTTTGCAGTAAACAACCCTTGTGCTGTTAAAGCTATTGCTCCGACATCTTTTATGATTCTTTCATAATGTTTCCAAAGTTGGTCTAAGTCAATTACAGAATCCCACTTGTTTTGTGTTGTTCCATAAGGCAAATCACAAAGAATCATATCAATACTTTTGTCTGGAATTCCTTTCATTACTTCCATACAGTCACCTTGGATTACCTTGTTCAAATATTTTTCAATTCCGCCTTTCATTTTTAAAAGTTTACGGTTCGTTGCTTTGCTCTTTTGGTTCTGAAATACTTCGCTTTCTCTTCTGCAAGCCTTAGTAGTTCGGATGTGTCAGGTTCTTGATAAATGATTATAGCGATTTTTTCACTGTAAAATTCTCTTTCAAGTCTTTTGATGTTTAGATTGAAAACCTTTGCCAACTTTGGCAAAATTTCTTCAGGAACATTCCGTTTTTGATTCTCGATTTTTGAAAGAGTTGATTGGTCAATATCAAGTGCTGCAGCAAGTTTTGTGAGAGTTAAGCCTTTCTCAATTCGTAAATTATGGATGTATTCTCCAAATGTTTCTTTCATCTTCTTGAAATTTTTACCTTGACATAATTGTCAAAAATAATATAATTTTCATTAAATACTTTTATCCTATGAGAAAAATTATCAACAATATAGGGGTAAGAAAAAACATATATATTTATCAGTTGATGGGATGATTGTAAAAAAAAGTGGTGGCCAACTTTTGTTTTACGCGTTGGGCTTTTTTACTTTTTTAACTTTTTGCAATAACAATTCAAATGTGGTTGTTTAGGCTTGCCCTAAAATATCTCCGATTCCCTATCGGAGCCGAAGGCTCCTATCCACTATCATCATTACTTATTTTTTCAAAAGCTGTCGCCGGTATAGCTGTATGGTATTCTCCAGACCAAGGTAGAGAGCGTCGCAAATAAGGGCATGGCCGATGGAAACCTCCAGCAATCCGGGGATATTTTGAGAAAAATAGTTAAGGTTTTCAAGGTTGAGATCATGGCCGGCATTCAGACCGAGCCCTACTTCGCCTGCAATCAGTGCGGCATCATGAAACTGTTTGATAGCTGTCTCTTTATTTAAAGGATAGTTCTTAGCATAGGATTCGGTATAGAGTTCAACGCGGTCGGTTTTTGTATCAGCCGCCTTCCGGATCATAACAGGGTCAGTTTCAATAAAGAGAGAGGTACGAATTCCGTTCTTTCTGAATTCACAGATTACTTCCGTCAGGAATGAAGCATTTTTTATTGTATTCCAGCCGGAATTCGAAGTAATTGCGTCGGGAGCGTCGGGGACAAGGGTCACCTGGTCAGGTTTCACTTCGAGTACCAGGTCCATGAATTTTTTTGACGGATATCCTTCGATGTTGAATTCGGTAGTAATTAAAGGCCGAAGATCAAAAACATCAGAGTAGCGGATATGCCGTTCATCGGGACGAGGGTGAACGGTAATTCCCTGTGCCCCGAAACGTTCGCAGTTGATCGCTGCTTTAAGGAGATCCGGGAGGTTTCCACCCCTCGCATTGCGTAATGTTGCAATTTTATTGATATTTACACTTAGTTTTGTCACAGGAAAAAATTTTAGCAAAACTACGATAATCGGTTAAATCAACTTAATGTCAGTATGAAATTTTTATGTAAGTTTGATTCCTGTTAATCCTTATTTGCCTCACCAAATCTAAAATCGTAATTCGTAAATCGTAAATTTTTTCCTGTGCGTGCTGTTATTCAAAGAGTAAAATCTGCTTCAGTAGAAATCGATCATACGATCGTCGCGTCCATTCAATCAGGTCTGCTTGTGCTTTTCGGCATTGAGGAATCCGACACCAAGGAAGATATAGAATGGCTGAGTGGGAAGATTGTCAGGTTAAGGATATTCAACGATGATCAGGGTTTTATGAATAAGTCGGTATTTGAAACTGGAGGTGAGATCCTGGTTGTAAGTCAGTTTACTCTGCATGCCAACACAAAAAAAGGGAGCCGTCCCTCTTACATCCGGGCAGCTAAGCCCGATATTGCAATACCGCTCTATAAGGAATTCATCCGAAGTATCGAACATGACCTTGGGAGGCCTGTTCAGAAAGGGGAATTCGGCGCAATGATGAACGTTTCGCTGATTAACGATGGCCCTGTTACTATAATCATCGATACAAAAAACAGGGAATAATAATCCACACCAAGCATAATAAAATATTTAGGTTTTTGTTATAATTATTTCGATATTTGATTAATCTTAACGATTTTCACTTATGTCATTAACAAGCTAATTATGCTTAAAAAAATTCTCATCATAGAGGATGACCGTATTCTTCTGGAAACAGCTGCCGCTTATTTAAAAGATGAAGGATATGAAGTAATCAAAGCCCATAATGGCCTGGAAGGAGTTAATACCGCGGAAAAAACACTTCCAGATTTAATATATTGTGATATTTTCATGCCGGTTATGGATGGTTACCAGGTTTTTGCAAGACTTCAATCCAATTATTCCACCTCCAAGATCCCATTTATATTCATGACTTCGAAGGCGGAAAGGGAGGATGTACGTCAAGGAATGAATCTTGGTGCTGATGATTATATTACCAAACCTTTTAAGATTAGTGAACTAAGGAAAACCACTACAGCCCGCCTCGATAAATTTGAAAAAACCATCAAACAAAGCGAGATAAAGTACAGGGTGCTTTTTGAGCTCGCAGGCGATGCAATTTTTATTCTCAGACCACCCAAAGGGGAAATAGTTGATTCCAACAGAACATCAAGTGAAATGCTGGGCTATTCAAAGGAAGAATTACTGAAAATGAACGGGAATGATCTTTTAACGGATAGTGAGTTTCAAAAGACCATAAAATTTTGGGAGAAAGGCAACAAGAAAGATTCACTGACAAATTTCGAAACTTCGATAACCAGCAAGAACGGACAAAAAATACCCGTTTATGCTAACTTGACTAACATCGAGATCCACCTGGAACGGCTTATATTGTTGATCGTCCGTAATGTTTCCGAAATAAAAGCAAAGGAAAAAGCTTTACAGGAAAGCGAGGAACGACATCGTGAACTGGTTGAGAATACGGGAGAAGGAATCGGAATAGTGGATCTGAATGAACGTTTCACTTATGCAAATCCCGCGGCCTGTGAGATTTTCGGTTTACCATCTGAAAAGTTGATGGGAAGAAGTTTGTCTGATTTTTTAGATCAATCTAATTTTAATGAAGTGAAGCGACAGTCTCAGATTCGCAAAGCTGGGAATAAAAGCATATATGAAATGGAGGTGATCCAACCTGATGGGAATCGCCGCTGGATTGTTGTGACTGCAACACCGCAGTATGATACCGATGGAAATTTCATCGCTAGTTTCGGTATCTTCAGGGATATTACGAAACGAAAATTATACGAGAGGGAACTTATTATTTCGAAAGAAAAAGCAGAAGAATCCGATCGGTTGAAAACTTCCATCATGGCCAATATCAGTCATGAATTGCGAACTCCCTTGAATGGTATCCTTGGATTTGCTGAGATACTGCGCGAAGAGCTTCAGGATACCGATTATGAACAGATGGCTGAAAATATTCATCAATCGGGACATAGGTTAATGACAACCCTGAACTCCATCATAACTCTTTCACAACTTGAATCGGGGAGGGTCACGCTATCGTTGAAGGAGTTTCCTGTTCAGGAATGGATTTGTTCAGTTGTAAAATCGGTACAACCACTTGCAGACGAGAAGCAGATTACCATAAATACTTCCGGAATAAAACCATGGGTTTTACGAACAGACGAACATCTCTTCAAACAATTAGTGAGGCAAATCCTTGATAATTCCATTAAGTTTACCGAACGGGGAGGTATCAATATTGAAACTTCCATAGTCACCGAAAATCAAAACGACTGGTTGGTTGTTAAAATATCTGATACCGGGATTGGAATAGGAAAAGATTATTTCGAATTGATATTCCAGGAATTCCGACAGGTCAGTGAAGGATTTGGAAGGCAATATCAGGGCAGCGGTATCGGATTGACTATTTGTAAGAAGATCATCGACCTGCTGGATGGTAAAATAACCCTCGAAAGCGAAGAGTGCATCGGATCGGCATTCTCTATCTGGCTTCCCTATAAAAGACCGGTATCTGAAATTCCACGGAAACCGGCAGGCATAAAGGAAGTTCCCGGAGTGAAGAAACAAAAGTCAAAAAAAACATTTGAAAAA
>Ga0172375_10012430_pt1 | contig 10673 bp, 12 predicted proteins | sample LakKiv1m_FD_114537 | JGI IMG/M metagenome (GOLD analysis project Ga0172375, IMG submission 114537) | Freshwater microbial communities from Kabuno Bay, South-Kivu, Congo - kab_092012_11.1m | ecosystem: Environmental > Aquatic > Freshwater > Lake | place: Democratic Republic of the Congo...
GAGGGCCTCCGGTGCCGCCACGGCGCCGGTGAGGTCGAGGTCGCCGAGCCCGGTGGCGCTCAGCGACGTCACCAGCAGGCCGCTGCGCACCGCCCGCGCCGCGTCGGGCTCGAGCATCGCTGCCGTGAGCGTGGCCTCGACCTGGTCGGCGACCGACTGCGTGGTGCGTACGCCCTCCTCGCGGGCCATCCTCCGGGCGGCGGTGGTGACCGACGCGGTCAGCTGGCGCCGCTGCCTGGTGAACTCGCGCAGCTGCGTGGCGTCGAGGTTCTCCTGGGCCTCGCGCAGTGCCTCCCCGACCGCGAGCACCTGGTCGACCTGGTCGGGGTCGCGCCGCACGAGCAGGTTCACCACCCACGCCGCCACCGACGGCTTGCGCAGCGCCTTGACCGCGGCAGCCAGCGCCTTGTCGGCCCTGTGCTCCTTGACCAGCGCGTCGCGTGCCGGTGTGAAGTCGACCAGCGGCAGCGCGTAGAGGTCGTCGGCGATCTCCAGCAGCGGGTCGGAGGTCGGGTCGGGCATGTCCTGATCCTAGGGAGCCGCGTACTCGACCTCGGTCGGGTACGGGCGCCACGGGCACTCCTGGGTGGTGCCGGTCGGTCGCCACCCCAGCGACTCGTAGAGCCGGCGCGCCCGCTCGTTGGCCTCCAGCACCCACAGTCGCCGCGCACCGGCGGCCTCCGCGCGCACGAAGGCCTCGCGCCCGAGCCCGGCGCCCCAGCGGTCGGGACGCACGGCGAGGTGGCGCAGGGTCGAGCCGTCGTGGGCTACCAGCGCGACGAGCCCGTGCTCGTCCTCGAGCACCTCGACGGTGACCCCCGGGTCGTCGAGCAGCAGGGCCCACCGGGCGAGCACGTCGTCGTCCGGGTAGGGCAGCTCGCCGAACACGTGGGCCAGGCCCGCGCGGCTCGCGGCGCGCTCCAGGTCACGCAGCGCGACCGCGTCCGCGGAGGAGCCCGAGCGCCACACGACCTCCATCGCGATCTCCCTGGCGATCTCCATGGCGAGGCAACCTACCCCTGGCTGGGTACGACCCCACGAGGCGTACCCCATATCGGGGTTGAGGCACCCCCACCGCGGTGTTCAGGTGGAGAGGGCGCCCCCCGTGTCAGGGGGCGCTTGACCGGGGGGTGAAGGTAGATGCGTCGACTCGTACTCTCAGGCCTGGCCGCGCTGCTCGCGGTGCTGGGCCTGAGCGCCGCCGGTTCGGGCGCGAGCTCGGGGGCGAGCTCGGCGACACAGGCGCCGGGACCGGCTCGGGTCACCGTCGTCCAAGCCGTTCCCGACGCGAGCGTCGACGTGACCATCGACGGCCGCGAGGTCGCGGGTGGTGCCGAGGTCGGCGACGTGCTCGGCCCGTTCGAGCTGGCGGCCGGCACCCACGACGTCGTGTTCAGCGGTGACGGCGTGGAGGTTGCCTCGACACTGGACGTGCGCGCGGGCACCGCCAGCGACGTGGTGCTGCACCTGCCGGCCGAGGTCGGCGGGGACCCGGTGGTCCACTCGTACGCCGCGCCCGACGGGCCGATCGGTCCCGGGAAGGCACGCGTGCTGCTGGCCCACACGGCCACCGTCGCGCCGGCCGACGTCCGGGTCGACGGCGAGACGGTCTTCACCAACATCGCCAACGGTGAGTTCGCGGACGCCGACGTCCCCGAGGGGACCATCGAGGTGGCGCTGGTGCCGTCCGGCAGCACCGAGGACCCGATCCTGGGTCCGCTGGACGTCAGCCTCGAGGCCAGCACGCTGTCGATGATCTACGCCTACGGCAACCCGCGCGACGGGTCGATGGACGTCATCGCGCACACCTCGCCCCTCGCCGCCGACGGCAGCGTCGCGCCGACGCGGATCGACACCGGGTCGGCCGGCCTGGCCGTGGCCCCGGTCACGGTCTTCGCCGGGGAGGAGAAGCGCGAGCCCGTGTTCCTCGGCCTGCTGGCCCTCATCGCCGTCGCAGCGGGGCTCGGCGCCGCCGCCCGGCTGCACACCGCGGCACGCCGTCGGGTGGGATGAGACCGCGCCGGGTGCCGGGACTCGCCGTGGCCGCCACGCTGCTCGCGACCCTCGGTGGTTGCGCCGACGCACCGCCGGAGCCTGCCGGGGCGGGCACCACACCTGGACCGGCGGCATCGGTCGAGACCTCGAGCGGCCCGGCCCGCCCGACCCCCGTCGCACCGGCGCGGCGAGCACCGTCGGTGGCGCAGGCACAGCCGCCCCGGAGCCTCACGCTGCCCAGCGGCCGCACCGTCGCCATCGACGCCGTCGGCACCACGCCGACCGGGCTCCTCGACGTCCCGGCCGACGTCGCCGTCGCGGGCTGGTGGGAGGGCGGGGCGCGGCTCGGTGACCCGTTCGGCTCCGTCCTGGTCGCGGCCCACGTCGACGCGCGCGCCCAGGGCCTGGGTCCGTTCTCCGAGCTCCTCGAGGTGGACCGGGGGGACCGGCTGCTGCTGGAGTCCGCGGGGCTGCGGCAGTCCTTCGACGTCCGCTCGCGCCGGCTCGTGCCCCAGGGCAGCCTCGTGGACGACTCGTGGCTCTTCGACGCCTCGGGCGCGGCCCGGCTCACGCTCGTGACGTGCGCCCCGCCGTACGTCCCCTCCCGGGGCGGCTACCAGAACCTCGCCGTCGTGACCGCGGTCCCGCTCGGCCTCCCGGAGGAGCGATGAGCCCGAAGAAGTCCTACCAGCGGCGCCTGCCCACGGTGCTGCCGCCGCCGGTGCAGCCGCCCGCCCCGCGCGTCGCCCCCGAGCTGGAGTCCCTGCCCGCGGAGGCGGACCTGCCGCCCGAGGCCGCGCCGCCGCAGGAGCCCATCTCCGAGCCCCAGGTCGAGCCCGATGCCGAGCTCCAGGTCGAGCCCGATTCCGAGCCCCAGGTCGAGCCCCAAGGCGAGCCGGATGCCGAGCCGGATGCCGGGCCCGAGGTCGAGCCCGAGGCCGAGTCACCGGGTCCTCGCGACCGCAGGGCGGCCAAGGTCACCATGATCGCGCTTGCGTGGCTGGCGGGCTGTGGTGTGCTCGCCTACACCCTGGTCGGGCTCGAGGACGACCCGGCCGACCCGGCGGCCGGCGGTTCGCCGGCTCCGCCGCGCGCCCTGGCGCAGGCCGAGTCCTACGTCGAGACCCGGGTGCTGCCCGCCGGCGACCTCGTCGTTCGCCAGTGGATCCGCGCCCGCGAGCCGCTGACGACCGTCGGCCTGGAGCTGCCGGAGGTGCCGGGGGCCGAGAACCTGTCGGCCGACCAGGTCGAGGTGGTCGCGGACGGAGCCGTCGCGGACGGCCCCGGTCAGGTCACGGCGGCGGGCGCGACGTACGCCTTCGAGGAGTCGGACGCCGTCCTCGTCACCTACCGCCTCCAGGGCGCGACCCAGGTCAGCGACTCCGCGGCGGGACGAGCGCTGGCGGTGGTCACCGCCCTCGACACGGCGTACGCGCCGCGGGTCGAGCGCGAGACCCGCGTGGTGCGCGGGCCCGAGGTGCTGTCGCTGGCGTGCAGCCAGGCTCCCGACGGTGCCCCGGAGCCCTGCGGTCGGGGCAGCAACGAGGAGGAGTGGCGGGTCGATCTCAGCGGCGACCGGGTCACCGACCGCGTGCAGGCGCAGCTCAACCTGGGGTGAGCGCACGCGGGCGGATCAGGCGGGGTCCTGGTCGAGACCGTGCTCGATCGCCCAGCGCGTCAGCTGGACGCGGTTGTTCATCTGCAGCTTGCGCAGCGTGTTCTGGACGTTGTTCTGCACGGTGCGGTGCGAGAGGACCAGACGGGCGGCGATCTGCTTGTAGCTCATACCGGTCGCGACCATCTTGAGGATCTCGGTCTCGCGCTCGGTGAGCTGGTCGCGCGGGTCGTCGGCCGGACCGTCGGCGATGCGGCGGAACTCGCCGAGCACCAGCCCCGCAAGACCTGGCGTGAAGACCGTGTCACCGTCGGCGACGCGGGTCACCGCGTCGATGAGCTCGGCGCTGGAGGCCGACTTGACCAGGTAGCCCGTGGCACCGGCCTTGATCGCCTCGAGCACGTCGGCCTGCTCGCCGCTGGCCGAGAGGATCAGCACGCGAGCGGTGGGGTCGTGCTCGAGCATCATGCTCGTCACCTGCACGCCGCTGTGGTCGGGCAGCTGCAGGTCCAGCACGACCACCTGCGGCGCCGCCGCCGGGAACCGTGCCATCGCCTCGCGTCCGTTGGACGCGATCGCGACGACGTCGTGCCCGGCCGCCTGGAGGTCGCGCTCGACCGCGTCTCGCCACATCGGATGGTCGTCGACCACCATCACCTTGACCATGGCACCCCTCCCTGAGATGGGGGAAGCGTAGACCCATCAGGCGCCGGGCGTGGCGTAGCGACCACGACGGTGCACCAGCGGCTCGGGGTCGTCGCCGACGACCAGGTCGTCGATGGTGCAGGTCACCAGTCGCGACCAGCCCACCTCGACGTCGGTCTCGACGCTGACCAGCGCCCACACGGCGGCCTGCGCGAGGCGTGGTCCGTGATCGGTGGCGACCCATTCGCCCAGGCGCCACGGGCCGCCCGGAGCGGGGGTGGTGCCCGCGAAGGCGTCCGCGAGGTCGCGGTGGCTCCACGACAGCAGCTGGACGACGCCGCGGCCGGTGTCCAGCAGCGCGTCGGTGAGGTCGGCGTCCGGGTCGAGGAGCGCGAGCACCCGGCCGGGGTCACCGCCTGCCACCAGCAGCGACGTCACCGTGAGGCCCGACGCTCCGGCCGGGTCGTCACCGGAGCCCGCCGTCCAGAGCGAGACCGCGCCGCCGAGGCGTCCGCGCAGGCGGCGTACGGGGTCGTCGGGGGTCGGGAACGGGTGGCTGCTGTGGATCGTCACCGGGTCACGCTAGCGGGACGGTGAGCTCCCACTCGGTGCCCCACTCCCCGCTCTCGACGGTCGTGGTGCCGCCGAGCTCCTCGATCCGCCCGCGGATGGACGACGCGACCCCGAGCCGACCCTCGGTCGCGGCCGCGTCGAGCCGGCCCGCAGGGATGCCCGGGCCGTCGTCGCGCACCGAGATCGTGACCGCCTCGGGGGCCGCCTGCGCGAGCACCCAGGCGGTGGCGCCGGGTCCGGCGTGGGCCAGGACGTTGTCGAGGCACGCACGCACCGCGGCGACGGTCTCGGTCGCGAGGTGCTCGCCGACTAGCACGGCACCTCCGGGCGTCGCGACCTCGACGCGTACGGGGTGGGCCGTGGCCATCGACTCGAGCGCAGCCGCGAGGTCCACCTGCCCCCCGGGCTCGGTCGGGACGGCGTCCTGCTGCCGGATCAGGGAGCGGAGCCCACGCTCCTGCTCCCCCGCGAGGCGGCCGAGCTCGGCCCACTCCCCGCCCGCGGCCGAGCCCTGGCGCTGGACCATCGCCAGCACCTGCAGCACGCCGTCGTGGACGGCCCGGGCCAGCCGTGTGCGCTCGTCGGCCGCAGCCGCCGCGCGTTCTGCGGCGTCCCGCTCGCGGGCCATCCGCTGCAGGGACTCGCAGAGGTAGCCGACGATCGGTCCCCCGATCAGCACGAGGAACGCGTTGCCGTAGTTGGCCTGGTCGATCTCGGAGCGCGGCACGAGGTCGAACGCCGCGATCAGCACGGAGGCGACCAGACCGCCGCGCCAGTGCCAGTGGATGGCCCACGCGAACAACGCTCCCATCACGTAGAAGCCCGGGATGGTCGCGTTGAAGTCGGGCGACTTCACCCACGGCGTGACGGCCAGGGCCGCGAGCACCACCGCGAGGTCGGCGACCAGCAGCACGGGCGTACGCCGCGCGCGGTCGCGGTAGAGCCAGGTCGCTGCGGCCGTCCAGGCGACGAGCGCGACCACGACGAGCAGGCCGGCGGTGGGGTGCTCGAAGTTGTCGCGGCGGTAGGCGTTGAGGGCCACCATGTTGACCGTGACGACCACCCGGACGATCGCCAGCGCCGAGTGGAGCCGGTCCTCGACGGCGAGCGCGGAGTCGGCACGCGGCGCTGGCGCCGGCTGCCGCAGGTGGGCGCTCAGGACGCCTTCTGCTCCGGCCCGTCCGCGGCCTTGTCGCGCGCGGCCTTGTCGGCCTTCTCCCGCTCGGCCTTCTCACGCTCGGCCTGCCTGGCCTTCTCCTTGTCGAGCTCCTTGGCCTTGCTGGCGTAGAGGTCGACGTACTCCTGGCCCGAGAGTCGCATGATCTCGTACATGATCTCGTCGGTGATCGAGCGCAGGATGTAGCGGTCGTTCTCCATGCCGGCGTAGCGCGAGAAGTCGAGCGGCTTGCCGAAGCGGACCACCGGACGGGTCCAGGTGCCGTAGACCTTGCCGGTGGGCGCCACGACGTCGGTGCCGACGACCGCGCACGGGATGACCGGGGCACCGGACTCGAGCGCCAGGCGTGCGACGCCGGTCTTGCCGCGGTAGAGCCTGCCGTCGTGCGAGCGGGTGCCCTCGGGGTAGATCCCGAACAGGTCGCCCTCGGCGAGGATCTTCATCGCCGACTTCATCGCGCCCTCGGCCGCGTTGGCGCCGGAGCGGTCGATCGGCACCTGGCCGGCGCCGGTGAAGAACTTCTTCTGGAACCAGCCCTTGATGCCCGGGGTCGTGAAGTACTCCGCCTTGGCGACGAAGGTGACCCGCCGGTTGAGGGTGAGCGGCATGAAGAGCCAGTCGGCGTACGAGAGGTGGTTGCTCGCGAGGATCGCCGGACCCTCCTCCGGCACGTGGTCGACGCCGTAGGCCTTGGGCCGGAAGACGAGGCGGAGCACCGGCCCGAGGGCGATCCACTTCAGGAACCAATAGAGCACGGGCCGAGCCTAACCCCGCTCGGCCGAGGTGACCCGCTCGATGAACTCCGCGGACTCCGCGAAGATCCGCGGGGCGTCGTGGTCGAGCGTGGCGACGTGGTAGCTGTCCTCGAGCACGCGCTCCTCGAAGTCCTTGGACGAGAGACCGGCGTTGATCGCCCGCGAGCTGGAGATGTCGACGACGTGGTCCTCGGCAGAGCGGAAGAACAGGACCGGGATGGTGATCTTCGGCAGGTCGCGGCGCAGCTCGGCGTAGCCCGCGAACATCGATGCTGCCGCCTTCAGCGGGGTGGTCGGGTAGCCGTGCTCGTCGGCGCCGGGCTTCTTGATGTCGTTGGCGATGCCGGGCATGCCGGGGACGACGAGCTTGAGCAGCGGCAGGAGCTTGACGTCCTTGCGGAGCGTGTCGACGGCGGCGTTCACGATGACGATGCCGGCGAGGTCCTCCCCGTGGTCGGCGGCGAGCCGCAGGCACAGCGCTCCGCCCATCGAGAGGCCCACCGCCACCACGGCGTCGTTCTCGGCGCGGAGCTTGTCCAGGGCGCCCTCGACGGTGGCCACCCAGTCGGCCCAGGTGACCTTGTTGAGGTCCTGCCAGCGGGTGCCGTGGCCGGGCAGCAGCGGCATCTCCACGGCGTACCCACGGGCCGCGAGGTCCTCGGCCCACGGGCGCATCGAGCACGGGTTGCCGGTGAAGCCGTGCTGGACGAGCACGCCGATGCGACGCCCGCCGGTGAGCTCGGGCTGCGCCGCCGTCGACATCGGTGCGACCAGGGTGGGGTCGAGGGGCGCGGCCGGTGCGCCGCGGAACGGGATCTTCACGGGCACAGTGTGCACCACCTCGGCCCCGAAGCCTCGGTGGTCGAGGTGCGAGCGCAGCGAGCCTCGAAACCACCGGCGGGCTACCGTTGTCGCGTGAGCCGACCGGAGGACGAGAGCCGCACCGAGCTGGCGTGGCGCGAGATCGTCGAGCACTACGGCGAGCGCCCGGTGCTGGACGACGACTCCCCCGTGGTGGACGAGCCGGCCGGCACGGAGGACCCCGGCGACTCCCTCGATGCGCCGGACGTGCCCGCCCACCTCGAGGACGACGACCCCGTCGAGCGCCGCGAGGAGGCGGTCGCCGAGACCGAGCGCTTCCGTCCACCTCCGGCGCCACCGTTCCCGGCCCCGCGCACCTGGCAGCGCGGCCTGGCGTGGTCCGGGCTCTTCGTGGCGCCCCTGGTCGCGCTCGTGCTGGGCCTGTTCTCGTTGTACGTCACGCCGCTGATCGGCTGGGCCCTGGTCGGCTGGTTCGTCGGCGGCTTCGCCTACCTGGTGCGGCAGATGCCGAGGTCGCCGCGCGACCCGTGGGACGACGGCTCCCGCATCTGACCCTGCGCCCCGCCGGTGGTGGAAGGACGACGCCCGGTCACGAGACCAGCAGCGCCGCCCCGACCATCCCTGCCCGCGGCCCCAGCCGCGCGGCGACCAGCGGCGGCACGACGCGGTGCTCCGCGCCGACGAGGGTGCGCCGCAGGGCCGCTCGTGCCGGGTCGAGCAGCCGGTCCCCGGCGGCCGACACTCCACCACCGACCACCACGACCACCGGGTCGAACGCTGCGACCAGGTTGGCGGCGCCGACCCCGAGCCATCCACCGACAGACGCGAACGCCTGGCGCGCGACGAGGTCGCCCTGCTCAGCGGCCGAGCTCACCATCGGTCCGGTGACCTGGTCCGGCGCCCCGTCGCTCATCTCCACGAGCACGGACGGCTGGTCGACCATGAGGGCGCGGGCGTCGCGGACGAGCGCGTTGCCCGACGAGTACTGCTCCCAGCACCCTCGTCGCCCGCACTCGCACGCCTGGCCGTCGGGCACGACCTGCATGTGCCCGAACTCCCCCGCCATGCCGTTGGCGCCGCGGACGACCCGTCCGTCGAGCAGCACGGCGCCGCCGATGCCGGTGCCCATCGTGATCATGAGCGCCGAGGCCGCGCCCCGCGCGGCGCCGTGGTGGGCCTCCGCCCGGGCGGCACAGTTGGCGTCGTTGTCGAGCCCGACCGGGCAGCGGAGCCGGTCGGCGAGCAGGTCGCGCAGGGGTTCGCCCTGCCACGGGAGGTGCGGGGCGAACATCACGCGCTCGCCGGCCGAGTCGACGAACCCCGCCGCCGCGACCCCGACACCGGCCAGCGGGCGACCGTCGGCGGCCTCGAGGACCGCCGCCACCAGGGCGTCCTCGACCCGGCTGGTCACCACCCGTCGCCCGGGCGTGGTGCGGTGGGCCGTACGCCCGACCCGCCCGTCGGCGTCGACGACCCCGGCCAGGACCTTGGTGCCGCCGATGTCGACGCCGACGACCACGCCGGACCCTGCGCCCCCGCTCATGGGCGACATCCTCGCGCACACCTGTACCCATGGGCCGATCGGACGGGTGGTCTAGTCACAACGAGCCATCTTTCGTCATGGAGGGTCGAAAGTGCCGTCAAAGAAGCGACAGCCGAGGACACCGGCTCCTACGGTGACAGGCGAACATCTCGGGGAAAGGGGATCTCATGCGCTGGCGCACACGCAAGGACGGTCGCACCGAGCGAGGTGCTGCCGCGGTCGAGTTCGCCTTCATCGTGATCCCGCTGATGCTCATCATCTGCGGCATCGTGAACTTCGGGGTGATCTTCGCCCAGCAGCTCAGCCTCGACAATGCCACTCGCGCAGCGGCTCGAGCGGCGGTCGTCGACTCAGGGGTCGACGTGACGGCCCGGGCGCAGACCGAGTTCGACTCGGCGCTGGCGCGGGGCCGGGCCGGGGCCCTGGCCATCACGTTCCCCGGGGGCGCAGGTTCGTCGTGTGCCGGCAGCGACTTCGGTGAGCTGATGATCGTGCGCGGCGAGGTGACGACCAACGTCCTGATCCCGTGGATCTTCCCGGAGACCCTCCTCCCCGGCTCCTTCAGACTCGACAGCGAGGCGGCATTCCAGTGCGAGTACTCATGACGCGGCACCACAGCCGCGACGAGAAGGGCGCGACCGCGGTCATCGTCGGCGTCCTCGCCCTCTTCCTCGTCGGCATCTCCGCCTTCACCGTCGACGCGGGGTCGGCCTTCGTCTCGAACCGCAACCTGCAGCGCGCGGCCGACGCCGGCGCGCTCGCCGGGGCCCAGGCCCTCACCCAGTTCCCCGGCTCGTGCGAGGCCGTGGCGAGCAGCTCGGCCGCGAGGACGGCAGCCCACGACGCCGCAGTCGCCCGTGCGAAGGAGAACTACCCCGACGCGAGCTGGACGGAGACGGACTTCGAGGTGAAGTGCGACCCCGACCTCAAGGTGCTCATCGTCGAGTTCGCCAACGAGGGGACGACCGACGCGGTCTTCGCCCCCATCTTCGACGGCGACGACGAGATCACGACCTCGCGGGACGCCGAGGCGACGGTCGACGTGGCGCCCGGCGCCGGCGAGAACGTGCGGCCGCTCGCGCTCTGCTCAGCGGCGGTCGGCGACACGGAGCCGGGCCAGTTCGTCCAGATCTTCTACCCCGGCCACGGCCACAAGTCCCCGCCGCAGTGCCCGAAGCCCAAGAGCGCCGGCAACTGGTGGACCCTGGACTGTCCCGAGGAGCGCACCGGCTCCACCAAGGACCTCGAGCAGCAGATCAAGGACGGCTGCGAGGACCGGGTGACGGTCATCCCTGGCCAGTCGGACGTGGACACGCCCGGCCAGCTGACGGTCGTGCTCGAGGAAGCGTGCCCTGCGGCGCCCATCGGCTCCGAGACGTGCATGAGCGGCGACCCGGGCAACCTCGACGCGGGCCACATCGCGGACGCTTGGGCGCACCTGGTCGACACGCAGAAGGAGAGCATCTTCCCGGTGTTCTGCGTGTCGCCGCAGTGCAGCGAGGACACGACCTCCGGCTCGGGAACGGGAACCGTGTTCCCGGTCTACAA
>Ga0172375_10012431_pt1 | contig 10672 bp, 8 predicted proteins | sample LakKiv1m_FD_114537 | JGI IMG/M metagenome (GOLD analysis project Ga0172375, IMG submission 114537) | Freshwater microbial communities from Kabuno Bay, South-Kivu, Congo - kab_092012_11.1m | ecosystem: Environmental > Aquatic > Freshwater > Lake | place: Democratic Republic of the Congo...
AGAAGCAACCTATCGGGAAATGTACGGAATGGATCATGCCTTTTATTTTTTCCGACGGATCAGTCATCCCCTGTTGTGCGGGAAATGAGGCCAATCGGCGCGATTTTCAGATCAAGCACCGTCTGGGCAACATATTTGAAGAACCTTTTGCTCATATTTGGAACGGTCCTAAATACCAACAGTTACGGGACGCGATCCATCAAGGGCACATCCCGGTTCCATGCCGGGATTGCCCTGGGTATGAGACAGCCTGGAGCGAGGCCGAGAATATATGAGTCGTTATCACGCTGGCGGGTTTTCCCGTCAGCTCAAACAATATTTTGGTTTTGACGCCGCTTCGGCCATCCGGATGAAGAATTTGTTCTCTCCAAAGAGATTCTTTAATGTGGCCCGCTACTTGATGTTTCGCAACAGCTATCCGGAACAAGTCCCGTATTTTCCCATCACGCTGATGGTGGAAGTCAGCACGGTCTGCAATCTCCATTGCCCGGGTTGCGAGCGCGTGCTTTACCAGACAGACCCTGCCCTGGGCGGTCTTCCCAAGAGTAATGTGACCCTGCAGAACTTAAAAAATCTCGGAGGCGTCCTGCCTTATATTTACAGCACCTATTTTGTCGGCGGACTAGGAGAACCGTTCCTGAATGCCGAATTTTGGGATATCCATCATTTCTTCAAGTCGTTCGGCATTAAGACAGGATACTTCACAAATGCCAGCCTCATTGACGAGAATGAAATCAAGAGGACGCTTCAGGAGAGGGTGGACAGCGTTTTGATTTCGGTGGATTCCCACTCACGTCAACGCTATGAAGATATTAAAAAAGGGAGCTCTTTTGACAAGGCTGTCGAGGGCATCCGGCTTTTTTCACGATATAAAACGTCTTACAAAAGACGGGCTTTCCAACTGGGTTTGAATTTTATCTTTCGCAGCGATAATTATGGTGATATTTTGGACTATCTTGATTTTGCCAAAAATCTTGGGATAGATTTCATCAATGCCAGCGGGTTTATTGTCCACGTCGAAAAAGAAAAAAACAAGTCAATCTTCTGGCTTGAAGATCCCCTTAAGGGGATGATATTCCGGCAGGCCCAGGATAAAGCTCGGCGCTTAGGCATCCGATTGCGGCTACCCCGTACCAGGCCTTTCGGCGGTTGTCGATGTTATCATCTTTGGCATGGAGTCTGCGTTTTTTATAATGGTGATGTCTGCGCCTGTCCTTTCTTCAGGACAAAAAGGCCCTTTTATTTTCATAGTGACGGAAAGAAGGTTTTTTACGAAAAGCGGTCCTATGACGATGCCATACTGGGGAATTACCTGAGCCAGGACTTTTTCACGCAGATCTGGAATGGGCCGCGTGCCAGGCAGATGCGGCGCGGAGAGATCGCCGGAGATCGCTCGACGAATCCATGTGGTCTTTGTTACTATAAATATGACCTCCACTAATAATCCAACAGCCTTATCAACCGATATTGTTTTAGTCAGCCCACCCACGAGGGCCTATTCCCCGATTGTGCCGTTTCCCTGCATATATCTGGCGGCCTATCTTCGACTCAAAGGATTCCAGTGCCGCATTGTGGACATCAAGGACAGCAGCAGCCGGGCAGATATCCGGCAGATGGAGGAGGAGACGGTTAATCGTATTCTTGCCATCAATCCACCGTTCGCCGGATTTACATGTTTGAGTGCGGAGTATTCCTGTGTGCTGAGGGTAGTCCGCCGACTCAAAGAACGCGGCTATGAGGGAAAGATCATCGCGGGGGGCCATCATCCGACATTCTATCCGCAGGATTTTATCTATGCCGGGAGCCCTTTCGATTATGTTGTGCTGGGCGAAGGAGAAGAGACAATCGTTGAGCTGCTCGATGCTTTGGTTCACCAAAGGGACATCGCCGGAATCGCGGGTCTCGCTTTTTATGATGGAAAGATGACGTGCACGCCCAAAAGGGCCGTTATAGAAGATCTAAGTGTTCTTCCTATGCCGGCCTATGATCTTTTGGACATGGATTTTTATCTCCAGCCCCGCACAAGCATCATTCGTTACAGCATTTTCTCAGGGGTAGACGTTCAGACGACACGGGGGTGTCCATGTCAGTGCACCTACTGTGGTAACCCGAGTCTTTGGGCCGTGCATCATTATAAGAAGAGGTTCCGCTGCAGACCTATTTCTCAGGTGCTCGATGAGCTTGAGTTTCTCTCTCGTCGTTATCACATTGATAGCTTTTTTATCAATGATGATTCTTTCACTGTTTCGGAAGAGAGGGTACGGGAATTCTGCGTGGGCCTGCAGCAGCGCCGTCTCCATACACTGATATGGGGCATTCAGACGCGCGTGAACATTTTTACGGAAAATATGGCCAAGACGCTCAAGAAGTCAGGTTGTGTCCAGGTGGAATTCGGGGTGGAAAGCGGATCTCCGAGAATCCTCAAGCTCATGAAAAAGGGGATTACGCTGGATCAGGTCCGGCGCGCCTATGCTCTTTGCCGGCAACATCGGCTCCGCACGTTTGCCAATTTTATGATCAACACGCCAACAGAGACAAAGGATGATTTAAAAGCGACGGTTAAGCTGGCTCGGGACATCCGGGCTACGCATTATGGGTTTTTTGTGACAGTTCCGCTTCCCGGCACGGAGATCTACAAGGATTATGTGCATCCGCCACTTTCTAAAGACGAGTATGACATCTATCTCGGCAGCAGTCCCTACAAAGGTATTGTGGACCCCCGCTTTAAATTGTGCCGGCACAACAAAAACATCCGTTTTTTGGCCGCCATGCTTTATTTGCGTTTTACGGTAGGGCGCCTTTATCTGGACCCTTACTTATCTCTATTGCGTTATTTCCGGATCTATCGCGCTTCAGCTCATAGGAAAAAGTATGTTAAGGCTTTCTGGGATATCGTCTTTCACCGTTTCGTCCGTCATTTTAAGGGAGCTGCTGAGATACTCCTGGCTCCTGTGATTCGATGTGTCAAGGAACGCACAGCGCTAACTTGTAAAGACAGCCCGTCATGAGCGATCAAAAATCGATTATTCGGAATTTAATCTGGCTTTTTTCAGGGCACGTGCTCAGCGCTCTTTGTTTGTTCGCGGCCATGGCCTACGCGGCGCGTATTCTGGGACCGTCGGATTTTGGCGTCATCAATTTTGGCGAGGTCGTCTTCATGTTCTTTCTAACATTGAGCAACATGGGACTGACCTTCCTGGGCACAAGAGATATCGCTCGGCATCCGGAAAAAACAGGGTTCTACGGTGTTCGGGTGCTTTCTCTGCGGCTGTTTTTGGCTTGCGTGCTTTTTATTATGCTGCTTTGCGCTGTTTATTTTCTCCCAGCATCTTTTTCAACCAAATACACCATCGCCATTTATGGCGCGGGGCTGATCCCTGCCTCTCTTTTTCTGGATTGGCTTTTTTTGGGTCTGGAGAAAATGACCTATGTCGCGTTGTCTGTTTTCGTCCGGTCTCTCGTATTTTTAGCAGGCATCTTGCTCTTCGTGCATGGCCGCGGAGATTTTTCACTTGTTCCCCTGATTTTTTTCTTATCGTGGTTATCTTCTTCCGGCGTCCTATTTTTGATATACCGAAAAAAGGTGGGCCTATTATCTTTTTTATGGGACTTGCCATTTTTCCGCAAGTTCCTCAAGGACGCTTCGCCGGTAGGCGTAAGCCTGCTGGTGGGGTGGGTCATTCATTATTTTGATTCATCACTCCTTTTTTTATTAAAAGGGGAACGCGTTGCTGGAGAATACAACGCGGCTTATCGTCCTATTATACTGATGGTTACGGCTCTGACGGTGTATTTCAATTCTATTTTTCCTCGGCTCTCTCGGGCGGTTCATGAATCCTCGGCATCGATCAAGAAAATCGTCTATTGGACCGTACAGTTTGGCTGTGTCGTGTTTCTGCCCGTTGCCGTCATCGGCGCTTTCCGCGGGCAATATCTTATGGTGTTGCTCTATGGGGCCGCGTTTAGGGAAAGCGGCGCGATCTTTAGTATCCTCGTCTGGTGGCCCTTGTTGGTTTTGTTGGTAACGAATTATTCCCGCATTCTTCTCTGCTATGATCAACAACGCCATGTAGGCAGGTTTTCGTTGATCACGGCCTGCCTGAATATTCTGCTTAATGTGGTCATGGTGCCATTGATGGGAGGAGTGGGAGCGGCTTGCTCTAAGATCGGTGCTGACGCGATGACATATGGCATTTATTACAGGTTTACGCGTAAAATCCTCGTCATACCGTTCTGGAGATTATTGAAGACTTCATTGTTGGGGGCCGGTGTGATGACGCTTTTCTTTCTGGTTGTCCGCTCCTGGCCTCTCGGGTATTCTTTGCTCGTTGGAATTCTGCTCTATATCGTTTCTTTTCTTGCGATCCATTTTTTTGTGTTCAAGCAAAAAAGCCTGTTCTGGTTTGAGACAGTCTTATGAAACTGGATACCCTGTTGCATGGAGCGTGGCTCAAAGATCCGTATCCCGTTTTGGATGTCGGTCCAAAGGGGGCGTGGGATGATCTTATGGTGGATTGCCCTTTTGTGTTGAGCCGGCGGGACGGAGAATATCTGTTGTTCTACACCGGGCATGGCTCGAAAAATCATGAGTGGGCAATCGGGCGGGCCTGCTCTGCCGATCTGGACCATTGGGTAAAAGATCGAGATAACCCTTTTTTATCGCCGGGGCAACCCGGAATATGCGGAAAACATATTGACGGAGCAGTAGTTCTTTTTTTCCGCAAAAAGTTTTTTTTATTTTTTGAATCGGTGGATGAATGCCCGATTTCCATCGTTCACCGGCTTGCCGATGCTTTGCCGTATCCCTTACGCAGTTGGGGCGGCTTCTGCAAAAGAAAGATCGGGCGGCTTCTGGGGTACGTGCCTTCTCAGGCGGTCCGGCATGCCTCCAGGAGGTCCATCGGATTGGTTATGAGCGATGATATGCTACATTGGTCTGCCGGCCGGGCTAATCCTGTTTTCCGCGCATCGGAAGCCGGACGCTGGGATTCTTCCGGAGTTTTTTCGCCATGCATATTGCCGGTGGATGGGAAATTTTATCTGTTTTATGGCGGATCCAATGGTAAAACGATCCAGACAGGCCTAGCTGAATCGCACGACCTCTACTCATGGGAAAAGAATCCAGATCCTGTTCTGTCTCCAGGAGTCGACGGAAGCTGGGATGAAAGCAGCGTCATCATCGTTAGCATCCTCAGATTGGAGGATGCCTACATAGCTTTTTATGAAGGGCAGGATCGCCATAATCAATACGCCGTGGGTTTGGCATTTTCGTTTGACGGCCGGCGATGGGAGAAATATGGGAAAAATCCCATCCTGACAAAAGGCAGTCCGGGTGCGTATGATGAACGGATCGTGAATTCTCCGCATGGGTTTCAGCGCGGGAATGAGATCTTCTGTTTCTACGGCGCGAGTAATTTTAAAATGGAGGGACGTTGCATGCGGGCGCGCTTCTCAGCAAAATCGCCCGAGAAGATACTCCCATGAGAATCCTTATCGTTCATCCACAGATGTCATTTTACGGTGGAGCCGAAACTGTCGTGGTCCACTTGGCGAATGAATTGAAAAAAATGGGCCAAGACGTAAGTATCCTGACCTTATCGGTTTGTGATGAAGTCAGGCAGGCATGTGCTGGTGTTTCTTTTTTTCTTCCCGCTCATCCGAGAATGCTTACCTTGCACCACAAGAATCTTGCGTCCGGACTTATTGATTTCAAGAGACAGGTTTTTCTCCTGCGTGACTTAGTCAAAGCCCACAAGGACGATTCCGATGTGGTGCATATCCATAATTTTCCCGCGACTTGGGCATGCGCCCTGGCCGGTATCCGGCAGGCCGTCTGGATGTGCAATGAACCTCCTGATCTATGGAATAACCCGACGCCTTCGCTGTTCCAGAAGGTTTTATATGCTTTGGGAGCGCAAATCGATGGATATTTTGTTCGAAAAACGTCGGAAAGAATATGCTGCGCCGATCGCATCAATGCCGATCGCATCAGCAGGCGTTATAGACGTAGCGTAGATATCGTCCCCTACGGTATTGAGTATGGTTTTTTTTCTAAAGCGCATGTTGACAAGCAGGGCATTTTGAATAAATATGGTCTCTTGGGCCGTTTTATAATAACGCAGGTCGGCACGTTAACTGCGCAAAAAAATCAGATGGAGAGCCTTAAGACCCTGCTTTCCATTAAGGGTGCTCTTCCTCAAGCCTGCCTGGTTTTCGCCGGACCCGAAAACGAGGATTACAGGCGATCCCTTGATTCTTTTATCGAGGCGCATGCGTTAAAAGGCGACGTTTGTTTTTTGGGTCCCTTGCCGAGAGAGAGCGTCGCCGAATTGTATCACATCAGCGATGTCGCACTTTTTCCTGTAAAGACACAAGGGGGATGGCTTGCGCCTTTTGAGGCGCTTTGTGCCGGTACTCCTGTGATTGTTTCGGAGACGATGGGGGCAGCTGATTTAATGAAATCCCATGATTTGGGTATCGTGACCGGGGATTACGCAACGGCCGTGATGGAGATATATGAGAAGAGAGACTATTGTTCAGGAAAAGCCAAGGCTTCCCGTGTATGGATCGAGAAGAATCTTACGTGGGAGCATTTTGCAAAGGAGAATCTGAGGATATTCACAGAGGTCTGTGGAAAAAAGAAGGGGGTTGTATGAAGGTTTTGGTGACCGGTGGATGCGGTTTTTTGGGATCGCATGTCTGTGAATTCTATGCCCGAAAAGGGAATAAGGTGGTCTCGTATGACAACTTGACTAAACACGAATTGGCGCGAACAGGCTTTGCGCAGAAAGCGGCCCGAAGCCATAACTGGGATTATTTAAAAAAACTCGGCGTCAAACTGATCAAGGCCGATATCAGGGATTTTAACGTTCTCCTCAGGAATGCCCGGGGGTGCGATTACATCATTCATACTGCGGCGCAACCGGCGATGACGATCGGCTGGGAAGATCCGCGTCTGGACATCACAACGAATGTCCTCGGGACATTTAACGTGCTCGAAACGGGGCGCGCATTAAAGATCCCTGTTGCCTGTTGTGCCACCGTTCATGTTTACGGCAACAAAATCAATGACACGCTCAGAGAAGAGGCGCGCAGATACACAAGGACCCCTGTGGGCATTGATGAAAATCATCCTACTCTGGAAGGTGTCCTTACCCCCTTGCATGCGTCCAAGGGGGCTGGAGACATTTATATCAAGACATACATTGATACCTATCATCTGGAAGCCGCAAGTTTCCGTTTGACGGGTATTTACGGCACACGGCAATTTGGAGGAGAAGATCACGGTTGGGTGGCGAATTTTTCAATCCGCAGCGTCCTGGAATGGCCTCTGACAATTTTCGGAACCGGCAAACAGGTCCGCGACATTATTTACGCAACGGATGTGTGTGAGGCTTTCGACGCTTTTTATGAGACGAGAAGATCGGGAATTTACAATATCGGCGGCGGGGAAAAGACGGCGATCTCGCTCTTGGAATGCATCGATATCATTGCGCAGATCAACGGGAAAAAACCCTCGGTAAGATTTGAACCCGGACGGCACGGGGATCTGCAATATTTTGTCTGCGATATCGCAAAGGCTCGGGAGAACCTTCATTGGGAGCCGAAAGTGACCCCGCAGGAAGGCATCAGGAGGCTGTTGGACTGGATCAAAGAAAACAAGAAAATATTCCAAAAAGAAGGACAATAAAAATGAAGGTCCTGATTCTGGCCGGAGGACGCGGCAGGCGTCTGGGTGATATGTCAGAGACGGCCAACAAATGTATGTTGAGAGTCGCCGGAAGGCCATTGATTGAATACAGCCTGGAATGCGCTTATCAGGCGGGTTTTCGTGAAATCGACATCCTGGTGGGTTACAGGGCCCAGGAAATCATGGAAACGTACGGGCCAGCCTTTCGTTCCATTCCTATTCGATATATCCAGCAAGATGAACAGAGAGGGGTCGTCCATGCCATCGAATGCGCCAAAGAGGCCATCGATGGCGAAGACTTTATGTTGATGTTGGGAGATGAGCTTTTGGTCAACCCCGCCCATAAAGAGATGGTGCGGTATTTTTCTTCTCATCAGGAAATTTTCGGTCTCTGCGGTACGGTAAAGGTAGATGATCGAACACTCATCCGTAAGACATACGCCGTGGTATCCGGATCCGACAAAAAGGTCATCCGTCTGATAGAAAAGCCACAGCACCCGCCCAATGACTGGATGGGAACCGGAAATATCTTGATGCGGACAGATATATTTAAATATATTCCGAAGACGCCCGTGAATCAACAACGGGGAGAACGAGAATTGCCTGATCTAATCCAGTGCGCTGTGGATGACGGTCGGATCGTTGAACCGTTCGCCTTATGCGAGCATTATGTCAATGTCAATTCCGCTGAAGAGCTGAAAGCAGCATCTTCTTATTTCGTCCATTATTAGGCTGCCCATGAACCAAATCGTATCTTTAAAAATGAAACTTCTTTATTTTTATGGTGTTTTGCTTTACGCCGTTCTGGCCGTGATTTTTATCTTTTCATTACCGAATATCCAAAAGATTGCGTTAGATGCAAATCAATTCGTAGTGGATAGCCGCGTTAAACTATACTGGGGGTTGCTCTTTGGTCCGATTTTTTTGCTCTTTGCTTTCGGTCCCTTTCGAAAAGCCCTGCTTCATTGGAGAGGCCTGAGACTAATCGACTGGGTCTACGTGGCATGGCTTATTGTTGATTTTATCGCGTTGGCCATTGGCATCAATAGAGGAAATAACTATCAGTACCTTTTCGGCGATACCTTTGTTTTTTCGATCGTTCCCTTAAGTTATTTTTTGGTTAAAGACCAGATCAAGGACTACGCTCAGGCCAAGAGTTTGTTTTGCTTCATGCTGGCTGTCCAGTTCATTGCCATCGTGTTTCCTGTCAACTGGGCGATGATTCAGCCATATGAGCCAGTGCCCTTGCGCATCGGTCTCTACGGCTTCCATAGTTCCGAAGCTTTTGTGACGGTGACCCTGATGGCTTTTGCGCTGCTGGGCTTGTCGAGCAAGCGAAGATATTTATTTCTGGGATTATTTATTATCGCCCTGACTGCTTCTCTCTGCAGGACCAGGACAATTTTTCTAATTCAGTTTTTCTTCGGCTTGGCTGGTTTAGCGCTTGTGCACGGCAGCAGAAAGTTCATAAAGGATGTCTTCGCCGGATTTCTCGTCGTTTTTCTTTTGATCTCTCTCTTGATCGGGATATCGGATGAATTCAAGAAGGTGTATTTTTTTCAAACGCACTATATGTATACCAAAGCCGCCCAGATGTTTTTGTCGCTCAAGAGATTTGGCGCGCCACGTGAGAAATCTCTTCTGCGGGGAGAGAATGCAGGTGAGTTGGATGTTAGCCGTGAAAAGAGCATAAAATTAAAAAAAGAAATGAATGATATATCCATCATTAGCATGAATCACCCACGATGGAAAATCTTCGAGGAAGGAAGATTCTCGAACGAACCAGACAGAAAGAAAGTTGGAGAACGCGGATTGCTGCTTTATAATCTGCGCGACAAAGGTCCCTTTTACGCCCAACTGCGCATTTCCGATGAATTCAAAAGGTTTGATTTGGCAGGCCATACGCTGACATTCGGTTGCTGGGTTTATGCGTCGATCCCCCAAAAGGCCTATATCGGTATATTAGACGTTGATGGCAAGAATTTTTTCAGATATTCAGCATATCACTCCGGCGGCGGACAGTGGGAGTTCCTGACGGTCTCGAAAGCCATAAGCAACAAAGCTGAAGCTATAGATCTGCAATTGTTTACACAGGAGAAGAGCAGCGCTATTTTTGACGGCGCAATCGTAGCCGTGGGGGACCTGAGCGCGAAAGATCTTTTGTCTATCCTTGATGCTGAAAGCGACCTATTAGAGCATTTTGATGCCGAGGCGATGAAAGATGTGTCTTTAAATGAGCGGTTTTTCGAATTATCTGCGGTTTTCGAAAAGTTTAAACAACAGGGGATATGGACTCTGCTTACGGGCTTCGGTAATGGGGCCGCCATTGATTTCTCAAAAACACCGGATATCACTCTACGCATCCTGTACAGAGAAAAGATCCATTCAGTGCATGCAATCCATTTCCTTCCCTTAGCGCTCCTATTCCGTCAAGGCATTACGGGGTTGATTGTTTTTCTTGTTTTTTGTGTCGTGTTGATGATGAAATTCATCGCATGGATCCCATGGTTCAGGACAAGAGACGAGAACGCCATCATGAGCGAAATCTTCTTTTTGGCCGTTTTTATAGTTCTTCTCGCAGGCTTCACCGCGACACCACATTTTTATACGAGCATCACGGCAGGATTTTGTCTTGGTCTGATCGGCGTTATCGAACGACTTAAGGAAATTCCTAACTAAGGACTAAATGTTCGTTCTATTGATTAATCCGCCATGGGAAAAACCTTGTGATGACCACAGGGCACGGTTCAAGGTCGTCAGTTGCCTGCCTTCGCTGGGACTGGGATATGTCGCAGCCTCTCTGGAAAAGGCCGGCGTTGGGGTGCGGATCCTTGATTTGAACATCGATCGCATAGCTTCCGGAGAGCTTGCGGTTTATTTGAAGAATCTTGAGCCTCGTCCTCTTTGGTGCGGCATTACGTCGGCGGCCACGACTCTCTATGCCGCTTTTGACATCGCCGGTATTTGCAAGAAAGCTTTCCC
>Ga0172375_10012434_pt1 | contig 10671 bp, 12 predicted proteins | sample LakKiv1m_FD_114537 | JGI IMG/M metagenome (GOLD analysis project Ga0172375, IMG submission 114537) | Freshwater microbial communities from Kabuno Bay, South-Kivu, Congo - kab_092012_11.1m | ecosystem: Environmental > Aquatic > Freshwater > Lake | place: Democratic Republic of the Congo...
AAGGAGATACGCAATGCCAAGAGGAGGAGAGATTTGCCTGGCAATCTGCGATTCGACTTTCAATGCTTCAAGCTTTTTCTTGTCTTTCTCAAAATCAAGACTTGCGTTTACCAGCAACAGGTCTATTTTGCTTTTCGTATCAGTCTGTTTTATCATTGGAATGTTATTTCCTTGCCGGTCCGCTTCTCTGTCTCCAGAGTCATTAAAGAACATTTGTTCTGAGAAAACGGTAAATCTTGCATCTCAACTTGATTCCTTTCAAGTAAATTAACCAACCAAGCTGGGATATGGATAGCCGGATTGATTTTCGGCATTACGACCCTCGGGCTTCTGCCCAATTAAGAGTTACAATCCGTAACGTTGTTCTCATAGTTGGCAAACTACTTTCGGGACATTTCGTAAACAAACAGTAACAGGCGATTGTCATAGGAATACGTGAGTGCCGGCTTCACCTGAGGATATGCGGCAAGAAATGGCCGCCAATCATTGAAATAAATCTGTGTTCGCGGATCCCCCAGCATTGTAGCGGAAAACACAAAAACTACATTCCGGTAGCGGCCTAAGACATTGTCCAGCCAGAGCTTGACCTGTTCAGGAGAAGACGTGCCCTTCACGTAGTTATTCCAGCAGATATAATGATAGGGATATCCAAACGTGTTAAACTCATAAATATTCCAGGCAGTCGTGATATAGTCATTTAACACAATTAAAGTATCTGCCCCAGGATATTTATGTTTAATCCAGTCACAGACTTTTGCGTGCCCCCTTATTCTGTCATTCTCAAAAGATGCCTTTTTGCGCAGAGTATAATGAACATAATACTCCCTATATGTATCAGCTGTCGTAAAAAGAAGGACAGCCAAAACAAGAACTGTAAACCCTATCATAACCGTCTTGAGTCTCTTAAGGACTATGAACCGACCTGATTCAACAATACTAATAGATGCAATAATAGCCATCGACGGAAGCATCAGCAGCGAATACCTATGTGCAAATAAATACAGAAAAGTCATTGCAGAAAAGACAACCGCAAACCAGACAAACAAAACTATATCCGAAACTGATCTGCGCCGCAATACCACTGCAAGCCCGAAAACAAACGCCAGGGTGAAAAACCAAGACAAAGCCGGAACCCCCTCAAGGTATTTATTATCATGGTCCATTTGCGTGCTGTCGATAAACAGGCATTTCAACGCGTACCCAAGCTTGCCGACCAAAGTAGGGTTAAACGCCGGGATTGCGCCCTGAGTAAACCTCAGCGTTGCAATACGATAGAAGGTCAAGAATATATCGGAAATATCAATACGATAGAATACCGCATAAAAGAAAATAAAAACCAGATAAGTAAGGATAATAGCCGCTGAAGCAGACAAAATATCCACAATGATTCGAGAACGACGAATCTTCCATGACAATATAACAGTAACAAACAGAAGAAGTCCGTTAAAGAAGAAGCCAATCCATAGTTCAGCGCACAACAGGCCAACCATTGCACCCGCAATTACAAGATACTTTCTATTGTTGCGACTTACATAATAATACAGGCTGAGCACAATCATAAGGGTCAAGAATACTGACGGCATCCACTGAGAGCAGCCGATTTTTGCATGAATCAGCCAAGTAATACTAGTCTGCAGAATGGTGACAGATAGAATATCGTACCAACGTCCAAACATATGTCGCGCCATTATAAAGAGGCCTAAAAGACACATAAAAGTCCAAAAACATCCATACGCTGATACCGTATTCCCGCTTATCCCAAAGATCTTGATAAAAGGCAGATAAAGAACAGCGGCTAAAGGCTCACAATAGGCAAAGTACTCATAAGCAAATAAACCCCCTACGAAGTTTGACGCGTTGGGAACTTCTCGTCTAAAATCTATAAAACGCTGATCTTTCGCAAAGAAATCCCGTACCGGAAGATCAAGCGATCGCGCTTGTTCAATATAAGCAACAGCAACAGGAAGGGGTGTCATTTCCATGTCCACATCTTCAAATCCAAACCGATAACAATGCATGAAAAAGAAGATAACTAGGTTGGCTACAATGCAGGTGACATATGCAATAGTCATCCATTTGGTATTACCGCCCGATTGGATTATGCTTTGTTTATCAGTACTTGCCATAGTCTTCATTCAATCGTAAATATTTTGCGGAAGTATACTTGCTTGCCGTCTTTCGACCACTCGCCAGGCATCGTGATGAAATTTACGGCCTGGCATCCCACTATTGCATTGGGATAGAACTGCCAATAAGACATGAAAGGAGGACAACCGAATTGGACAAGCGCGCTTCTCCAGCCATTAGTAGATTCCTCAACAACGGGCCATTTGTCAGGCTTGGTATCAGAAACAAACCAGCTGTTATCCGTATTCAGAACCTGTTTTGAGTTTCGAAGCTGAACCGAGAACCACGCATATGAACGCAGGCGCGTGTAATCTGCCGTGAGAACATGCTTTCCAGGGAGAACGTTAATTCGCTTAATGCCAATATTCAAAGGATCATCGCCACCGGCAACAAGTTGTCCATCCAGAAAAACCTTTGAGGCACCGTTGAAAGAGGTAATGAGAAGTGCATTCTCCGGTTTTTCGTGTATCCACAGCAAATCGCCAGCTTGTTGTTTAACTGCGTCACTGGTTGATTCAGCCACAATTTGTCTATATTGCGCAATAACGCTTTCGACACCCTGCAATCTCTCCCTATAAGCGAAAGCCCTTAACTTTAGCATTTCATTGAAAGGAAACTGGGGGTATTTCTCAATATGCTCAAAGCATCGCCGCTCCGCAGCATCATATTTTGCACTTCTTTCAAGCTCAAAAAGCGCGGACATTATAGCCGTGGGCTCCATGGGATCCGGAGGGATTTCTGCCGGCGACGGCGACCATGATTCCCGGACTCCGCACGGTTTATCCTGGTACCAATAAGCCGTGCTTGACATATAACCTTTGCTGGTATTGCCATGCCCAAACTCGATATTTACCAGAATACTCTTATCGAAAGAATAGGCGTCGACCATATGAAATCTATACTGGGTAGTCCGAATTGGGGCTTTTTCAATGAGTCCATGCAATGGCAGGGAAAACAATCCATAATAATACCATCCCCCGTTAAAGTAATCCTCAAGGCCTGTTCCATGCACCGAAGGGAACACTTCACCATCGAGATAGCATTGATCATCCCCTTCCAGAATATTCCATGCCCCGTCCATTCCAATTGCCAGCAGGTTACAGCCGACATAATGTCCCTTGCCTGTTGCCGTCAATATTTTATGAGGGGCATTAGGGGATATCGAACTGTTCCAAGCCGTATGGAAATAATTTCTTGGCGCCAACACACCGACCGGCTGAACATCAAAGGCAGAATCTATTTGAACGGAATACTTGCTGTTATTTCGCAACACGACCTTTGCACTCTTATTAAAATACATCGGAAACCTGCATATCAAGCCTTCGGGAGTCACAGCCAGGGGTAATGAAGTGAATTCCCATCGCCTTAGCGGATTACAAAAGAAATCGCCAAGCGGAACACAAACGCTCGGCGTATTCAAACCATCCCAGTAGATCAAGAGGACGAGTTCTCTTAATAAGCGTGATTGAGACAAAGCAGACAGCGTCTGAGGCGGGTGAATATTAAGGAACAATGTCGACAGCACCCCTTCCCCATGATGTGTCAACAACGCAGAATCAGCACCGGATTTTATTTCGCCGCAAAAACCAGGTTTGCAGTGACTAGCTGATTGCCTTATTGCGCCAGCATTTCCTGACCACGCATTGCGAACCCTTGAGATTACCCCGGCAAGTTTACTGTCAATAGATTCAGGAAACGATTTAAGAACGGTATCAACGGGAAATAACTCGTAATTAATCTGATAATATGGTCTTTCAGCCTTATCTTTTGTCTTTGTTAAAGTTATTCTCAGCGATTTCTTAAATGGTAAAGGCAGATAACAATAGTAACCACCACTTACATGATCACACAGAGGTGGTAGAAAAGGAGCTTTCTTGCCAAAGAATTCTTCCATAGTGGCTTTTATCCTTGGATTCTTTTCTCCATCAAAATAAAAATTCAGTTCCTGCGTATCAGGAATACCAGTCATCCAGAGTCTGCGGACAATGCCAGGCCCAGTGATTTCCACCAGTATGGGATCTCCTCTCTGGTCGTTCGCCTTCAAAACTGCCCAGTCGCTGTTACCACCCGTACGGTCAAAACTCGATTCCATTCGAGACTTACCTGTCGATGTTCGCGCAAAAACCGACAAATTAGTCAGGTCGGCAAGGCAAGATTCTATTGTCAGGCTGGGTGCAACAGCATTAGAAGAACACCCCGAAAAGATGCACATTTCTAACAGAGAAACAGATGCAATAACACAACAGTTTACATATCGGGAGAACATCATATTAACCTTAAGTCATTGATATTTATGAATCTATTCAATACGATATGCTGTGTATTAGCAACAATAATTGCTTCTTGTTGGGGATAGCATCTGAAATGAGAATTGGTTTAGATCTGGACAACACGATCACTTGCTACAATGGCCTGTTCCTTAAGACGGCCAGAGACTTAAGTCTTATTCCAGACAGCTTCGCTGATAACAATAACAAGAACAGTATCCGCAACTATCTACGCAAGATTGGGAAAGAGGATGAATGGACACGACTTCAAGGTTATATTTATGGTCCCGGCATGAACAAGGCCGTTCCGTTTCCAGGGGTTTTAGATTTTCTTGCTTTCTGCAAAAAGCAAAGTATTCCTGTGTTCATTATAAGTCACAGGACTAAACACCCATACCTTGGACCCAAATATGACTTGCACGGAACGGCTCGTGAATGGATTTCTTCTCATGGACTGCTGGATCCATGCGTTACAAATCTGACTGAACAAAATATCTTTCTTGAATCAGAGAAAGAGGCCAAGATAGCCAGAATCGCGACAACACAATGCTCAATTTTCATGGATGACCTTTTGGAATTCCTGATTGATCCTCGCTTTCCGTCAGGAATAGATCGCGTTCTGTTCTCGCCTGGAGACAGCGTGGATATACCATCGGAGCTGAGAGTTGTGAAATCGTGGTCGTTATTCTTGAATTATGTAGCATCAATCAATACAGGGAAACAAACATGAATGATGCTGATTTATCGTCTGTGTCAAGGAAGCTTCTGGCTCAGGCTGGCAGCACCGAGTCCTTCCAAATCATCTCACTTAAGGGCGGTGGAAATAACCGCGTGCTTGAACTGCGTACGCCAACTCGTTCATATGCCATGAAAGTGTATTTCACAGACCCACATGATGGCAGAGACCGCCGAACTGCCGAAATGTTGTTCGCCGAATATGCGTGGCATTGCGGTATCCGATGTCTTCCGGAAATGCTCGCCAGTGACAAGGCTAGCTCCGCAACTCTTTTCAGCTTTATTAAGGGAAGAAACATCCTTCCCGATGAAATTAACGAAAAAAGATTAAAGGAGGCTGTTGACTTCTTCCTTGGTATAAATCGTGAGGACAACAAGGCTGATGCAAGAAAGATGCCGGAAGCTTCCGAGGCATGCTTTTCACTGCCATCACACATGGAGAGTGTTGCGCGCCGAATACAGCGTTTGAATACCCTATCACCGGCTACGCCAGCAGATTACAAGTCATCCAGATTTATCACGGAACATCTTCGACCCGCATGGAAGACTATAGAGGCGTCCGCCAGGAAAAACATTTCATCGTATGGTCCCCTCGCAAAAACCAACTTACCTACAGAAGAACGGTGTATATCCCCCTCAGATTTCGGATTCCATAATGCAATAATCAACGAAAGGGATAATCTCATATTCTTTGATTTTGAATATGCCGGGTGGGATGATCCCGCGAAAATGGTATGTGATTTCTTCTCGCAGGTTGACAAACCGGTTCCTATGTCTTTTTTTACTGAATTCGTTACCGAAACAGCGCAACTTTACAGCAAGAAAGAAAACTTTCTTAAACGTGTACAAATATTGCTCCCAGTATATAAGATTAAGTGGTGTTGCATTATTCTTAATGAATTCCTCAAGCAGGATATGCAGCGGAGATGCTTTGCACAGCCAGGCATTGATCCGGAAACCGCCAAGCTCAAGCAACTCGAAAAGGCCCGGACACTTCTTGAATCTATTTGCACGGAATATATACAGGCCTGAACCTTCAGGGTGGACGGCATGAGCGCCCTGCCGATTTACACCCCTGCCTTTATTACGCAAATAGTTGACGCAAAAGGCAGATGCCGAGTGTCGAGAATCTTGGTTTCAAACGAACTAAAAGAAGTCTTCAATAAATTGATGTACTGGTCTGTTGCTCTGATATATTTACCTCGATCCAGATACGCTATAATCTTTTCGGATAATGGCTGATCCGCCATCCAGCAAGGATCAAATGTAATAAATTTACCTCCTGATCGCATTGCACCTTTTGCCTGCTCGCAGACTCTAATTATAAGGTTATCCGGCAAGTGGTGCAACACTCCGATTGCAAATACAAAATCAAAAGGTTCTAACTGTTTAAAACTATTCATATCAGTTACAGACGAAACAAAAAAATCCCCTTTTCCGGCATATCTGCATCTCGCCTGTAAAATATATTTCTCGCTGATATCGAAGCCTACATACTTAACCCCTTCCGGCAGATAATCCAAATTGGATCCAACCCCGCATCCAATCTCCAAGATACGCGTTTCTGACGTAATGGATCCGACATTACTTATAAAACTTCTCCTTAGAGCATTAGCACCTACAATATCCTGAAAGAACCTATACAACGAAGGCAACGCCAGGATACTACGCGGATCAAGAGCCTTAATCAGTTGTGCAAACATTGTTGTACCTGTAATTAACTTTAAAGGACATTCATCCAGACATCACAACTTACGATAACGTCCCCCCTGAATCAGTTGTTTTGCAAGAACATTGCAACGGGCAATGAGCAGGAATAGCCTATTGCCAACATAATAGCGCTGATTACGCTCTAGAAGCTGTCGCCCGATACATAAACGTTCGAGCCGTCGGTTGATAATATCCCTAGCATTATACTTAGACAAGACAGCCTTAACATCCAACCCCTCAGAGCCTGCAGACAGCAATTCGAGCAGGATTCTTATTCGCAACGAAGCAATATGCAGATTTACAAAGTTAAAGTAACAGAAACCCAATGCAGCATAAAACAGGCAATTCCCCATCTGACAAGACCAATACTCCACTGAATTAAACATAGAGCACTTAAGCGCTTGTACCGTAAGCAGACACGAGACCAGGCCACCGAGAAGAAATGCCACAGCCAATGAAGGGATCTGTCGTCCTCTAAGCATGCGACTGACAATTACATGAAGAACAGAATCAACAAGCAAGCCGCAAACTGGGGCCAGCACAAAGAGAGGATATAGGTGTCCTGTCATATTTCAGCCTCCCGGAGATAAACCGAGAATATTCGACGAGAATTTAAGAAGTTTAGCCAAAACAACACCCTTAGACGTAAGCCTCAAAAGTCCACTTGTTTCAAGGATCAGCCGGTCTTGTATCAGAGCGTCAAGCCGCAGTCTAATAAACTTCTCATCTGTAATGACACATTCATACTCTTGACGCGCTCTGCCGGCCACCCCACCTTCTTGTGTAAAAAGTATTATTGTAAGTGACGGACTGTTGTCTTCGATAAGAGAGTAAAGGTTTATATATACCAGTGCTCCAGAAATATAAACAAGAGAAGCGTGCAACAATGACCAAATCCCAAGAGACTTAACAAAACACACCCAATGAATGTCAAAGAAAAGACCAGCCGACAGAAATATCAGGAATACAACGATCAGAGCCCTTATTCCGTGCACACGAGGGGTTAATCTCCACAATAGCAAATGAAACAACCAGGCAATGGCCAGCCAAAAGAAAGCAAACAAGAATATACTCATTTTAACACAGCAGTAATCACTTTAGCTTAATAGATTGATTCTTAAATTTACTTTGCGAAACCCGCTGCCACCGGCGAAATAAGAGATCCGCAAAGAACAAAGCTACAGAAATGAAATTATGGAGTGTTATAGCTTTCGAACTGCCTGACTCTCTCTCGTGAGCATAAACAGGAACTTCCGTATAACTGGCGCCGAGATCCAGTAAACGAGTGATCAAATCAGCTTGAAACCCAAACCCTCTGTAGCTTATCTGGTGCCGCATAACATTGTAACGCCGATGCACTGCAAGTCCATTGTAATAACGTATATTGTATCCGCTAAAAAGATTAACTAACCAGGTAAAGCACTTTGAAAGAACTCTTCTAAAAAGAGTTCGCCCCTTACATTCGACCTGATAGGGAATCAGAATATCAGATTCGCCAAGACGATTAAACAAGGCTACAAAAGTCTCCTTGGGTTCAACATTATCCCCACAAACAAGGCGATAATATTCACCTTTTCCCACAAAAGCTGCCTCAATATAGTTATAAGGTAGCCCCTGGTTGATTTTATTAACCTTCAGAATAATAGCACAATTCGGATGTTCGCGGATATAATGTTGTATCAACTCAACAGAACGATCAGAAGAAGCATCATCTATAATAATTATTTCCCATTTACAGTTAACTTCCCTGAATGCAGAAAGCAAAGTGTCAAGCGTTGGAATTATATTACTCTCTTCATTATAGCAGGCCACAAACACGCTCAAGTCCAATGTTTGCGACAAGAATTGATCAGACGACTGACTGCCAATATTCTCTCTGGTATTTATCATAATGGTCATTAACGCTTCTATTTATTGCCTCTGATTAGCTTTCCGCCTTCTACATCCGACCGCAATTAAATAGTGTGACATCGGCAGAAACCCAGTATGGATGACCTCGTCATTAGCTCCGAACATGAAGACGTGATGGAAGACCTCTCGCATTTGCTCTTCCAGTCTCTGCCCGGAGAATAAGTTAATATGCCCCTTTCGTGTGACCTCATTGGCATACATGTGAGATGTTTCATTTGGTGTGCCAACTATGAAAAGGCCGTCGTGAGCAATGTTATTCGAAACTTTATTGAAGAAATCCGGAGAATTAACAGGAAGAATGTGTTCAATCACGTCGAACGCCACGATTGCATCATAACAGGCGTCTTCAATTTTCATAAAATCACAGTCTGTAAACCTCACCTGTGATGACGGCCAGTTACTCCTTGCAGTTTGAATAGCGTCCTTATCGAAATCAACACCGACTGCATGCCCGCACTCCTTTGCAAGAACCCACGTCCCAAGCCCTTCCCCGCATCCTATATCAATAACATTCTTCTCGACTCCTATGAGTTTAGCCGCGAACTTATAATAACTTAACGAATAGAGAAGTCTTCTCGGTGTATTCACGAACTGGAACGACAGATGCTGACCAAATCTGACAGTAGACTTGCCCATGAGATTCTTTACAGGCATCCAGTTTGTATTGTCTGTATCCATTATGTTGCCCGACATTCACGTTTATAGCATGCAACAGCAATTAGATAATGCGACATGGGGGTAAAACCCGTATGAACAACTTCGTCATTCATTCCAAACAGCAATACGTTGCGAAAATATTTTTGCAAAGACTGCCTGAGACGGTTACCTGAAAACAGATTCACATGTCCTGCAATGCTTGCAGATGATGCATATGATGCGGAAGTCTCATTAGGTGTCCCTAGAATGGCTATTCCATCTGTGTCAAGATTCCGGCATATTGTATCAAAAAACACATTCTCGCTGCCTGAATTTATATGCTCAATGACATCAAGGCTTACAACCACATCATATACACCATACTTGTTTCCCATAAAATCACCAACGAGAAACGACACCTTGGGATTATTGAAATTTGCCTGAGCTACTGAAATTGCTTCCTGATCAAAGTCGACCCCCATATAATTTCCAGCCCGTTCGCAAAGTATGCTGGCACCAATACCCTCGCTGCAGCCAAGCTCAAGCACTCGCTGCCCTATAGGAATCATTTTGGAGGCAAATTTATAACGCGACAAGACAAATGACAGCCGCTTCGGATCATTCAGGAGATTATAAGCCCAGTGCGCCCCCAGCGACATGCTCCGGTGTCCAAGCATCTGTTTGACTTCATTCCATTTTTCCAGTTCGTTTACCATGACATTTAACACAACACCTTCTACATATATATCAATTCTTGACACATTCGGCAGGGGTTGTCAATCCGATCCATCGGCCCTCTTCCATAATTGACATTTTATCTCTTTCGTATTCTATTATGAACATTTCAAGCGCTGATAGCATACAGGAGATCTCAAACGTGAAACTCATTTACATCGGAGCTTCAGGCTTTATCGGCAGGTATGTGATGAGGCACGCTTCAACAGATAATATAGAGATACTCGGAACACGGTTCAATTCGCCTTCTAGGCGATTGGTGCGATTTGATCTGCAGGAAGATAGAATTACGCAATGCATTCCAGAATGTTTTAAGACATATAAGAATAACTCATTTGCAGTTATAGGCGCTGGAATATCCGCGATCGATCTTTGCGCAAAGGAGCCCGAAAGAACAGCTTCAATAAATGTAACGAAAACCATTCAGCTTATCGACGACCTTGCTTCTTTAAACATTACCCCGGTCTATCTTTCGACAAGCTATATTTTTGACGGCAAATCAGGACCCTACAACGAAGCAAGCAGGACGGCTCCGTTATGCGAGTACGGC
>Ga0172375_10012435_pt1 | contig 10671 bp, 5 predicted proteins | sample LakKiv1m_FD_114537 | JGI IMG/M metagenome (GOLD analysis project Ga0172375, IMG submission 114537) | Freshwater microbial communities from Kabuno Bay, South-Kivu, Congo - kab_092012_11.1m | ecosystem: Environmental > Aquatic > Freshwater > Lake | place: Democratic Republic of the Congo...
ACCATGAAGATGTCGTCGGTTCCGCTCGTCTGGACGACTCGAACCAACTCGTCGTCATCCCTGAGGTTGATCGCGATCAGACCTGCTCGCAACGACGAGTCGTACTCCGACATCCGGGTCTTCTTCACAACTCCGAGCTTCGTAGCAAAGAACAGGTAGGCGCCATCCTCGTATGTGCGCGTGTCGATGATCGCCTGCACACGCTCCCCCGGCTGGAGTGCGAGCAGGTTCACCAGCGCCGTCCCTCGCGCCGTGCGGTCCTTCATCGGGATCTCGTGCGCTCTGATCCTGTATACGCGCCCGCGGTCCGAGAAGAACAGCAGATAGGAGTGCGCTGTCGTCAGGAGAAGGTGCTCTACGTAGTCTTCGTCTCGAAGCTTCGCGCCCGTCACGCCCCGGCCGCCGCGTCCTTGGGTTCGGAACGCATCCGCCGCAACCGTCTTCACGTATCCCTTGTGGGAGAGGACGACGATGACCTCCTCGTCCTCGATGAGGTCGAGGGTATCTATGTCGCCCGGATCGAAGACGACCTGCGTACGTCGCTCGTCGCCGAACTCGGAACGGATGCTGCTCAGCTCTTCCTTGATGACCGACCGCATCTCGGCTTCGTCGGCAAGGATCTTCTCTAGCGCCGCGATCGTTGCCTCCAGCTCGGCGTGCTCATCGCGCAGCTTCTGCCCTTCGAGCAGGGCGAGCCTCCGCAGCTGCATGTCGAGGATGTGTGTTGCTTGCACCTCGCTGAACGAGAACGGTTCCCCCATGAGCGACTCTCGCGCCGCCGCTGCGTCTTCCGACCCCCTGATCAGAGCGACGATCGCGTCGATGTGGTCGAGGGCCCTGATGAGTCCCTCGACGATGTGCAGCCTGCGCCGAGCCACGTCGAGTCTGTGCCGTGAGCGACGCGTCACAACATCTATCTGATGGCCCACGTAGACCGACAAGGCGGTCGCCAGGTCGAGCTGGCGCGGCACTCCTTCGACGAGGGCGAGCATATGAACCGCGAAGCTGTCCTGCATTGCGGTGCGCTTGTAGAGCTGGTTCAGGACGACCTGGGCGTTGGCGTCCTTCTTCAGGTCTATGGCGAGCCTCACCGTGTCCCCTGACGACTCGTTGCGCACGTCGCGCACACCGTCGATCTCGCGGTCGTTGACGAGCTCGGCGATCTTCTGTCCGATCATCTCGACCGACTTCTGGTAGGGAACCTCACTGACAACGATCCTCTGAAGGTCGCGCGGTCCCTCCTCGATCTCGGCCACTGCGCGCACGGTCACCGAACCGCGCCCGGTGCGGTAGACCTCTTCCAGCCCGGCGCGTCCGAGTAGTCGAGCACCCGTAGGGAAGTCGGGGCCCTTCACGAACGCCATCAGATCGTCGGGAGTGGCATCGGGATGATCGATCAGATGGGTCGCTGCATCGATCACCTCGCGCAGGTTGTGGGGTGGGATGCTCGTCGACATCCCCACCGCGATCCCGCTGACACCATTCACGAGCAGATTGGGGAAGCGCGCCGGAAGAACCACCGGCTCCGTGTTCTGCCCGTCGTACGTATCGGTAGCGTCGACGGTTTCCTCGTCGATCTCACCGAGCATCTTCATGGCCAGCGGGGCAAGGCGCGCTTCTGTGTTGTGGTTCACGAAACCGCCCGCCAGGAAGGAATGCGCGTCGGAATCGACTCGAACCGAGTACACGTCTTGGGTGCCGGCAGGCTCCACCGCGTCGACCTGCGCGTAGTAGTAGCCCGACGCCACGAGCGGAGCGACAATCCCCTTCGCTTCATGCGAGTCGATGTGAGCGAGGATCTCGCTCCCGCTCGCCTCCCAGCGCCCGGTGCTATCGACGTCGTTGTTACGAAGCCACGGATCTGGAACCTCGCCCCGGAGGAAGCTCGCCAGGAACGGGACGCTGTCGTGGGAGCGCGAGCGGCTGCGCACCGGAATCGCGTCGAGCTGCCCGGTGAGCTTCTCCTGCTTGGCTCCCAAGAATCCCACGTTGCGCTCGAACAGCTCGGCGTCTCGACGGTCGGTGATCACGAGCTTGATCTCGCCGCTCGCGTAGCTCACCCGGCGCGAGACGACGCCGAACTCGAGCAGCAGTCGTTGGACGTCGCTCGCGAGCTGCCGACTCCGCGTCGAGTACGAGATCTGGATCGTCTCTCGGGGCAGCAGCGAAGACGACCCGCCTCCTTCGAAGAGCGCCTGCAGGAACACCCGCTTCGTATCGGCACTACCTCTCCACACGAGCTCCGGCACCCTCGTGCGTGCCACGCACGGCCCGGCCATCTCGGCAAGAGGGCTGTCCGACAGGCCGGTCAGGTTCTTGATGTAGAGCTCCCACAGCTCGCTCCGTGTTGCGACAACCCGCCGGGACACCTGGCGGCGCCCGCCGACAGTCCTGTCGTAGGCGTCCAGGACCGCCCCGAGGTATTCGGGGTCCACGTTGTCGAATCCGGAGCGAGCCTCGGAGATCCATCCCTCCGCGGCTATCGCTCCGGCGACGAGGGCCAGCGAGGCCTCTGCACCGGTCGGCGCCTCGCCCGAGGTCACGGCTGTCACCTGCCGAGAAACGACCACGTAATCACCGGGTTCGATCTCCTCGAGAAGCCGCCACTGGAGGAGCGGCACGCCGGCGACGCTCACCAGGCCGAGAACGGGATGGTTCGCAGTCCCCGCGATCTCGTATCCCTCGCGTGTTCGCATTCGCAGCGTCGGGTGCTCCCCCGAGTGGAACAGCGTCACCGCTCGAACCGGGCCGCCACGATGATCGAGCACCTTCACATCGATCGCCGTCGCAGAGCTCGCGTCGACGTCGGCGAGATCCCTGATCCGGTACGTCCCCTCAGTCGTTCTCACGCGCGTGTCGCCCACGACGCAGTACCTCATCGCGGCCGGTCGATCGTTGGGGTCGGGAGAGCCGAAGTTGCCGTGCCCATCGACCAGCGGATATCTGAGAGAGAAGTCCTGCGCCATGCGCGCGAGCGCGTCGTAGATCGCGCTGTCACCGTGCGGGTGGTACTTGCCCATGACGTCGCCGACGGCCGAAGCGCTCTTGCGATGTGGCCGGTCGGGGCGGAGACCGCCTTCGTACATTCCGTAGAGGATCCTGCGGTGCACCGGCTTCAGGCCGTCGCGAGCATCTGGCAGCGCGCGGGCCGTGATGACGGACATCGCGTAATCCAGGAAGGAGCGCTCCATCTCCTCCTGTATCTCGATCGGTTCGATCGTGTCGACAGTCTCGTCGACGCTGCCTTCGTCGGGCACTCAGCCCCTCCTGATCAGCTAGATGTCGAGGAAGCGGACGTCTTTCGCGTTCCCCTGGATGAACGCGCGCCTTGCTCCGACGTCTTCGCCCATGAGCGTCGCGAACACCTGGTCGGCTATCGCCGCGTCTTCCACGGAGACCTGGAGCATCGATCTCGTCGCGGGCGCCATCGTCGTGTGGCCGAGCTCCTGCCAATCCATCTCACCGAGCCCCTTGAACCGACTCACCTCGATCTTGTGGCCCTCGTGTGCCGCTTCGAAAGCCCGGAGCTCGACCTCGTCCTTGATGTAGTTGCGCTCCTTGCCGATGTCGGCGCGGTACAGCGGGGGTTGAGCGATGTACACGTAACCCTGCTTCACGAGACCTGGCAGCTGCCGGTAGAAGAACGTGAGGAGCAACGTTCGGATGTGTGAACCATCGACGTCGGCGTCGGCCATCAAGACGATCTTGTGGTAACGGATCTTCTCTATGTCGAAATCCTCGGCGACCCCCGCTCCGATCGCCGTGATGAGAGTCTGGATCTCCTCGTTCTTGAGCATCTTGTCGAGGCGCGACCGCTCTACATTGAGGATCTTGCCTCTGATGGGCAGGATCGCCTGAACGGCGGGGTTGCGGGCCCGCTTCGCTGACCCTCCGGCGCTGTCGCCCTCGACGATGAACAGCTCCGCCTCTTCCGGATTTCGCGATGCGCAGTCGGCGAGCTTCCCGGGCATCGCCGCGGACTCGAGAAGAGACTTGCGCCGCGTGAGGTCGCGCGCCTGACGAGCGGCCGCACGCGCTCTGAATGCCTGCACTGCCTTCAACATCACGAGCTTTGCCTCGGCCGGGTGCTCCTCGAGCCAATCGCCGAACTTCTCGTTGGTCACCTTCTCGACCAGCGACCTCATCTTCGTGTTACCGAGCTTCGTCTTGGTCTGACCCTCGAACTGCGGGTTCCGGAGCTTTACGGAGAGGATCGCCGTGAGGCCCTCCCTGATGTCTTCGCCCTGGAGGTTGTCGTCCTTCTCCTTGATGTACGACTTGGCACGCGCGTAGCGGTTAATCGCGCTGGTTAGCGCCTTCTTGAAGCCCTCCTCGTGCATCCCGCCTTCGGTCGTCGCGATGTTGTTGGCAAAGGAGTGCAGGCCTTCGTGGTACCCGGTGTTCCACTGCAGCGCTACCTCGACCTCGCTATCGGCAGCGGCGTCGGCGAACGAGACGACTGACTGGAAGAGGGGCTCCCGCGCAGAGTTGAGATGCGTCACGAAATCGACTATCCCGCCTGCGTAGCAGAAGACCTGTTCCATCTCGCGGCCAGGGCGCTCATCGCGAAGCGCTATTCGCAGCCCGCGGTTGAGGAACGCCATTTCGCGCAGCCTCTCCAGCAGTGTCTGAGCGCGGAACTCGATCTCTTCCATGATCGTCGGGTCGGGCCAGAAGACAACTGTCGTGCCTGTGCGATCGGAGTCTGCAATCCGGCGCAGCGGCCCTTGCGGCACCCCACCATCGGCAAACGACATCTCCCACCGGCCGCCGTCGCAGTCGATCTCGAGGTCGAGCCGTCGCGACAGGGCGTTCACCACCGAGACACCCACGCCGTGAAGGCCTCCGGAGATCTTGTAGCCGCCGCCGCCGAACTTGCCGCCCGCGTGCAACACCGTCAGCACGACTTCCGCAGCCGACTTTCCGGGAAAGTCGCGATGCGGGCCGACTGGAATTCCTCGGCCATCGTCGGCCACGCTGCATCCGCCGTCGGCCCTCAACGTCACGTCGATCTGCGTGCAGTGGCCTGCGAGTGCCTCGTCGACGGAGTTGTCGACGACCTCGTAGACGAGGTGGTGCAGACCCGACAGGCCGGTCGACCCGATGTACATGCCGGGGCGCTCGCGGACCGGTTCCAGCCCCTTGAGCACCTGGATGTCATCGGCTCCGTAGGCCACGCGTTCGCACCTTCCGAGGGTCTCGTCCCCACCGTTCGCCCGCCTTGCTCAGCGGGCTTCCGGCACCGGCTCCGGACCCATCTCCAGCGCGCGAAGATGGGCGCGAAAGTCCTGGTCAGAGCCGTTTCCGGTGTCGAAAGGAGTCTACCAGAAGAATGACTTCCCGAGCGCCTTCGAACCCTGTGCGCAACGGGCTCGCGGCGGCCCTCAGCGCCGCGCCACCACGACCCGCACAGACTGAACGCCTTGCATCCCGAGAAGCCCCGCCGAGCGTTCCTTCAACGTCTCGGAGAGGTAGCGGATCTGCGTGGCCCAGGCCGCGTCGTCGACCTCGATCGTGAGCACCCCTTGCAGGAGTGAGAGGGGCCGCGCGTGCTTCGCCAGCTGCTCACCTACGAGGTCCTGCCAGCGCGCGTGCAGCGCACCGAGAACCTTCGGATCGGGCAGCCCGAGATCGCGCGCCACGGCCGCCAACGAGTCACCGACGGGCCTTGGATCGTCACTCCGCCTACGGCTCAACCCATCTCCTCGACTCGGCCTCCTACCACCCGGAGCCTCCGCTCCGCTGCGACGCCCCGCGGCACGTCCGAAGCGGTGGTAAGCAGCGTCTGACCGGGCGGAAGGTTCGCCACGAGCGCGTCTGCACGGTCGTGATCGAGCTCGCTGAACACGTCATCGAGGAGCAGCACGGGGCCGGCACCCGCTACACGCGTGCAAACCTCATGCCCGGCGAGGCGCAAGGCAAGCGCGAGGGTGCGCTGCTCTCCCTGAGATGCTTGGGTGCGCGCGTCGAGGCCGGAGATCTGGAGACACCAGTCGTCGCGGTGTGGACCGACGAGAGTCACTCCGCGCTCGATCTCCTGACGGCGACCCTCCCGGAGCGCATCGCGGAGCAGCTCGGCGACTGCGTCCGGGCCCGCCGGCTCGAGTGGCACAGCAGCCCAATCGGCCTCGTAGACCGTTCGCACCGTCTCCTCGATTCCCGAGAGCCTCGCGTACGCGATCTCCACCGGCCCGCCGATCTGCCGTAGGAGCTTCAAGCGCCCGCGCACCAGCTCCGCTCCGGCCTGCACGAGCTGCTCGTCGAAGACATCGAGCGTCATCGAGTCCTCTGAGCTGCGAACCCCGGATCTCAGCAAGGAGCTTCGCTGACGCAACACGCGCTCGTAGTCGGCGCGCGCTGCGTCATATCTGGCAGCGAGCGACACGAGGAGCTCGTCGAGGTAGTCACGCCTCATGGCAGGGCCTCCTTTGACGAGCTGGAGGTCATCGGGGGCGAAGACGGTCGTACGGAACAGGCCGGTCAGGTCACGCGCTCGTGCGAGTGCGTTGCGGTTCACGAGCACACGGTTGCGCCCGGTCGCATGGATCTCCGCTTCGAGCGTCTGGTGCCGCTCGCCTGCAGCCACCTCCACGCGCAGCACCGCCGCTTCGCATCCTGCCCTCACCAACGCCCGATCTGCCACGCCCCGGAAGGAACGAGCCGACGATGCCCATCCCACCGCCTCGAGCAGGCTCGTCTTCCCCTCGCCATTCGCCCCTGTGAAGACGGTCAGCCCCGCGGGCAGCTCCAGATCCACGGTCTCGAAGCACCGGAAATCTGCCAGCACGAGCCGCTCGACCCGCGCCGCGGAGCGTGGCACAGGAACCTCTTGGGGGCCCAAGAGATCAGGGAGTTCGCACCGGCATGACGAGATAGAGGAAGTCCTCATTGTCCACCGCTTGCAGCGTTGCCGGCTTGAGCGGATCGACCGTAGAGAGAACGAACTCCTCTGCCTCTATCGCAACCAGACCCTCTCGCAGATACTGCGGGTTGAACGCGACGGCCAGCTCTCCGCCTTCGTATTTCGCCTCTATCGGCTCTTCGGATGACCCGATATCTGGGACCACCATCGCCATCTCGTTCGCGCCGGGCGACATCGTGATCTTCAAATTCGCGTTGTCGCGACCCTGGCCGACGATCGAGACGCGATCGAGCGCTTCCAGGAAGCCTTCCCGGTTTGCGATCAATCGGTTCGGGTAGCCGGTCGGGATCAGCTGCTCGTACTTGGGGAAGTCACCCTCGATGAGCCTCACCACCACTTCGGCGCGCGAGTTTCTGAACGCGACTTCTCGCTCGCCCAGGACGACCTCGACTTCACTCTCCGAATCGAGGCGCTGTACCTCGGACAGCCCTTTCGCTGCGACCAGGACCCTCCTTCCCTCGGGAAGCACGCTGACACCCGCGAGATCACGTACCGCAAGTCGGTACGAGTCGGTGGCCACCAACCTCAGGCCCGTCCCGTGGGCGCTCAGGAGCACACCCGTCAGGCTGAGGTGCCTGTCGTGATCCTTCGAAGCGACTTTGACGACCTGCTTCAGCGCTCCGATCAGCGTCGCGGCGTCTACCCGTACGCCACTGCCGTCGGCCGGGGCGAGACGCGGGTAGTCGTCGGCAGCCTTCAAGCGCAGCGTTGTGGAGTATCTGCCCCCCGTAACACGAGCCTCATCGGCTTCGACGGCGATCACCACGGATCCGGGTTCGAGCTTCTTCACGATGTCGCCGAGGATCTTGGGCATCACCGCGATTCCGGTCTCCTCGACCATGGCCGGGAAGTGGACCCGGTTCGTGATCTCCAGGTCGGACCCGACCAGCTCGACACCGTCGGCGGTCGCTGTCATCCGCAGATCAGAGAGAACCGGGGGCAGTCCCGAACGGCTGCCGACGGCACGTTGTGCGGTCGTGACTGCCTCGGCGAGGACGTCTCGCTCACAGCGGAACTTCACCGCAGGCCTCCTGTTACGTAGAAGATAGGAACTGGTAGCTGTAGTAGTAGAGGTTGTGGATTGTGGACAACCCGGTATAGGGGCAGGTTAGAGCTGAAATGGATCCGCACCGGCTATCCCCACCAATCCCCAGGCGGAACCCGCGTCTGTAGGGGCGAGACCGAAGCACACCCGCCGGCACACAGCTTCGTCTGGATATCCACAGAGTTATCCACTGGAGCCGAGCTTCACGCGGTTGATCAGCTCGTTGACCTGCTCCAATACGATCCTTCGCTCTGCCATCTGGGTGCGGATCTTGTCGCAGGCGTGCATGACGGTGGTGTGATCACGGCCGCCGAACTCCTCGGCGATCTTGGGGTAGCTGTAGTCGGTCAGCTCACGAAAGACGTACATGCCGATCTGGCGTGCCGTCACCAGCGGCCGACGCCGGCTCTTGCCGCAGAGGTCTTCGACGGTCCAGCCGAACATCTTCGAGGTCTCGTCGAGGATCAGCTGGGGGGTGATGACACGCGGCCGCGTCGAGGGTAGGAGGTCTGCCAGGACCGTGTGGGCGATCTCCTCGGTGAGCCTCACCCGGTTCAAGCTGGAATAGGCCGCGACGCGGATGAGCGAGCCTTCGAGCTCGCGTACGTTGTCGATGATGTTCGACGCGATGAAGGCGAGGACCTCGGGAGGAATGCCCTCGAGACCTTCGGAGTCGGCCTTCTTGCGGAGGATCGCGAGACGAGTCTCGAACTCCGGAGGCTGGATGTCGGTTATCAGGCCCCATTCGAACCGGCTGCGGAGCCGGTCTTCGATGGTCGCGATCGACTTGGGCGGTCGGTCGGACGAGATGACGATCTGGCTTCCACGGGAGTGCAGGTCGTTGAAGGTGTAGAAGAACTCCTCCTGGAGCTGCTCGGTCCGCTCGAGGAACTGGATGTCGTCGACGAGGAGCACGTCGACGTCGCGATAGCGACGCTTGAAGTTGGGCATCTCCTTTGCACGCATCGCATCGACGAACTCGTTCATCATCGTCTCGGTCGGGACGTAGCGGACCCCCTTCGACGGAAAGAGGTGGTGTACATGGTGGCCGATCGCGTGCAGGAGGTGGGTCTTGCCGAGACCGGCAGGGCCGTAGATGAAGAGCGGGTTGTAGAGGCGTGCGGGGCTCTCGGCCACCGACAGGGCCGCTGCGTGGGCGAAACGGTTCGACGCACCGATCACGAACTGGTCGAAGGTGTAGCGGGGGATGAGCGTGGATCGGTCGTAGCGGAGCGGCTCATCGGTGCTGCTCGGGGTGTGGACGTCGGCGGTGGGAGTCGACACCGAGGTGCGCGGCGCCGTGACCGGAAGTGACATGAGCACCGGTTCGTCGACGCGTGGTGTTGTGTCGACGACGAGATCGACGGTCAGAGGCACACCCGTGAGGGCCTGCGTCGCGTCGGTCAGGAGCCCGAGGAAGCTGGATCGGATTCTCTCGACGGCGACCGAGCTCGGGACGCCGAGGATGAGTGTCTCGCCGGTCAGAGCGAGGACGTGCACCCCCTGAAACCACGTGTTCCAGATCGGTTCGGCGAGCTGACGGCGTACGGCCGTAGCAACGCGTGACCAGAGGTCTTCGGCAGCGTCGTCGGTCCCCAAGCCATCTCCCCGGTTGTCCACAGGCACATCCACATGTGTGGAGAACGGCCACGATGGCCGTGACGGATGGGTCTGCGGCCTGTGGGGACTGGCCCCGAGGGGAAGTCCACCGGCACGGGGCCGTGCCGTTCCGGCGAGTGCGGCGACCCTAGCATCGGGCTGTCGAGCGTGCCAAGGGAGCCCTTTCGGCTGGGAGGGAGGCGGGTGCGAGATTGCCGCCGGCATGGCCGTGGCCGTAGACTCGTTCGTCTGTCTGCTCCCGGGTAGGCGCGGATCTCGCGCCGGCACCGGGGGCATCGCCGGGCACGAGTCACCCGGCACCGAGGAGGCCATGCGTGAAGAGGACTTTTCAGCCCAACAACCGCAGGAGGAAGAGGAAGCACGGGTTCCGGCTGCGGATGCGCAACCGTGCGGGGCAGGCGGTGCTGAAGCGCCGTCGCCTCAAGGGGCGCGCGCGTCTGTCGGCCTGAACCGGCGTGTTCGGGTAGGCGCCGAGATCCGGAGATCGACCGGGCGCCGCCGCGTGAGTGCGGGGGCGCTCACTCTGGTCAGGGGGGCGACGGTAACGCCGGGCCCACCTCTACTCGCGTTCGCTGTGCCGCGTAGCGTGGGATGTGCTGCGGTCCGCAACAAGGTTCGGCGGCGACTGCGCGCTGCCTGGCGGGTTCACGTCGCTCTGGCGGAACCAGGGCATGTTTACCTGATCGGTGTCCGAGCCGGCGTCACCAATAGTACCTATAGGGAGATAGAGGCCACATTGCGCGAGCTACTCGAGAAGTCGGCGGAGGGACGGTAGTGAAGCCGGGCCTGTCCGCGCGCGCGCTGATGGCGGCGATCGGCGGCTACCAGCACCTCAGCTCCGCAGCGCAGCCTCGCTGCAGGTACCTGCCCACCTGCTCTGAGTACGCGAGGGAGGCCATCCACGAACGGGGCGCCGCCGCTGGAGCCTGGCTCGCGGTCAGACGCATCGCTCGCTGTCATCCATGGGGGGGGTATGGGTATGACCCCGTACCTCCCATTTCAACCCATCCACCGGTGCAGCGGATGCAGCGGCGTCACGCACACGGAGCGTAGAAGTGGAACCCCTCTACAAGGCCATCGGTTG
>Ga0172375_10012436_pt1 | contig 10671 bp, 11 predicted proteins | sample LakKiv1m_FD_114537 | JGI IMG/M metagenome (GOLD analysis project Ga0172375, IMG submission 114537) | Freshwater microbial communities from Kabuno Bay, South-Kivu, Congo - kab_092012_11.1m | ecosystem: Environmental > Aquatic > Freshwater > Lake | place: Democratic Republic of the Congo...
AACAACCTTCGTGCCCGGTTCAACATAGTCCTGAACGAACGACTCGATAATCTCTTGGTCAATCGCTTTGACGCAACGAAAACGGACCCGTCCCAGCCTCTTCTTGATATCCCCCAGCTACCCAGTATATCGAATGCTCAACCCCCAAGTTTCAAGTTGGCTTCGCTCCCACTTGAGACTCTGTTATTGAGGGTTCGATATTGGACATTTTCTTAGTCTCTTCGTGCCCTTGACACTGCTCCGGCCGCTGTGGTTAAGTGCCGCCCGCATGTCCATGGAAACGGCAACCATAGCGGTCAGGGCGCCGGCCAAGATCAATCTGTACCTGGAGATTCTGGGGCAGCGGCCGAACGGCTATCACGATCTGCGGAGCGTGGTGGTTCCGATCTCCGTGTTCGATGTGCTGGAATTGAAGAAGGCGGCGCGGACGGTTACGACGGTGGTGACCGACGGGGGGCTGGTCAACGGCTCGGACCTCTGCCTGCGCAAGCCATCGGACAACCTGGCCACGCGGGCGGCTCTCGAACTTAAGAAGGTCACGGGCTATTCCGGCGGGGCGCGCATCAAGCTCAAGAAGAGCATTCCCGTGGGGGGCGGACTGGGCGGCGGGAGCGCGGACGCGGCGGCGGTGCTGACCGGGCTGAACCGTCTGTGGCAGACCGGGTTGGGCCTGACGGACTTGATTCAGATCGGCGCCCGGGTGGGCTGCGACATCCCGGCCCTGATCTACAGCCGGGCGGTGCTCATGGAGGGGCTGGGCGAAACCGTGTCGGCGGTGCCCGTGGCGACGCGGAGCGGGTGGTGGGTGGTGCTGGTTAACCCCGGTTTCCACGTGTCGACCCGCGATGTTTACGCCCGATGCAAGAGGGGCTTGACTTCGAAGGACAGAAACATCCATAGTGTCATTTCCGCCTTGAAAAACGGGGATGTCGATCTTGCCGGGCGCCACCTGTTCAACGGTTTGCAGGTCACGGTGTTTCGGAAGTATCCCCTGATCGAGATCGTGGCGGAGGAGTTGGAGAAGGCGGGGGCGGTGGGGGTGTTGTTGTGCGGCAGCGGCGCTTCGGTGTTCGGGCTGGCGCGCAACGAGCGACACGCGCGGAAGATCGCCGCGAGCGTCAAGAAAGCCCTCGGATTTCCGGTGTGGAGCAAAGTGGCGAGGACATTGCCCGATGGTGTAATGGCAGCACACGGCCCTTTGGAGGCCTGAGTCTAGGTTCGACTCCTAGTCGGGCAACCAGACAGGGCGGCCGACATCGTTTTCAGCCAGAGCAGGGAACAGGGTAGACATGACCACGAGTGAGCAGATGCGGATCTTTTGCGGCGGATCGAATCCGGCGCTGGCGAAGCGGATCGCCGACTATCTCAAGACCTCCCTGGGCGAAGTCGAGATCAGCCGCTTCCCGGATGGCGAGCTCTTTGTGAAGATCAAGGAGAATATCCGGGGCCGCGACGTGTTCGTGGTCCAGTCGATCTGCAAGCCGCCGAACGAGAACCTGATGGAGCTCCTCATCATGATCGACGCCATGAAGCGGGCCTCCGTGGCGCGCATCACGGCGGTGCTTCCTTTCTACGGCTACGCCCGGCAGGATCGCAAGGATCAGCCCCGGGTTCCGATCACGGCCAAGCTGGTGGCCAACCTCCTGGTGGCGGCCGGCGCGAATCGCGTGCTGACCATGGACCTCCACGCCCAGCAGATCCAGGGCTTCTTCGACATTCCCGTGGACCACCTTTACTCGGCGCCCGTGATGGCCAAATACCTGAGGGACAAGAATCTGAAGAACCCCGTGGTCGTGTCGCCGGATACCGGCGGCGTCAAGGCCGCCTACGCTTATTCCCAGATGCTCGAGTGCGGGCTGGCCATCGTGGCCAAGCAGAGGAAGAGCGCGCGCGAAGTGGAAGCCTTTACCCTCGTCGGCGATGTCGCCGGCTGTACGGCCATCATGGTCGACGACCTGACCACCACGGCCGGGACCCTGTGTTCCGCGGCCAAGCTCCTGAAGGACAACCAGGCCGGCGATATCTACGCCGCCGTCTGCCATGCGACCATTACCGAGATGGGGATTGACCGCCTGAAGAAATCCCCGATCAAAGAGCTCATTGTTACCGACACCGTCCCGCTGCTCGACACGCGGGGGTTCCCTTTCACTGTCCTTTCGGTCGCAGACTTGCTGGGCGAGGCGATTCTGCGCATTCACGAGAATCAATCCGTTACCTCGCTTTTCAAGTCATAGGGAGTGGAGAGAACATGGTTAAGGAAAATAAACTGGTTGTCGAAACACGCACGGCTATTGGTTCCGCGTCCGCTCGCCGCCTAAGGCGCGACGGGAAGATCCCCGGAATCATCAATAACGAAAAAGGGGAAGCCACCCCGATCCAACTGAAGGGTCACGACTTCGAGATGTTGCTCCGCCATCAGCGCAGCGAGAACATCATCTTCGATATCGCGGTCGATTCGGCCAAACCCAGGAAAGTCCTGCTCAAGGAAGTCCAGCACGATCCCATGTCGGGCGGCATCCGGCACGTGGATTTTGTCGAGATCTCCATGACGAGCAAGATGCGCGTGAGAATCCCGATCGTGCTCCTCGGCGAGCCCGTGGGCGTTCTGCAGGAAGCCGGTATTCTGGAGCATGTCACCCGCGAACTGGAAGTGGACTGCTTGCCCGGCGATCTCCTGGAAACCATCGAGGTGGATGTGTCCGCCCTGAAGCTGAAGGAAAGCATCCGGGTGCGGGATCTGAAGATCAGCGCCAAGCTCACTGTCGTAACGCCGGGCGATGTCGCCGTGGCGATCGTGTCCGAGCCTCGTGCCGAAGAGGAAGAGGTCAAGCCTGAGGAAGCCGCCGTGGAAGGTGCGGAGGGTGCGGAGCCTGAAGTCATCGGCAAGAAGAAGGAAGAGGGTGAGGAAGGCGAAGAGGGGGCCGAGGAAGGTGACAAGAAGGGCAAGAAGGAAGACAAGGGCGCCAAGAAGGACGAAAAAGGCGCTTCGGCCAAGAAGGATGAAAAGGGCGCTCCTGCCGGGAAAGATGCCGGTAAGGCCGGTGGTAAGAAGGAGGAGCGGAAGAAGTAGCCCGGTCGGGGCAGGATGGCCACGTGAGAGTGATTGTCGGGCTTGGAAATCCGGGGAAGCAATACCGCCACACGCCTCACAATGTCGGCTTCGACGTGATCGAGAAGCTGGCGGGCCGGCTGGACTGCGGGGTGAGGGGAAGCTTCCGGTTCAAGGTTCGCTCTGGCAAGGCCGTGTGGGCTGGGCAGCCGCTGTTGCTGGTGCAGCCGCAAGGCTACATGAACAACAGCGGGCCGGCACTGGCGCCTCTTTTGAGGACGAAAGGGGCGACGGCGCAGGATTTGGTGGTGGTGGTGGACGATGCCGACCTGGAGGTGGGGCGCCTGCGCGTTCGCGCCAAGGGAGGCAGCGGGGGGCACAAGGGGCTCGCCTCGCTGATCGAAAGTCTCGGTACCGAGGATTTCGTCCGGGTTCGGATCGGAATCGGCCGGGACAGCGGCGGCGGAGATCTGGTGGAGCACGTGTTGACGCCTTTTTCGGCGGATGAGAGGCGTCAGGTGGACGACGTTATTGACCGGGCATCGGACGCCGTTCTGCATATCGTGGAGTCGGGCGTGGAAGCCGCGATGAACAAGTTCAACGCATGAAGCGAGAGTCGGTGACAGTCAAGCCGGAGTGAAAGGGAGATTACGTTGAAAACATACGAAGTCATGTTCATTTTTGCGAGTTCTCTGAAAGACGAGGTTCTGGAGAAGATGCTCGAACGCATTCGCGGCGATATCGCGAAGCTAAACGGCACGGTTGTGAATACCCAGGTGCTGGGAACCCGCACCTTTGCCCGGCCCATGCAGAAAAGGGAAGCCGGCCTGTACGTGAAGATGACGGTCAGCCTGGATCCCCAGGAAGTGGCCGCCTTCAAGCTGAAGTGCCGGCTGAACGAAGAGATCTTCCGGGTCCAGCTTTTGAATGAGGCGAAGGTCAAGATCAAGGCAGCACCGGCAACACCGAAAGCATAGGGATCGGCAACACTCGGTCCGATATCCGGAAGAAAGGCAGTCATGGCGAGTTACAATCGGGTTATTCTGATGGGCAACCTGACCCGGGACCCTGAGGTGCGGTTCCTTCCTTCGGGGAAAGCCGTGGCCGGGCTGGGCTTGGCGGTCTCGTCGAAGTACCGGACGCAGGACGGGCAGGACCATGAGGAAGTCTGTTTCGTTACGTGCGAGGTGTACGGCAAGCAGGCGGAGAACTGCGGCAAGTATCTCAGCAAGGGACGACAGGTGCTGATGGAAGGGCGCCTGCGATACGAGCAGTGGGAGAAGGACGGCCAGAAACGCAGCGCGTTGAAGGTCATTGCCGACCGGGTGCAATTCCTGGGCGGCGGCAAGGGCGGCGAGGCGGCGGCCGAAGGCGGCTCCGGCGGACGCGCCGCGTCCCGGCCGGCGCGCGAAGAAGCGGCTCCGGAAGAGCCGACGGCTTCGGCGGAGCCGGCCGCGGGTGCGGGAGACGACGACAACCTGCCGTTCTAGCCCGTCGGCTTAGGCTTGGCGGCCTTGGCCCGGGGCGGGGTGGAATCGAGTAAAAGGGAATGGAGACATAACTATGCCGAGAAGAATGAAGAAAGAAAGCTCCGACCGGAAGAGCCGGTCGCGAGATCGTGACAATGAAGACGCGTTGGGCGCGAAGCGGAAGCCGCGCCATTTGGAGGGGATCAAGGCCATTGACCCCAACGACTACGAACTGATTCGCCGGTTTCTGACCGAGCACGGCAAGATCATGCCGGCGCGGCTGACCGGGGCGACGGCGAAACAGCAGAGAGAGATCAAGCGCATCATCAGGCGGCTGCGCGTTGTCGGTATCGTGCCGTAAGGCGGGGAACGAAACACTTGCCCCGCTTTCCGCGGGCTCAAGCATGGATAGAGGGACGGATTTATGTCTAAAGAACTATTGCTGATGGCGGATGTGGCCGGGTTGGGGGCCGAAGGCGACGTGGTTACCGTTTCTGAAGGATATGCGCGAAACTGTCTTCTTCCGCAAAAACTGGCGGCGCCGGTTTCGGCGGGAACGAAGCGGCGGATTGCCAAGCAGCGCGAGCAGCGCGAGGCCAAGCATCAGGCCGAGATCGCCGGCGCGCGCGAGATGGCCAAGAAGCTGGCGGGCGTGTCGTGCACCATTACGGTCAAGACAGGCAGCGACGGCAAGATGTTCGGTTCCGTGACCACGACCCACATTGCTGACGTGCTGAAGGGGCAGGGGATCGAGCTGGACAAGCACGGACTTCTGCTGGAGAACCCGATCAAAGAGTTGGGTGTCTACGACGTGAAAGTGAAGCTGCATCCCGAGGTCCAGGCGAGCGTCAAGGTATGGGTTGTTGAGGAATAACGGGTATGGCCAACGAACCCGCTTTTTCGCCTGCGACAAAAGCCGAGCGGGTTCCTCCCTATAGCGAGGAAGCGGAAAAAGGCGTCCTGGGTTCCATCCTTCTCGACCCGGAACGGGTCATCGACGTCTGTCTGGAACAACAACTGGTTCCGGACTCCTTCTTTGTTCCCGCCCACAAGCGGATCTTCGAGATCGTCGTCGAGATGTCCAAGAGCGGCGAAGCCATCGACATCCTGACGATCGCTGAACGCCTGAGAAGCTCCGGCCAACTGGACACCGTCGGCGGCTCCGTCTATATCGATCGCCTGGTGGACTCCACGCCCACCGCCGCCCACGCGGAGTACTATATCGACATCGTGCGCCAGAAGCATCTGCTGCGCGCCGTCATCGCCTGCTCCCGCGATGCGGAAAACGACTGCTACACATCGGAGCAGGCCGCGGATCTTATCCTAAGCCGGGTCGAGCAGTCCTTCATGGATATTACGGAGCGTCAGCACGGGTTCATGGTGCCGTGGCCGGAAACGGTCAAGGAAACCATGGAGCATGTGGAGCAGATGCTCGTGAACAAGCGCGGGATCAGCGGGCTGTCGACGGGTTACCGGGATATCGACAAGTACACCATGGGGTTGAGGCCGGGCGAAATGATCGTCTTAGCCGCGCGCCCCTCCATGGGGAAGACGTCGCTGGCCGTGAACATCATGGAGAACATCGCCCTGGCGCAGAACATGCCGGACCGGACGCCCCGGCCCGTGGGATTCTTCAGCCTGGAAATGTCGCGCGAATCGCTGGTGCTCCGCATGTTGTGTACCCACGCCGAGGTGCCGGCGTTCAAACTGACAGGCGGCTATGTTCCGACGGTCGCCCACGGCCGGCTTACGCAGGCCGCCTCGGCGCTGCTGAAGGCTCCCGTCTATCTCGACGATACGGGCGGCCTCGATATCCTGGAACTCCGGGCGCGCGCCCGCCGCATGTGGAAGAAGCAGAAGGTACAGCTCATCATCATCGACTACCTGCAGCTGCTGCATTCACGCGAGTACCAGCGCCAGGGACGCCAGGCCGAGACGGCGGACATTTCGGGAAACCTGAAGGCCATGGCGAAGGAGCTCCGGATCCCCGTCCTGGTGCTCAGCCAGTTGAACCGCGCGCCGGAACAGGCCGATGGAAAGCCCAAGCTGGCCGACCTCCGCGATTCGGGCGCCATCGAGCAGGATGCCGACGTGGTGTGCTTCCTGCGGCGACCCTGCCGTATCGAGAACGACCCCGAGCATGAGGATAAGGCCAAGGCCTATCTTCACGTGGCCAAACAGCGAAACGGACCGACCGGTGAGATCACGATGAACTTTGACGAGGACTATACCCGGTTCCGCGATGCGGCTCACGGGGTGGACGGCGCCGATCAGCTGGACCAGTTCTCGGAAGAAGCGGAAGTAGTCGAGGAAACATGAAGAGAGCCGTTGTCATTTGCTGGGGCGTGTTGCTGCTGTGCCTGGGTGTTGCCGTGGGGGCCGAAGAGGCGCCGGCGCATCCGGCCGCGACGGCGGCCGAGGGCGCGGGGGCGGTCAGCGCGATCCAAATCAGGAACCTGGGAGCCGGCAAGATCGACGAGGGGTTTGTCCGGACGCGGATCGCGTCGAAGCAGGGCGCCCCGCTGGATCGGCAGGCGGTCTCGAAGGATGTCAAAACCCTGCTCGAGACCGGCCGCTTTTCGAGCGTAGACGCGTCGGTGGATGTTTCGAACGGCGCGATCGTACTCGTCTTCTCCGTCCGGGGTAAATTGAGATTGCAGGATCCGGTGGCCATGGAGGGCGTGACGCATTTCCGGGAATCCAAGATTCGCGACATGCTGGATCTCCTGGTGGGCGACCTTGTGGATGACCAGGTCATGGGCGTGCGGGTCCAGAAGGTGCTGGAGGAGTACCGGGCGGACTATTACCTGGACGCGCAGGCTTCATGGCAGATCGAGCAGAAGGATGCCGCCACGGGACTCGCCGCGGTCACGCTGAAGATCGACGAGGGGACGCGCGCCGTTGTCAAAGGAGTCCGCTTTGTCGGTAATGAACATTTCTCGGACTCCACACTGCGCCGCGTTGTCAAACAGCCGTCGCATTGGAACCCGATGTGGCTCCTGCGCAAGAAACGCTACCCTGCCGATGATCTGGAGACAGCCCGGTTGGACATACTGGACCTGTACGCGAACGACGGCTATCTCGACGCCGTTGTGGAGATTCCGGTACTGGAGAAAATCGGCGCCAAAGGATTGCGGATCGTGGTGAGCATCCAGGAGGGGAAACCCTATAAGATCGGGACGATTGCCCTGAGCGGAGTCACGCTGTTCAAGGAGGAGAATCTAAGGAAAGAGATCAAGATCGAGGCCGGCGATGTGGCCTCGGCCAAGGTCATCGATGCCACGGCACAGGCGGTGAGGGACTATTACGGGGGGCGGGGTTACGTCAATACCACGGTCAGGCCTGTGAAGGAGACGGTGGCGGCGACAGGGATTGCGAATCTCACGTTCAGCGTCACCGAGGGCGCCCTGGCGCATATCCGGAATGTCGTGATCCAGGGAAACACCCGCACGCGGGACAAGGTGATCCGCCGGGAACTCCTGGTGTATCCCGGCGACATCTACAACGAAGTGAAGATCCGGAGAAGCGAACGAATTGTCTACAACCTCGGCTTCTTTGACAGTGTGCGGAGTGCGCCGGTGGATACGTCGGTGGCGGACGAGAGAGACCTGGTGTTCCAGGTGGAGGAGAAGCCGACCGGCAACATCATGATGGGCGCGGGATTCTCCAGCGTGGATAACCTGATGGTCTTCCTCGATCTGATGCAGGCGAACTTCGATATCGCCGCCTGGCCACCCACCGGTGGCGGACAGAAACTGCGGTTGCACACGCAGGTGAGCTCAAAGCGGAAGGATTACGAATTGTCGTTTACGGAGCCATGGTTCCTGGACCGGAAGCTGTCGCTGGGGTTCGATGTCTACCGGCGGGAATCGTCGTACAGCGATTACGACGTGACCCGCACCGGAGGATCCGTCGGCCTGGGCAAATCGCTGCCCGGTGCGAATCGCCTCGATTTTCGCTATCGGTTGGAGCGATCCGAGTTGGGCGACATCTCGGACTCGAACGAGTACTTCTACGTGGACTCACCTCATGACCCGTACTATTTCAACAACGAGCCCCGCAAGCTGACGGAGAGTAGCCTGACGGTCTCGCTGACGCACGATGACCGTGACAATCCGTTCATTCCCTCGCGCGGGAACCGGACCAGCGCGTTCGCCACCCTTACGGGCGGGCCGCTGGGTTTTGACACCGATATGTACGACCTGGGGCTCACGGCGATCCAGTACGTGCCGCTGTGGTTCCATCACGTGTTCAGCGTGCGGACGCGGTGGGAAGTCGTGGATGGATACGGTAGCACGGATGAACTGCCCATCGACGACCGCCTGTTCATCGGCGGCGGGCGGACCATCCGGGGTTATCACTACCGCGACGTGGGGCCGAAGGTTGAGCGGACCGTGAGCGATGCGACCGGCACGACAACGTACCACAAGCCGGTGGGCGGTCAAACGCTGGGCATGGCCAGCGCGGAGTATCTCGTACCGGTGGTCTCCAAGATCCGCCTGGCGGGTTTCTATGATATCGGCAACGTGTGGCGTGATCCCTACCAGGTCGACCTGGGCAGCCTCGCGTCGAGTGCCGGCGTGGGGGTCCGCTTTGACATCCCCATGTTCCCGATCCGGATTGACTATGCCTGGCCGATCCAGAAGGACAACGAACTGACCCGGGAAGACGAATGGGTGTTCTGGATCGGGTACGATTTCTGAGCGAGTAAAGGGGCGAGGTTGGCAGAGTAAAGAAAGGATAACATGAAAAAACTGAGCGGGTCGATTTTGGCGGCGGTGGTTCTGGCGTTGAGCGCCGGCACGGGATGGTCGGCGGAGGTCAAGATTGCCGTGGTGGATATGGCCCGGCTGGTAAGGTCGCACGCCGACACGGCGCCGGCGGATGCCATGCTCGAAAAGCAGATGAACGATTTCCAGGACGAACAGAAGGAAGTGGAGGCGGACTACGACAAGGTCAAGAAGGCGTTTGATGATGCGCGGAAGGAAGCCACGGATAAGGCCCTGAGCGAGGAAGCCCGGGAAGAGAAGATGCAGGTGGCGGAGAAGAAGCTGATCGCCGTCCGGGAGTTCGAGCGCAAGAGCCGCGAAACCCTGTCCGCCCGCCAGAAGCAGATCACGGAAGACAGCCTGCGCCTCAGGAAGCGGATCGTGGGGAAGATCAAGGAAGCGATCCAGGACTATGCGGCAAAGAAGGGTTACACGCTGGTCATCGACACCGCGGCGCAAAGCGTCAGCGGCGTGGAAGTCATCCTTTACAGTTCCGACAAGATTGACATTACGGAAGACATGCTGAAGATCGCCAGCAAGGGCAAGGGCTCGGATGCAAAGGCTTCGGAGAAGGCGCCGGAAGCCAAGGAGTAAGTGTTCCCATGACGGTGACGGTTGCGGAGATCGCCCGCCAGTTGCAGGGCACGGTGGAGGGAGACGGATCCCCGGTCATCACGGGACTGGCCGGACTGGAAGAGGCCGGGCCGGGCGACATCTCGTTCCTGTCGAATCCCCGCTACTCATCCGCCGTGGCCGCGACCAAGGCGTCGGCCGTTATCGTGATGGAGTCCTGGTCGGGGTCGTGTCCCTGCGCCGTCATTCGCGTCAAGAGCCCCGATCGCGCCTTTTCCGTGCTGGGCGCGCTTATGGCGCCGCCCGCGCCGCAGGTGGAGCCCGGAGTGCATCGGACTGCCATTGTGGCGGCCGGGGTGGAACTGGGCAAGGACGTCGCTATTGGGCCTTACTGCGTGCTGGAAGCCGGCGTCAAGATCGGCGACCGCACCCAGCTTTTCGCCGGCTGCTATGTCGGCCACGGATCGGTGATTGGCAAAGACGGCCGGCTTTATCCGCACGTTTCCATCCGGGAACGAGCGAGGATCGGCGACCGCGTGATTCTTCATAACGGCTCGGTCATCGGCAGCGACGGATTCGGCTATGCGCGTGTCGGTGAACGCTGGGAGAAGATTCCGCAGGTCGGCACCGTGGAGATCGGCGACGATGTCGAGATCGGGGCGAATGTCACCATCGACCGCGCGCGGTTCGGGAAGACCGTGATCGCGAACGGGGTCAAGATCGACAACTTGGTCCAGATCGCGCACAACGTCAAGATCGGCGAAAACACGGCGATTGCGGCCCAGACCGGCATTTCCGGAAGTACCACCGT
>Ga0172375_10012438_pt1 | contig 10670 bp, 13 predicted proteins | sample LakKiv1m_FD_114537 | JGI IMG/M metagenome (GOLD analysis project Ga0172375, IMG submission 114537) | Freshwater microbial communities from Kabuno Bay, South-Kivu, Congo - kab_092012_11.1m | ecosystem: Environmental > Aquatic > Freshwater > Lake | place: Democratic Republic of the Congo...
CGCAATAAACTCAGTTTCATTCAGTGAAGATAAGGGCAGAATGCTTGAGAATATTGTTTTCTTGGGAATAAAAAGACGTGGACAAGAAGTGTACTATTTCAAAGAAAAAAATGAATGTGATTTTGTCGTCAGAAAAGATACTAAAATTGTTGAAGCAATACAAGTATGCTTTGAGTTAAATGAAGAAAATAAGAGCCGCGAGATTTCTGGATTACTAAGTGCTATGGATAAATTTGGGTTGAATGAAGGAGTAATTCTAACTTATGATCAAGAAGATAAAATACAAGAAAATGAAAAAACAATAATAGTAAAACCAGTTTGGAAATGGTTAATAGAGAAAAATGCATGAACAACAAAAAATCTTCTAAAACGCTAAACACAAGAATCACCCGCGCAAGTCTCTGGAGGGGGGATTTTTATACTTCTTCGAATAATGCAAAGCCTTTTAATAACTATAGCGCTATAGTATATTGGTGATTGTGAAATGGAAACATCTACTATTCAATTAGAAAAACCTACAAAGGATTTGCTTAATGAGTTAAAGCATAATTTTGGCTCTAAAACCTATGATGAGGTAATACAAATCTTGGTAAAAAGAAAAACTGGTTCAGCTTTTGGGAAGTTTGCTAAAAGACAAATATCTGTTGCAGAAATGATGAAGGGTTTGCGTGACAAAAATGACAGAAACTGAATTTTTTATTGATTCGAGCGCTTGGCTCGGGTACCTTCTCGGTAATTTGCCTGAAACAAAACCTATAATCGAATCACAAGAAACTACTTTGTTTACTTCAATAATAACAATCCATGAAGTTTACAAAAAACTAAAGGTTTTTGGAAAAAATCCAAAAGAAGGAATTAACTTTATTGAGGAAAATAGCATAATAATTAATATTACAAAAGAAACTGCGATTAATTCTGCTGAGAATTGTGAAAAATATTCTTTGCATACGATTGATAGTTTAATCTACACAAGCGCCCAAGAAACAAAAACAACTTTTATAACCGCAGACAATGATTTTGTAAACTTGCCGAACACAAGAATTTTGAGAGAAAGATTAAAATGAACCCCGATACAAATCAGTCTGTTGCAAAAACGAATCGCCCCGTGTGCAAGTCTGGGTGGGGGATTTTTTATACTTACTTTTTGCCAAAACCCAAATCAAAAGCTTTAAATAAGTAACTACACATAAGTTACTTAGAGGTGGTTTTATGCCTAATATGACGATGGCTATTCCTGAGGAGTTGCATGTTGTAGTAAAAAAGCACTCTGAAATAAAGTGGAGTGAAATAGCAAGAAAAGCAATGTGGGAACAAGCAAAAAAACTAGAACTAATGGATGCAATAACAAAAAAAAGCAAATTAAATGAAAAAGACGTTCTTGAAATAGATGAAAAAGTAAAAGCAGGATTACTTAAGAGGTATCTAAATGCGAATAATTGTTGATACTAATGTAATTCTTTCAGCTCTAATAAAAAAAGGAACAACAAGAACAATCCTGACAAACCCTTTAATAGAGTTTTATACAATCGAATTTGCTATAAAAGAAATAAGAAAATATAAATCACTTGTAATAGAGAAGTCGGGGCTTAGTGATGAAGAATTTGAAATAATGCTTTCATTAGTAATGAGCAATGTAAAAGTGGTTGAGAAATGCCAAATTGAAGGGAAAATAAATGAATCAAAAGAATTAATTGAAAAAGTTGATCCAAAAGATGTTCCAATACTCGCCTGTGCCATAACAATACCAAATGACGGATTGTGGAGCGAAGACAAACACCTAAAAAAACAAGATAAAATAAAAGTTTTTACAACAAAAGAAATAATGGAAGAAATAAAATGATTCAAATGGAAAATGATAAAGATTCGCTTAGGTTGGACTGTTCCGATACTCCCCCAGTGTGCAATTCTGGGTTGGGGGATTAATCTTTTTCTTCGGCAAAGCACTTCCGAATGCTTTTTATAAACAATTAAGTAGAGTTGTTTTATGGAAGTAAAGTATAAAAAGAATGAAATTGTTTTCAATAGGGAATTGTCTAATTTAGATAAGTTAGTTCTAAAATTTGTAAGTGTTTTGGATAATGAAAAAGTCGAGTATGTCATTATTTCAGGGTATATTGCAATTCTTTTCGGGAGAAGCAGAGGGACTGAGGACGTTGATTTGTTCATCGAAGAAATGTCGTTTGCTAGATTTGAATCGTTTTGGAAAGCGCTTGAAAAAGAAGGATTTGAATGCTTAAATGTTTCTAGCCCAAAAGAAGCGTATGAAGAATTTCTAAAAGACAAGACAAGCATAAGATTTGCAGAAAAAGGGGATTTTATTCCTAATTTTGAAATAAAATTCCCACAAACAAAATACAATCAATATTCTATGGAACACAAAACAAAAGTTTTATTGAATGATTCTTGTCTAAACACTTCTGAAATTGAATTACAAATAGCGTTTAAGTTAAACCTTGGAAGCGACAAGGATTTTGAGGACGCAAGACACTTATACAAAGTGTTTAAAGAATTTCTAGACCTAAATTTGTTGAAAAACCAGATAAAAGAACTTGATGTTGAAGACGAAGCGGAGAGGGTATTATGGCAAAAGGACTAAAGTTAACAAAAGCCGACTTAAAAGAACTGGAAAAAGAAAAAGAAAGAAATAAAAAACAACGAATGGAGTTTATTGAGTTATATGCTGAATGGCTAAAGAAAACACCCAACATAAAATGGTCAAAACAACAAAAAGTCGTTGTGGAACAAAATTAATTGCTGTTATTGAGATGCTCCGTGTGCAATTCTGGGTGGGGGGATTTTTTATACTTCTTCGACTTATTTTATTTATGGGAAAAGTATGTTTAGTTATTTTTGGAGTACTGCTTTCTTTATTTGTTTTTTTGCTAGGCTGTACTTTTAGTTTTTCTTTTCCTGAAGATTCTGATTTGGTTTTTGACTCGAACTGTGTGGGATTGCCATATTTGGATAGTAATAATTTTTATTTTGGAGAAGGGAAGTTTGAGCTTTTCATTGGAGGTACTTATGTTTTGGATGATTTTAATTTAACTCTAAACTCTATTGATGAACGGACTTTTTTGCAAACTCATACGAGTTCAACATATAATCGGGCTTTTACATTTGAAGTCGACAGGAATGGAACAAAAGAAGAATTTATATATTGTGATGCCTACAATTGGAAAGCTGAGCCGTTTTGTTCATTAAATAAAATTGGACAAATAATTGGCAGGACTGGCGTCGTTGTAGTTCCTACAAAATTTGATTGTGTCGAGACAAAATGCGGTTCAAGTGCATATGATAAATCTATTGGCTTGTGCAAAAAGCCCACTCGGTTTAATTTGATTTTGATTGACTTGGACAAATATTTTAGAGAAGAAAAAAATTTATTGAGTTTTTTTGATTTCCACCCTGAAGCTACACTAAAAATTTTTAATCAGAATGAAGATGATTATTATTCAATTGAAAGTTATTGGGGGAGTTGTTTGTCACGATTTTATAATGACCCATTTTATCATATGGTTTATGAGGATGGTAATTCTCTGTTAGATCTTATTGTTAAAATTAATGAATCTGTTCCAATCGTAGTTTGCTCCAAGGAAATAAGTGTTTAATTAATTTTAACGTGGGGTGAAATGCTTCAATTAAATTGGTGGCTTTTGCAGATACTCTAGTGCAATTCTTGCGTGCAAGGACTTATTTTTTTGTATTTTAATTTTTTTTGGTAAAAATTACCTCTTCTTTTTCCACTGAACAAAAACATCATTATCCTGATTTGTAAAATCATAATTCGGATTAAAATCTGCAGTTCTTTCTACAATATCAAGTGCATCTTTTGATGCATTAATTTTTATTAAATAGTTATACATAGTAAGCGTGCAATCAGACTCGTTATAGAGGAGATTTTTTTTGTTCTGGTACCCGTGGCACGCTTCATGAATTACAATCGAAGAAACATAATCATTTTCACCCATGAATGAAGCTATTGTTGCTTTTGATTCTCCTCGGTACTCTCCGACAGTAAACAATCCAGGAGTAGTTGATTCAATTCTTGAAATATTATCTGCGACAAAAGACAAATACTCACAGTCCTTATTTTCAATAAAACTCAGTACTTCAAAAAGTTTCTGCCTGTAAGCCCAATCTCCAGTTATTTTTATTTTACTTGAAAGACATCTTTGTGAAGAAAATTCAGAATACTCAATAAAGAAAAGATAAAACACCGCAAATGCAAAAATAAAAACCGCCAAAACTATAAGCGTCTTAAATAAAAACTTTTTTTTGTTTTTCTTTAATTCTGCTTTTTCATCAGTATCCAAAATTTCTTGCGCTTTTTCTTTAATGTTTTTGCCGACCAAAATATAGAATATTACATTCTTCGGGAAATTGATTTGAATAAAATAAGCTTATTTGAACGTCCATTATTAACAAACATTAAATTTAAGGAAACTCAAATAATAGTTTCGGATTTTAATAAAACAATTTTTCCAGACTTTTTGGATGAAAATAAATTAACTGACGAACCGATAAAAGAAAATAATTATTTATCAAAACTACTTCTTATTTTTATGTTGGCTACATTTGCAATTCTTGTTTTTATTAAAACTAAAATTAAAAAGAAAAAAATTAAGAAAAAATAATTTTTTTAAACCTCTTAAGTCAGCTTGACAAAATAAAAACACTTTTTTTAATTAAAACTAATCTGGTTTTTTTTTCGGAAATATTTTTATACTTGTTAAAATATATTTTAGACATGAGAAAAATAAGGCCTGCTGCGGGAATTCTTGCTAGGCAGAAAAAAGAGGCGGCTGTTTCGCGTGAAATGGTTTGGGCGAGAGTAAGACTTTCCGTATTAGAAGACACTCTTGAGAGAATGGAGCACTCAAGCAATTTAAACAAAATGTCTCCCAAAGCAAGAGCGAGCAAAGAAGCGAGTCTTGCAAAACTTAGGGCTGAAAGGCAGGAATTAAAAAAATTTTTGGGCGCTGGGGGAAAATGATTTTTGGCTTCTAAATACCTTTAAAAAGGTTCTTCTCCCCAATTCTAATAGAAACTGTTTTTAGTTTGAATGATTTTAGTGAATGTTATGAGTCATTATACAGAAAGAGAAGGGTTACCAATAAGCCTCATAAGCGAAAGAGTTTCCCTTAACGCACCAAGCGGTCCTGTAAGCGAAGCGGCAGTACAGGCAGCACAAGCAAAAAAAACAGGAACAACTACTGTGGGAGTAATCGGAACAGGATTTGTTTTATTGGCTGCAGACCAGCAGGCAACAATGGGTCACTTTGCTACTGATGATGATGCAAGAAAAATTTATCCGATAACAGAAAAAATTGCACTCACTTTATCAGGAACTGTAGGAGATTCTCTTGCAGTTATAAGATTCTTAAAAGCACAAACCGGACTTTATGAAATTGAAAGAAACACAAAAATAACTCCACTTGCTTTGACTTCACTTTTATCAAACATACTAAACGGAAACAGATACTATCCGTACATGTTCATGCCAATAATCGGCGGATTAAACAGTGCTCCTGAACTTTACGAAGTTACTCCATTCGGATGCATTTCCGACAAAAAGAAATATGCTGTAACAGGATCGGGAACAGAATTTGCATTAACAACACTTGATTCGGAATACAGAGAAGGACTTGACGAAGACGGCGCACTTGCGCTTGCAGTTAAAGCAATTCTTGCGGCAAAAAACAGAGATATTTACACAGGCGGAAGAACAATTACTGCAGTAATAATAGACTCAAACGGTTACAGAGAGTTAAGCGAAAAAGAAGTTGAAAAAGCAATAAGCAAAGTAAGAATTAATTTCAGCAAAAAAGGAAACTAAAAAAACGCTTTTTAAAAAATCACAAAATTTGTTTTAGACGCATGCATTATGTGCGTGCTTTTTAGGAATTGATTAAATGGTTCAAAAAATAAAAATACTCGACGACATAAACGAGACACTCAAAAAAATTGTTCCAAGTTCATGCGGAATAACTAAAGTGGAAATGGAAGGGCCTGAAGTTGTAATATACACAAAAAACCCCGAAGCTTTTTTTACTACTGAAAACCTTGTCTCAAAAATAGCTTTCGAATTGAAAAAAAGAGTCAATATTCGAACAGACAAATCATTGCTGAGCAACCCTGAACAGGCAAGAAAAAAAATTCTTGAACTAATTCCTGTCGAAGCGGATGTAAAGGAAGTTTATTTTGAAGAACCTTTCTGTGAAGTTGTAATTGAAGCGGTGAAAAAAGGGATAGTAATAGGAAAAGGCGGAGAAATATCAAAAAAAATAATTACTGAAACAGGGTGGACGCCAAGAATATTAAGAGCCCCTACATCAAAATCAGAAATACTTTCAGGAATAAGAAAACACTTATTCAGACATGCGGACGAAAGAAAAAAATTCCTTCTCAAAACCGCGGAAGAAATTTATGCTCAAAGAGTTGAAACAAAAAGACAATGGATACGATTAACCGCACTTGGCGGATTTAGAGAAGTTGGAAGAAGCTGTATGCTTCTTGAAACTGAAAGTACAAAAGTTTTGCTTGATGCGGGACTCAATTTTAGTTCTGATGATCCTTACCCTTACATTGATGCGCTTGGTTATCCGCTAAGCGAAATAGATGCTATTGTAATGTCACACGCACACTCAGACCACTCGGGATTATTGCCGTTCTTATACAAAATGGGTTTTGACGGACCTGTTTACTGCACAGAACCGACAAGAGACTTAATGACTCTCTTGCAATTTGATTATCTTGATGTAAGCGTAGCACAGGACAAAGTAGCGCCGTACGCCGAAGCTGATGTAAAAAACGCTTTGCTTCACTCAATAACAAGAGAGTACAGAGAAGTTACTGACATTGCGCCTGATATGCGCTTAACTTTACACAACTCTGCACACATACTCGGTTCAAGCTCGGTACACTTAAATATCGGGGAAGGGGCACACAACTTAGTTTACAGCTCTGATATAAAATACGGAATGACAAGACTGTTTGACAACATTGATGTAAAGTATCCGCGAATGGAAACACTCATAGTTGAAAGCACATACGGTTCGCACGATGCAATCCAAATGCCAAGACAGGACTCGGAACAAAAACTTCTAGAAATAATTCAGGAAACAACACAATTCGGAGGAAACGTACTCATACCGGTATTTGGTGTTGGAAGAGGACAGGAAATCTGCATGGTGATAGAAGACGCTTACAAGAAAGGAATGCTATCTGAAAAAAATAGTATTTATGTTGACGGAATGGTAAGAGAAGCAAGCGCAATACACACCGCATATCCGGAATATTTACGGCAGAGTCTTGAAAAAAGAATACTCACAAACGATTCGCCATTCGATTCGCCTCTCTTCAAAGAAGCAAAAAAAGAAGACCGCGAAAAAATATGCGGAGGGAGCGGAGCAGTAATACTCTCAACATCAGGGATGATGAACGGCGGACCAGTAATGGATTACTTTTACAAACTCGCAGAAAATCCTGCAAACACGCTTGTATTTGTTGGTTACCTTGCAGAAGGAACTTTCGGAAGAAAAATCCAGCAGGGACTAAAAACATTCCCAATAAGTGACAACGGAAAAACAAGAAAAATAGAAGTAAAAATGAGAGTAGAAACAATAGATGGGTTCAGTGGACACGCAGATTTTAACCAGCTCTTAGGATACGTTGCTTCGTTAAAGCCAAAACCAAAAAAAGTAATTGTTGACCACGGAGACCCCGCAAGAAGTGTAGAGTTCTCAAAAACAGTTGCGGCAAGATTTGGAATAAGTGCAACATCAATAAGAGATTTGGAAGCTGTAAGACTAAGGTAAAAAATAATTAATCTAAATTAGAAAAATCAAAACCCAAAATGTTGGACATATTTTTGGCGGCGCATTTTAAAAATTATTTTTAATTAATCCTCTTCTTTTTTAGGAGCTTTTTGTTTTTCAGCTTGTATTCTTGGAATAAGTTCTTTATTCACCCAGTTTTTCCATTTTCCTAAAAGTTGGTCGTAATCCGCTTTTCCTTCTTCTTCAATCATTTCTTCTTTTATCAAAAATAATTTATTAGTTGAAAGCGAAGTGTTTTCAGCTTCTAAAAGTGCAGGAAGCGCGAGTGAATTTTTTTGTTCTACAAGGAAAAGTTTTGCGTTTCCGCGCAAACGTATTTCTGCCCAAATATCATTAACTGTAAGTCCAGAAGTTTTCTGGATTTTTTTGAATAAATCCGATTCTTTCAAACTATCTTCAAGCAGTTCAAGCGTATCTTTTCCCGCATCGTATTTCATTAAATCAAGAAGACCTCCTTCTCTGCTCGGGTCCTCGTTCCAGTGTTTTTTTACTTCAGTAATTTCAGTTACTCTTCTTACTCTCTTTAAGCTTCCCTTAAATCTAATCGGTCTTGAAATAATAACCAAATCAGTTGCTTTGAATGAAGTTGTCGGAACACCCAAATCATTAACAACTCTGTCCCAAACAGAGTAAGCAGAATCAGCGTGGATTGTTCCAAGAACAACATTTCCCGCCGCACCTACACGCATAGCTTCATACAAAACTTTTGCTTCCTTCGAACGAACTTCTCCCACAACAATAGCCGAGTCACCTAAACGCAGAGCGGTTCTTAGTGCTTCTGCAGGATCAACTTCGGTTTCTGTTTTGGAAACACTAATCGCACTCCTTGTCTTCATTCTCTGAATATTAAACCCAATGTCCTTCATGTAAGGAACAGGCAACTCGAGAGTATCTTCCTGCACAATTATTCGTGAGTTCTGCGGAATTTCAAGCATTAATGCTTGTAAGAGCGAAGTTTTCCCCGAACCGCGCGAACCCGCTACAAGAGTAGTTGTCTGCATATCAATAAGAAAACTAACTAAACCCGCTGCGAGTGGGTTTAGGAAACTGACATCAATGAACTGCTCGAGCGTCCAAGGGGTTGTTTTATGCAAGCGGAAAGCAAATCCGTAACTTGCAGGGGTAAGAGGGGGACCAATAACAGCAATTCTTGTTTCAAGATCGGGCAAATCAAAGTCAAGAACGGGGTGGGCTTCATCAAAAGGACGAGAAGACATTGCTCTTAATTTTGAAATTAAAGAATTCGCTTCGTTTTCCGTAAAAGAAATATTTGTCTGGCACTGGCCGTACTCTGAGTGAACAATGTAAATCGGTTTTGAACCAATCGGAGAATCAATATAAATATCGGTTATTTTTCTGTCATTCAAAAGAATTTCTAAAATACCATAACCCACAGTGTAACGCGCGACAACCCTTGCAAGAGAAACCATGTCATCGGGAGTAAGTGGAACACGGTGAAAAGCCGCAACTTCTTTTATTGTTGATTCGTATAATCTCTCAAAGTATCTTCTTGAAGTCGCAACAGTGCTTAAAGAAGTTCTTCCTGGCTTGTATGAAGCAACTATTTCTCTTGTCTTGCTTAAAATAAAATACTGGTCAGGGGCAAGAGAGTATTCAGGAGGATTAACAAAATAATGTTTTTCAACTTTGTTTGGGTCCGCAAAAACCTGAACGCTTGACTCGCGGACAGAATACTCGTCAAGTAGTTCAAAAGATTCTATTCCTGTGAAAGAAAGTTTTGAACCAATAAAAGATGGTTTTATTTCAGCTTCAAAAAGAGATTTATATATCTGTGCCGTTTCAGGCATTTCTCTTAGTTCGGTTAGAATTTTTTTTCCTTTAATAATTAAACTCAACGCGTCAAAGCGATTCTTCAAACCAATTAGAGTTGCAACATAAGGTTCAGTGCAGTTAACATATTCTGCAGTAGCCTGTTTTATTTTCTCTTGTTCTTTTCTTAATTCCTGTAAAAGAGTTAAGTAAGAAAGCAGGGGATCGTAACTTATTATGTCATTAGCAATTCGAACAATCAACTGGTGTCTTTCTGGGAAAAAAGATTCACACTCCCTTCCTGCACGCCCCAAGTGATTATAACTCCAAACACTCTCAACAGCTAATTTCTGGGCGAGGTTAGCTACCTCCATAATCATTTGTGTCTGTGCTTCTTCGTAAACTCTTTCATAAACTTCAGAAAGAACAATTTTATTTGCTTCAACTTCCTGCAAAACTTTAATCGCGTGAAAACGGCAATGATGATCCTCAGCTAATGAAGCAGAGTAAACACAGTGGCGGCAGTCAAAAATTAAAGCACGCTTACCGCCCGCATCTTTTACAACAAAATCTCCAACCTTAAATCCGCCGATTTTCATTCAACATCAACTCAAAAAAATCCCGATATTATTGCGTTAGCAATAGTACGCGTCATACGCCTGGTGAGCCAGGCATCTCCAACCTTAAATCCGCCAATCTTCACAATACATCAACTCGCTCTGCTAAGCGAAGCGCAAGCAGTGCTCCGCATCGTCGTGCCGGAACTCGACCCTTGAATCCGCCGATTTTCATTCAACCGCCCAGCCGGTTGGCGTCTGTATTCGCTATGCGAATAAATCCAACGTTAGAAAATTTATTTGACTTAATTGCTTTTTCAAGATGCATCTACGACCGAGTTAATTATGTTTTTGGTAGTATAAAAACCTCACCGAGGCAAGTGACTCTGGGACAAAACCCCTTTTTAAGTGGGGTGTAGAATTGTTGTGATGTAGTTGTGTAGGGTCATTCTGGTTTCCATTGCAGTGATTATTCGAATTTTTTTCTTTTGGCGTATTACACCAA
>Ga0172375_10012439_pt1 | contig 10670 bp, 8 predicted proteins | sample LakKiv1m_FD_114537 | JGI IMG/M metagenome (GOLD analysis project Ga0172375, IMG submission 114537) | Freshwater microbial communities from Kabuno Bay, South-Kivu, Congo - kab_092012_11.1m | ecosystem: Environmental > Aquatic > Freshwater > Lake | place: Democratic Republic of the Congo...
CCGAGTTTCGCCTCGGCAATCGCGCGTTTCATATTCGAGTCGTACACTCCCGCGCTGTGCAGGGAGATGTGCGCCGGCAGCGTGCCCCGTTTTGCATCGTGCGGGAACGCGAGGTAGCCGCGAACCGGTTCGCCACCGGGCGAGGCGACTTCGATTTCGCAAAGCGTTATTTCCGGGTCGGGACTCTTGAGAGCGACGATTTTTGGCTTCAGCGGCATCGCATCCAACTCAGCAACGGTTTTCCGCCAATACTCGTCGAAGTCAGCCGGTTTGGGGACGGCCGGCTGGATTTTTCCCGGTTCGGCTCCGGCCCCGGTCACCCCCATTTTTTTCTCGATGCCGGTGGTGCGGTCGCAGCGCACGAAACCCGGCTTGTCCAGCTTGGTCGTGAATCGCACCTTGCCGGCCGCATCGGTCGTCAGCGTTGCTTGTTGTGAAACCGATGGATCGCCGACGACGTCAATCGTGAACTTGTGGCGCGGCAGTGGCGTGTCTTTGTCGTCGGTGAGCAGGAAGGTAAATGCAATGGGTTCTCCGACTTTGTAAAGTGCGTCTTTGCGGTCGGGCCAACCGGTTAATTTTTCCGCGCTGGCAACTGCGAGTCCGGCGGCACAGAAAACAACGGCAACAAATGAAACGAATGCTTTCATCCTGTCTTCCCTACTCGGCGCTGGTTTTTTTCGCGGCGACCCGTTTCAACTCGCCAAGCATTTCAAGGAGGTTGTTGACGAGGATGACGGAAGCGTCTTCCTCTACGGAATTGCTGCCGAGCCAAGTCTCGTAGCCGCCGAGTTTATGCTGCGCCGGCGTGGGCAGATAGCCGTAGTTTCCGTTGGCCAGTCCGATGACCATGGTGCGCGGAAACGGACTGCGTTTCTTCAGCTCAAGACCTATTTCCACAAACGCTTCAAAAGGAATGGCACATACAGCCAAATCGCCAACCTGCACGACTTGCAACGGCACTGTCACACTCGCCGGACCTTTGGACATCCCAAGCACTCGACCTGCGTAGGCTTCGGCCAGATGCGGAAGCTTGTCGCGCTCGGTTTGGTTTTTCACGGCCAACACTTTCTTTGCCCACGCGATCTGCTTGTCCGTGGGTTGACGCCGCTTGAGGGTCACCTGCCGCTGAATCATAGCCAAGTGTATGTCTTGACGATGAGTCGCGATCTTGGCATGGGCGCGCCACGTGGAGGCGACTTGCTCGAATCGCTGCCGATACTCCCGCTTCTCGACGATCTCGCTTCCGCGAAACCCGCCACAGTAAGGCAACTCGGCGTAACGACTCGGCTTCTTGACCTTGTTCGGATCCGTGGAGGCTTCGCGTGGCTGTGTCCCGTCGTAGGGAATCTTCAGCAACAGGCTTTTCGTATCCCGGGCCGGCACGTCCAGCGTCCATTGACCAGCGGGAACACTGATCAGTGGCAGGCCACAATCCACTTGGCAGGCTACGGACACAGATCGCGCCCGGTCACTCGGGTTCTTTACGGCCAGTTCCACATAGGCCCAGAGCCGCGCTTCGGAGTCGGGCACCATCTTCTCCGACCACGCGAAGACAGTCTGTTCATATCCCAAACCGTCGTGGGCAAAAGGAGTGGTGACTAGCGGCAGATACCCTTCGTGAAGCCGCTTGGCGTCGGGCGCAGTCCCCTGCCCAAAACGCTGCTTCTCGACGCCGAGGAGGAAGTAAACCGTGGCCCGGTTTTCGGGCGCAACATGCCAACGGGCATTGGAGACTTCGATGCTGCTGTCGGGCAAAAGGATGAACTCGTCGCGTCCTTCAGGCACGCCCAAGGCTTCGCGCGGCAATTGCAGCATCGGGAAGCGGTTGGCCACCGACTCGAAGGTTGGGTCGCGCGGGTCAGCCAACAACTCCTGACCCACGGTGTCCGGTCCCCATAAGGAGGATTTGAGTTCTGTGCCCGTGGTTTCGCCAGTTACGAGACACCACCAGCAAAGGATTGCGCCGACCAGCTTGCTGGCCGTCAACCCATTGTACGAAGCGACAAATAAACGATGCTTCATCTGCATTCCTGCACACAGTAGGTTCTTTCGTTTTGAGCGCTTTTCATCGCTGAGCATGGTTTTTGTAATTTGCCACAAAGTCATGTTAGGCGTTGCCTCAATGAGGGTCAAAGCACGATTCGCCCTATTTTGTAAAGCTCTCATTCATGTACACGTAGTCGCCGTAGCCGATTCTGATCGTCAACACGAATCGGTACGTGCCGGCGGGAAGTCTCGTCACGTCATTGTCGAACGGCGTTCCAGCAAGCGGACAGCGTGTGCTCTCCGGGAAATACTTGATCTGGGCGGCAACGCGTCCGTCAGCACGGTAGATCATCGCGTCCACTTCATTGATCAGAAAATTAGATGTGATGGAGCCATCGAGTTCATTGTTTGAGGTGATGTTAACCGTTTTCTTCAAGCCGGTGACCTCGACTTGCGCTGGGGCAAATTTACCGGTTTTGAATTCCTCAAGTGTGAGGGGCACGTAATCTTTGCCGATCAGATCGGCGAATGTGTATTTCTTGTTGAGCCTCCAAGTCGTTTTGTGAGCTGCCTCCTTGTCAAAGGAACCACACTGTTCAATGACGTGCAGATAACTTCTACGGGGATCGATCTTCCTGTCACCAGTACGAACAATCACCGGCTTTGATGAAACAAGTCTCGCGTGGCCGTCGATACTCGAACCGACGTAAAAGCGTGACGCGATGGTGTCGGCGGGCTGAAGCTGTGCGTAAGCCTCCAAAACTGCGTTGCTCGAACTCTTCACGATAATGTCTTTGGTCAGCGTGGCGTTCGCGGGGGTGTCCATGTCCCATTGATAATCGCCGACCGCCACGGTGCCTTTTCGGGCATGGGGAAGGATGTTCGGCGTGCCGCCAAAAGAAACGGTAGGCGACACGGTCCGATACGCGACTTTGATTGCGGGAGCACACGTCACTCCCAGACAACGATCATAGGTGGTTGGACCGGTGTACACCTTGTTCGCATCAAGATACTTGCTGAACGCCTCCACTCCATTATGGTGACTCACGTACGGAAGCCCGAAGTACGTGACCCCCGGCCGATAAATCAAAGTCTTCGTGTAAGATTTCTCTTTGGTGTAGTCCATCGTGCTTTGGCAAACCCACTTCTGTGTCGCCATTTTGGTCATGTAGGCGATAACGATCCGTCGCGCTTCTGCCACGGTGGGGGTCGGCGGAAGAACCGGGGTAAACTTCGCATCAGTCGCCACGCAAATGTTGTGGCCGGAGCAGAAGAACAGCGTTGCGAGAACCAGTGCGCGAAAGGGAGTCATGGTTTACGATGTCTCCGGCAGGAAGGTCGGAAAAACCAGACCGCGTCCGTGCGGAAGTGGTCCGAGAATCTGCGCAATGTGCAGTTCGACGTTGCGAGCGCCCCAAGAGTAGAGTGTTTGTACGAGACCGGCGGCGGCGCTTGGCGCGAGGAACAGCGTGGTAGCACCGCGCCGCGCGTCGAGGGCGCGCCAGAGCAGTGCCGCTCCAGCCGCTTCATTGCGCACAACACCGGGTCCGAGCATCCCACAAGCCGGGTGATGACTGGCAACCAGGACGCCATCCAACTTGCCGCGTTTGTTCTCCAGTATCCAGACTTTCCAATCGCCCACCTCGTTTCTCAGGAAGAACGAGTAGTCCTTCTCGCGGCGGACGCCTTGCAACTCGTGTTCGAAATCGGCCAGTTGCGCCGCTTGGCCGGCGGAAGCGAGGCGCACGCGATCGGCGCCGGGGGGCGCCGCCGCGGCCATTCCCTGTTGCGGCACATTGAGCAGCAGGTCTTGAAAGATCATGTGCGGAACCATGCCAAGCCGCGTGTAGAGCGAAAAGGAGTCGAGATTCAGCAAACTGGACACGAGCCGCAACGGCTGGCCGGCAGCGCGGGCGCGCTCGACCGCCACCTGCATCATGGCGCGGGCGATGCCGCGGCCTGCCGCTTCGGGCGCGGTGGCTACAATGCCAACGGACACGTGGGTTTCACGCGGATGGATGAAACAAACGCCGAGCAATTCGTTGGTGGCGGCATCGCGCGCCGCCACGGACTGACCCGGATCCAACGCCTCATAAACTTCAGGAAAAAGCCGGAACGGCTCGTGGCGGTCGCCGAAACGCGCGCCTTGGTTGAGTCGCGTTTGATACCAGTGCACCAGCGAACGGTGCAGCAACCGCGCGACAACATCATGGTCGGCAGGTTGGAGGGTGTTGAGTACGAACGGGGTTTTCATGGGCTGGCTTTTTGGTTCTTACTTTCCTGACCAAAATAACCGAGTTGTTTCAACGCATCGCCGACGTGGGGGTAGATGCGCATCGCATTGCGGAAATAAATCTTCTCAAGTACATCCAACGGCAGCGCCAAGCCGCGCATCTTCTGCTCGTCCTTGATGCCGCTCGGCAATTCCTTGTCCGTCTCCAGAAACTCGAAATACCGTTGATACTGCGGAACCTTGTCCCGAAGTTTCGGCAACTGTTTGTCGAGTTCCGGAACGAACCATTTGCTGGCGAAGTCGGTCCCGAACAGGATTCGGTCAGCGTGCTCGATCATGAACTGGCGGAGATTGTCGCGTCCGACAGCGTGCAGAAAGACGGGCGTTGTGGCCAAGTCAATGTTCAAGTTCGGATACGTCTTGAGCATATACCGCAGGTAATCCAACTGCTCGTCGGAATAACACAGCCACAGCATGTGGGCGTTGACCACCACCAGTCGCGGGTGTTTCTTCAGCACGTTCTCCCACGCATGCTGCTGCCGCCAGAATTCCACCGGTTCGGAGAACCATTCCGTGCGACGGCCATAGGTTCCGCAGGGATTTGTCACATGAGGCGAAGCCGCCACCATGCCGATCTGTTCCATCTTGTCAAAGGTTGGGTCGTTGGCCGCTTGGTCAATCTGGACGCCGCGCTGCCAACCCGGATAGAACTTGAAGCCCATCACGCCTTGCTGCTGCCAGTGCACAAGCTCCTGCGGCGAGAACCGAAGCCCGTCCGCAATCGTGAAGTCGCTGATGCAAAACTCGATTCGTCCCTTGTAGCGTTTGCGCAATTCGGACATGTCAGGCGGCTCGGCCCGGCCGAGGCTAAACCACATGGCCATGTCCGCGTGGAGCTTTTCTTGAATCGCTGTGCGCAACTCCATGACCTCGTCCAAGGTTTCCCAGTTGTTGCTGATGTGCGTATGCACATCAATCCGTGGCATGGTCGCCAGCGTAAACGGCTTCTCGGCCTGTGCCGCACCACCGAGCGCCACGCATGCGGCGATCCACAACGTGCCCGTCAATCTTCCCAGCATGGTTATCTCTCCTTTCGTGAGCTTAATCAGCCCGCTGGCTCGCTGTCACCTTGTGCAAATCATTGAGCATTTCGAGCAGGTTATTGACGAGGATCACGGAAGCGTCCTCCTGCACTCGACAAGTGCCCAGCCACGTTTCATAGCCGCCGAGTTTGTGCTGCTCGGGCGTGGGCAGATAACCGTTGGGCGCGTTGGCGATGTCAATGACCATCGTGCGCGGGAACGGACTGCGTTTTTTGATGTCGAGACCGATTTCAGCGAACGCCTCGAACGGCATCGCGCACACGGCCAGATCGCCAATCCGCAAAGCCTGCACCGGCACGGTCACAGTCTCCGAGAGTTTGGCCAGCCAGAGCGCGCGGCGCGCGTACTCTTCAGCCAGGTGCGGGAGTTTCTTGCGTTCAGCCTCGTCTTTGATGGCGAGTATGGTTTCCGCCCGCGCGATCTGCTCGGCCGTGGGACGACGCCGTTTCAGAGTGACTTCGCGCTGGAGCATGCCCAAACGCGCATCCTGACGATGAGCCGCGATGCTTGCATGGGCGCACCATGCCGTATCGGCAGCCTTCTGCGCGATGATTTGGATCTGCTCAAACGGTTTGCGCTTAGGCCGTTTTCCGGTGAAATCCCGGTTGTTGATGTCGCCGGAAGTCCCGTTGGACATCATGGCGACGAAGCTGTCATCGCCGACGCGCCCCTGCATCAATCGCGCGAACTCGCCAAAGTAATCGGCAGAGAGCATTTTCTCAGGCACATAGCCGACATAGTGCAACGAGTAGTTGGCCAGCAACGCCAGTGGTTTGCCCGACTTCGCATCCTGCACGGAGAAGATGGTGATATCCGGGTCCGTTGGACCGGCGGGACGGTCGAGAACATCGGGATCGGAAGGAGGATTCATCTTCACCTTGTCCAACTTGCCAAACGGATTCAGCGGCATCTTGCCCGGCTTCAGGAACCACCGGCGACAGGATACTTCTTCCGGCAGCGCCTTCGCCGCAGCGCCCACGCTCGCAGGACGCAACGCGGCGTGCGCGCGAACAATGGATTCCGCAATCCCCGCCACAAGGACTTTGCGATACTCGACAGCCGGTTCGGGGCCAGTTTTGCGATTCGATTCCGGAGCGGTGTGGGTGTGGGTGGACGCCACGAGAATCTTCTCCACCGGGATGCCGCACTGTTTCGAAGCAAGCGCCTTGGCTTCGTCGCTTGTCTCCTGTGCCACGCCGATATTGTCAACCACCACCAAGGCCAACGTAGTGACGCCGTCGTCAAGCACCAGCGCGCGGGAATGGAGCGGATCGTGCGCGCTTTCCGCCATGCGGGTCGTAAACAATCCCGGCATGTGGAGCGGGAATATCTTTGGCGTAATATCAACCGCCGCCGCGCCGGCGCGGAGTGTGGGGACACTTCTCCCGGTAGTTTGACAAGAAACACACAAGAGGCTGAGAGATACAACGAGGAGAATGACGTGTTTCATAAATGCTCCGATGATTTCATCTGGATTTCCTTGAGGAAGAATTGACCAGTTCCCGGCAAACCTGCTCGAAGAAGGCCACGCACTGGGCAATTTCCGCTTCGCCGTTCGGCGAACGCTGGCCGTACTCGATCCCGATCAAGCCGCGAAACCGCTGCCGATGTAGTTCCTTGAGAATCCCGCGGATGTCGCCCTTGCCCGTGCCGAACGGCACGCAGAACCCTTCTTCGCCGAGATCCTTCAAGTCCAAAGTGAGCAGACGACCTTGGTACTTGGCCAACGTTTTGACGGTGGGCAACCCGGATCGAATCCAGTGGCCCGTGTCACAGCACGCGCCAATCCGCCGGCTGCGGCCTTGGAAGATTTTCAAGAGCGTCTCCGGCTCCCAGTACGGCGACGGCTTGGCGTGATTGTGGACGGCAAGGTTGATGTGGTACTCGTCGCAGAGCTTCTCCAGCATGTCGTAAGCCCCGAATGTCGGTTCACCGTCAATCATCTCGATTCCCATTTCGCGGCAGAAATCGAACAGCCGCCGGCAGGCGTCCTCCGCGGCCGGTATCCGGCAATAGCAAGCGGGCATCTTGATCCCCGCGGCGCTCAGACGTTTCTTCGTCTCTTGGCGCTCGGCTGCCGACGTCTTTTCGTTGAAGACCGCTTCCGGCTTCTGCGGATCGAGTTTCTGCCAGTTGAATCCCACCGTGTATTTCAGTCCCAAGCCAGCCACTTTGCCGATGGTTTCATACAACGTGAGCTTGTTGAAACTGTAGGCATTGCACGCCAGTTTCCAGCCCAGTCGCTCAGCGGACGGCGCGCTCGTGGCAACATTCGCCGCTGCGAGGCGCCTTGGCAGTCCCAACAACGCCATTCCCGCGCCCAGTGTGCCGACAGTCCCCAAGAACTTGCGACGATTGATGTTCGTATTCATGATGAAAGACCAATTACTTTGTTGTGTTATTGAACATCGTGTTGATTGCCTCGACAGTGCGGTCCACTAAGACTTGGCCGCCTTCGGGGCCGACGAGGTTGCTCTGGGCGACGGCGCTGTAGCCGGCGCCGTGCACGGCGCGCTCGGTCGGCAGATACGTGCCCGGACCGGCGGCCAGTTGGATGACGAATGTCTGGAGCGCTTTGCTTCGCGCTTTGATCTGGACGCCGTAGTCGGTGAACAACTCGAACGGATTCGTGGCAATCGCCACGTCGCCGAGCCGGATGACGTGAAGTTCCATGCGATACACAGGATTGCTCTGCTGCCATTCGTGGCGTTGGATGAGTTTTTCGTGCCAGAGTCTTCGGGCAAGTGTGTCCTTGCCTTTTTTCTCCTGCTCCAACAGTGAGGCGCACTCGGCTTTGGCCTTCGCCAGTTCTTCCTCGGTGACTTTGCGAATCGGCAACTCAATGGTTCGGACTTTGTGAGCCAGCGTCACGTCGGTCTGGATTTCTTTTTTGGTGACTTCGCAGACGTCGTTCACCGTTTGCACGATTCGTCGCGCAATCTCTTCTAATCGTGTCAGGCCGCGGAGTTTGCGCATCCGTTCCTCGGCGGCCTTCCGATACATCAGATACGGCGACTGGTCGCCGGCGGCGCCGATCCAGCCCAGCACATTGAGGCCGTCGCCATGCTGGCGACGCAATGCCACTCGGACTTCGTGCCAGAAGTCCGCGTTGACTCCCCGCCCGGTCCCGGCCTCTTGAGCGGTGCAGGCGACGTTGATGGCTGTCGCGATGAGCTTCCTGTCTGCGTCCCAGAAGAAGAGGGTCTCGACGCCGTGGTCCTCGTAGCCTTCGAGTCCGCGAAAATCCGGGCGATCAGTCTTGCCATACATCTGCGCCCTGCCGTCGGCATAGACCGTGCGACGATTCTGCGCCACCACGGCATGACCGAGTCCCCAACTGACGCCGCCCGGACGACGGGTTTCCCACGCTTTGACGACGATCTCACCAAGCCGCTCGTAAAGGAACTCCAGATATTCCCGCGGCTGCATGACTCCCGGCGGGATGACATAAACGCCGTCCATCGTGACCGGGCCACTGTGCGTGTGGGTGGCGGTCAAGAACAGTTTGTTGACGTCGAAGCCCTTCAAGCGCGGTTTCACTCGCTGCTGAAATTCCCGTTGCATTTTGGGTTCAAGGAATTTGGCGAGTTCCGTGGGCGAGGGTTCAAGCTCGCCGCGAATGACGGCGAGATCGCACGCGACGAAAATGACCTGATCCAAGGTCTTATTACCCTGCCGCGTTTCCAGCACCAGCGCGGTGGCCGTGCAAGGCGAGTCAACCTGCTTGGCGATGTGGGTGCTCATCTGACCGGCGAGCGCCACGGGCCGGTCGGGTGTGATGCTGGTCGAGGCGGTGCCAATCCACAACTCGGCCGCCGGCAGCGCGGCAGCCGAAAGAACAACGGCAGATAGGATGATGAGGCGCGTTTTCATTTTCGTGGTTTCTTCGCGGCGGGACGTTTTGTTGTCGCGGGCTGTTCCCAAAATCCTTTTATCGCCTCGACGGTGCGGTCCACGAGGACTTGGCCACCGTCGGGACCGACGCGGCTGCTTTGAATGACCGCGCTGTAGCTGCCGCCGCGCACGGCGCGTTCGGTCGGCAGGTAACCGCCGGAATCCGTGGTGAGTTGAATGACGAACGTCTGCACGGCGGGACTGCGGGCTTTCATACGGACGCCATAGTCGGTGAACAACTCGAACGGATTCGTAGCAATCGCCACGTCGCCGAGGCGCACGACGTGAAGTTCCATCTTGAAAGGCTCTTCCGTGCCGGCCTTCTGGGCTTCGTATCGTTCCACGACGCCTTGGTGCCAACGGTAATTCCAAAGCTGCTTGGGATCCTTGGCATACTTGACTGCTTCTTTCCGTGCCTCTTCAACTTCCGCCTCGGTGACCTTGCGACGGGGCAGTTCGATCTCTTTCACGCAATGCCGCAGCACGACATCGCTGCGCATGTCTTTGCGCGCGCATTCGTAGGCATCTTCCCAGCCGCTCGCGATTCGACGGCCGACTTCCTCCAGCCGGGTAAGGCCGCGGAGTTTGCGCATCCGCTCGTCCGCCGCTTTGCCGTACTGGGGACGCGAGGTTTGATCGCCGCCGGCGCCGGTCAGGCCGAGGATGGACAACTCCTTGCCGTGGCGTTCGCGTATCATCTGACGCGCGGGATGCCAGAAGTCGGCGTGAAGCAACGTGCCGCCTTCCGCTTCCTGCGCGGGGCTGGGCACGTTGATCGCCGTCGCGATGAGTTGATCTTTGTCGTCCCAGAAGAACAGCACATCGAGGCTGTGATCTTCGTAACCTTCCATGCCGCGGAACTTGGGATCGTTTGTTGCTCCGTACATTTTCGCCGAGCCGTCGGCGTAGGTGGCGCGCCGGTTTTGTGCGACGACCGCCTGGCTCTGCGCCCAGCCGACCTTGCCGGGCCGGCGTTTCTGCCAGCTTTCAACGACGATGTCCGCGACCCGCGTGGTCATGAACTCTGCGTATTCGGCCGGTTTCATGACGCCGGTTTCGGGTATGGCATAGCGGCCTTCGAGTGTGACGGGCGCGTTGTGCGTGTGCGTGGCACAGAGAAACAGTTTGGTCACGTCGAAATCTTTCAGGCGGGCTTTCACCTTCTGGCGCACTTTGTCCTGAATGCCGGTGCGGATGGCCACGATGTCGCAGGACACAATGATCGCGCTGTCGCTATCACGCGATTCCAACGCGAGCGCCGTGGCGGTGCATGGTGATTCGACTTTCTTCGAGATGCGCAGACCGCGATGACCGTCGAGTGCGACCGGTTGGTCGGGCGTGATGCTTGTGGTCGCCGTGCCGATCCGGAGTTCGGCGGCTTGGGCGAATCCCCAGACGGTGAGTAGAGCAAAGGTGACAAGTTTGTTCATGGCTTGGATCCTTGTGTCTGC
>Ga0172375_10012440_pt1 | contig 10669 bp, 8 predicted proteins | sample LakKiv1m_FD_114537 | JGI IMG/M metagenome (GOLD analysis project Ga0172375, IMG submission 114537) | Freshwater microbial communities from Kabuno Bay, South-Kivu, Congo - kab_092012_11.1m | ecosystem: Environmental > Aquatic > Freshwater > Lake | place: Democratic Republic of the Congo...
ACGCCGGGGAAAATGAACGGAACCGGGCCGACGTTAGTCAGCTGGTCGGGAACGGGAAGCGAGTCGGGCATGACGAATTCGTTTCCCAGAAACCCCCTGGCATTGGCATAACCACCCAGGCGAAGAGGCACGAATCCTTTCGGCTCCTTGTCCACCGACAGGGGCGTGATGGTCACAGACGCAAGGTGCACGCCGGCCGACAGTTCAACACGGGTAAACCCGTCAGGGCTGAGCGATCCGTCTTCTTTCTCCGCGATCAGCCTGTCGTCCACCCATACGCGCAGGCGGCCGGGCAGAAGGCTGACACGAAGATCAATCCACTTGCTGTTATGATCGGGCAGTTGTGCCATGGCCTCGGCAACAAGAATCCGGTAGTACTCCGGCCATCCCGGGAGGATCTTTTCGTGGCTCTGAAGGCAGTACCTCGTATCGTTGCCACGCGACACATTCCAGTCCGCATTCGATGTGAGGCTTGCCGAATCATACAGCGCTTTCTGGTGATCCCGGACACAGCAGTTTATCCACTCGCTGCCCCGGGTTGCCTGCAGGAAGAACTGCAGCCCCGGATCGTTGCCGTTCTTCTTGTTCAACACCAGCGACACCGCGACAGACGGGACGTCAACCGTGCGTAACCTGACCACCAGCCGGGCTTCGATCCCACCTGTCAGGTTGGTTTTTGTCTCGGCGTGGAACCCTGTTCCAGCCGCCGCGATCAGGATTTTGCGGCCAACGGCCTTGTCATCGCTGACTGAATTTGTGCCGGTTGCAACGCGCCATGAAGCATCGAACGCGGGCGTGAAGATACTGTTGAGGACCGGATCCGCGGCCCGGGCAACAGGAGCCAATCCAGTGACAGCAACCGTCAACATCAGAACTGTTCGCCTGAGCACGTGCATGCAATGAGTCTCCATCGTCCACCTTTCCATATCCCTGTCATTTCAACTCGATAAGCGTGCCTATTATCTTCACGTCCCTGTCGAGAGTCATAGTGCCGACACCATAGCCGTCATCCGCACCCCCGTAATGGAACACACCCGATACGGCTATCGACTTGTCATCATACGCATCCACTCCGCCGTCGTTGTCGAAATCCACCTCCAGGCGCGTACTGCCGGACTGGAGGTAGTTACGGAAGGAAAGACCACTGACAGTCAACGTGTCGCCGGCCGAGAAGTTGTTGGTCACGGCGATCAACAGGTGCTTGCCGGACCCGGCGTAGCTGACAGTGCCGACTTTGCCTGCCGCAGTTCCGCCATACACGGCATTGGTATCGGCAGTGTCCCACGTCATGCCGAAATCATCGGGAATCCGTATGACAATTGGAGTCCCGTTCCTGATACCCGGGTTGGTCGGGTCGTCTGTTACCGTAATGGCTGCAATGGCAACGGGGGCATACCCCCTCGCCATGTACAGATTAGTTGCGGAACTGATGTGTACGATCGCACCACCCAGGCCAACGTCGTTGGTCATCGCGACCATCGAATGGCTGTCGTCCGGCCCTCCCGTGTAGGGCAATGCCTGCGCAACCGGCACGCCAAGAACCAGCCCGGCGGATACCAGCGCGATTGTAGTTGCCCGTCGCATTGTCATTTTACCCGAACGACCATTTCATTCCGGGGCCCCGAAACTTACTGACCCGACTCGCAGATTATGGAGCCGATCGTACCGCGCGGAAACCGATGGTGTAGTGGAGACCATTGTTCCCGCAACCGGCCCAGAAACGGTCCGACACCCGCGCGCTGAGACTGTCCCCATTGTAGGTTCCGCCGCGATGACCGAGCTCCCAACCCGTTACTTCCCCGCCGACGAATCCAGGCCAGCTCGACTCATTTGCATAGCCACTGCTGCTGAGGACTCCGTCACCCGGAGCGTCCGTAAAACTCCGGCTGGCTGCAATCCCCACACGTACCGTTCGTTCATAGAGGTTACCGGACAGTTCCAGCGCACCATAGTATCCGGCCCCGGCGTTCTGGCGGCTGGAACTTGCATCAGCGAAGCAACCGCACCTGTACGCACCACCGGGAGAACATCCTGAGATCACGCAGTTCCCCTGGTTCGGCGTTTCAGACACAGAGCTCTTGCCTGTCATGGACGTTGTCTGCGTCTCCAGTGTCGTGTTGCCCCAGGCATATTCCCCTGCGACTGGGGACAGCGGCCCGCGGCATGCCTTCTCGAACTCCAGTTCTGTCATCGGCCGCAGGGCCGCCCAGTCGGCAAAGGCCTCGCCCCTATGCGGGTAGATGAAGTTGCACGCCACCCATTCACCATCGTTCGTCTGGTTCAGCAGGGATATATTGGCATTGGTGGCCGATCCGGCATTCTCGTTCGCATCACATCCAAAGAACACAGGGCTGCTGCCAGTTTTCTTGATGAAGTTGCGCCAGTTGACATTGAAATTCAGGCTGCTGTCTTCCATGTTAGCCTGCTGGGCTGGAGTGAGCGTGTTCAGAAAATCACAGTACTGCCGGTGCGACACCTCCGTCTTCATCATGTAGAAAGCCTTGTACCCTTTGGGGAAAGCGGCTGGCAGCGTTTTGCTGGTTGTGTCGTTGAAATCATCATAGGAGGTAACGCCGACCATCGAGGTTGAGTTGTTGTTGCCCAGGCTCCCGGCCCCGCCGCCGCCAAGCGTCAATTCACCTTCCGAGGTGATCTGAAACGCGGCACCGCTGGTACCGTTCTCGAACTGGCCCCTGACATCTGAGACACTGCCATCCCCCACGTAGAAGCTGCCTTGCGGCACGTAGACCATCTCTATCGCGAACACTTTTACCCGGGCCTTTTTGCTGGCCGACACCCCGTCAGCGGTGAAATTCCAGACAAACTGCATATCCGTATTGGCCACCGTACCGGTGCCGGATGCCGAACGCTGGATAAAAGCGCCTTTCTTGTCACCCGGCACAACAAAGTCGAGGGCGGTGCCCGTTCCCACGGTGAAACCGGCCGGGTTTGTACCACTGGCGCTGAGTGTGGCATGATTCCAGTTGGTGCCTGAATCAGTTGAGTACTTAGCAAAGACCCAGCAGGCATCATAATTGGTCGAGTCCCGCCACGAATTGTCCCAGGACAGATCGAACTCCACCTTCGCCAGGCCCGAGCCCGGACTTTTGAGGTCGGGATTGGCCACGACCACATTGTTGGCTGCGGCAATACCGGCAAATATGGGCAGTGTAAGGACTGCTACTACAAGTATTCTGGAGCTTCTCATATTCACCTCATGCGAGTTGAATGTGTCACTGTCGCCGTGAACCACCCGTCCCCCGATACCCATCGACAATATATGAAACCCGCCATACAGGCGAAAACGCTCGCTCGATATCCTGCGGCGGACACCGCACCATCATGAACACCGCCCCGCCGATAGACAGGCCCCGGTCCTGCTTCATCGCCATCGTCGCGTAACAGTCATTCCTGCCGCCGCAATGAAAGACGGTGGCAATAGTTACCGTCTTCCCATCATATGCATCGGCCAGGCCATCGTTATTGAAATCCAGTTCCAGGTGCGTGTTGCCGGTGTCCAGGTAGTTCTTGAAGGACAGGTCACTGATGGTGAGTGTGTCGCCGGCAGAGAAGTCGCTTGCGACGGCGATCATGAGGCGGTGATTCGCCCTCGTGTAGCTGACCGCACCGACTTTTCCCGCCGCAGTGCCGCCGAGCGTGGCTGTCATGTCTGTCTCATTCCACGTCATCGCGAAGCCGGCCGGGATCCGCACCACAATGGGGGTTCCATTCTTGATACCGGGAGCACCCGGATCATCGGTGATCGTGATCGTCTGTATTGCAGAAGGAACATATCCCCTGGACATGGACTTGTCCGCGGCCGAACCGATAGCCACGACCGAACCACCAAGCCCAACATCGGTTGTCATCACGGCAACGGCATGACTGTCGTTCAACCCTCCTCTGTAAACAGCGGCACATGCGGTCGCAACGCCCAGCGTCCACCAGGCTGACGTCGCAGTTATTGTCTTTCCCGTTCTCATGCGCATCTCACAGTGTTACGACACGCCCCCCCCGAGCCTGGAGCGGAACGGCTTCGCCGTTCCGGCCGGAACCGCGCAGCGGTTCCGCTCCGGTCCGTGTTACGGCGCCGTCCTCACGGCACGCCAACCGTAGTAGTACTGGAGACCTGTATTCGTCAGGTTCGCCATGTAGCGGTCAGAAACGCGCAGGTCAGCACTGGCCGATGTGAAACCGCCGCCGCGCATCCCAACGAGCCAGCCTGTCACCTGTCCACCGACCAGTCCCGGCCATGTCGCCTCATTCGCATATCCGTTGACGCTCAGGATTCCGTCCCCATGGGTTCCGTTGAAATTCCTGCATGTCGCATCACCCACACATACCGCCCGTTCCCACAGGTTTCCCGACAGGTCAAGAGCACCGCAGAAACCTGCCCCGGCTTCCTGGCGACTGGAAGTTGCGTCCGCATAGATGCCGCAGCGAAAAGAACCGCTGGGCAGACAACCAGATAGATGACAATTGCCCTGGTCTGGTCTCTCCGAGGCCGTGTTCGCCCCTGACAATGACCCTGTCAAAGGCTCCACTATCGTATTGCCCCACGCACATTCGTTCGCCACTGGGGAGATCAGCCCGCGACAGGCCTTTTCGTATTCCAGTTCCGTCATTGGCCGCAACCCTGCCCAATCGGAATACGCCGCTCCTTGAGGAGGATACATGTAGTTGCATGCCACCCACTCCCCATCGTTAGTTTCATTCAGCCTCGCTGCATCAGCCGCGGTGGAACTACCGGCGTTATTGTTTCCGTCACACCCGAAGAAGACCGGGTTCCCGCTTGTCTTCTTGATGAAGTTGCGGAAGACCTGGATGTAGTTCAAGCCGCTGTCGTGCATGTTCGCTTGTTGAGTCGCTGTCAACGTGTTGAGAAAGTCGCAGTACTGCCGCTGGGAGACCTCCGTCTTCATCATATAGAATGCTGCGTACCCCTTTGGAAAAGCGGCAGGAAGCGTTTTGCTGGTTATGTCGTTGTAGTCCTCCAGGGCACCGGCATGCATACCGGCCCGATTGTTGTTGCCCAGACTGCCCGCCCCACCCCCGCCCAGCGTCAGTTCACCTTCCGAGGTTATCAGGAACGGAGTACCGTTGGTGCCGCTTTCGAACTGGCCCCTGATTGATGATATACTGCCGTCGCCAACGTAGAAACTGCCTTGCGGCACATAGACCATCTCTATGGCGAACACCTTCACCCTGGCACGCTGGCTGGCAGTCACACCGTCAGTTTCGAAATCCCACACCAGTCGCATAGCCGTGTTGGCTACCGTTCCTGTGCCCGGCGAGGAACGCTGGATGAATGCACCTTTCCTGTCTGGAGGCACGACGATATCGACGCCGGTTCCGACACCCGCGGTGAACCCCACGGGGTTGGTCCCGCTCTCGGCCAGCGTTGCATGGCCCCAGTTGGTTCCCGAGTTGACAGAGTATTTGACGAAAACCCAGCAGGCATCGTAGTTGACCGGATCCCGCCAGGAGTGGTCCCATGAGAGGTCGAACTCGACTTTCACCAGGCCCGAACCAGGCCCTTTCAGATCGACATTCGTAACAACTACGTTGTTGCCCGTCGCCCGACTGCCTGACAACATTATCCCAGCGGCCAGCAGCAAAAGGACCTCAGCCGTTTTCATGCCGTACCTCCCCGCCACTCTGTCACAGGCTCACACGGCAGTTTCCTGCCCGCCGTGCACAAGCCCTGACTCACCGCACGCCATCGCTCAATCCGGAAAAGGATGACACCAACGGTCAGCTCCTTTTCCCACGGTACGATTCCACATCGGTGCAAACTGCAGTGGACAACCCGCTTCTTGATATAGTACTGTTTGTCCACACAGTCTGAAATGGGTCTTTGTGCATAAAACATGTGCATTTGTGCTTGGAGTACCAGTACGATCTGTGTCACCTTGACCGTGATCATCCTGCATCCACACTTGAGCACATGGAGCAGACCCATGCATCGCAGAATGGCGAAACCGAAGATAACGGGCTACACATGGCAGGGAACGGCGGGAACGTGTCCCCGTCTGATGGGCGTCTTCCAGTGCCTCTGCAACCAGCATGGCTACGGTTCCTACAGGCACCCTCAGTGGATACTGGACTACAGCTTCACACCTTTCGGTTCTTTTAGAACAAGACGCAACACGGGTCCGTGGATCCCGAGGCCCGCCCATGAGGCACATCTTTACGCACCGGACATGCGCTACTGGGAAGACACTTCGAGTTGCGGTTCAAGAACGGCACACAGTGTCTATGTCGTGTTCGCTGGCGGGGAGAAGTGCGGTTTGTCCAAACTCGTGTCGTCCGCCGCGTATGCCCGCTTCGCAGACCCAAACGGCGAACTTAGCGCCCTGCTCTCCCACGTCCTGACCTTGTCACGAGAAAGAGGAGAGGACGCTTTCTGGCCTGCTCAGGCACTCCTGTGCAATATCGTCGGCCTGCTGGACCAGGCAAAACCGGCGGACGGAAACCACTACATAATCCAGCCATCGGGAACGGGACCGGTCCAGTCTGAGATGGTTTCGAAAGTCCGTGCGTACTGCCAGGAACACCTTGCAGAACACATCGGCCGTCACAGCCTGGCACAACACCTGGGTATGAGCATTTCGACGCTGGCTCACAGATACCAGAAGGAGACCGGGGAATCACCAATGGCAACATTGATGGGTATCCGGCTCAATCTGGCGAAGGGTCTGCTGCTCAAAGGCAACAAACTGAAGGCGATCGCCGAACAGACGGGCTTCTGCGACGCGTTCCAGCTGTCCAAGATATTCAAGAAATGGGAGGGTGTGTCCCCCCGCGCATTCCTCAAGTCCATGAAGGCTGTTCGAAACTAGACAAAGCGTCTGAAGTCTTTCGTTCGTTGTGATTCGTGGCCCACCGCAAAGCGTGTCAAAACCCTCCTTTACGCAGTGCTCCTGTCAGAGTAGTTTCCGTCAATTGGATAGCAGCTCTCCACCACGGGAGGCAGGTTCATGACGACCAGATCGACGCAGGGCACGTATGTCAAAAAGGCCGGGAACACCATACGTCTCGGCAATCGCCATGTTGAACTTGGATTCGACCTCAAGTCAAACGGAGCACTGGTGTCCCTCCGGGACCGACGCAGCAATACCGAGTTCATTCGCGACTCAACCGCGCCGCGTATCCTCTACCGTCTGTCGCTTTACGACCAGAAACGAAAGACAGCTACCATTGACAGCCGGCAGGCCCGCAAGTCGCGCTGGTCCGTAACTGATGCTGCGGATGGCAGAACCCTTGTCCTTGAAAGCAGCAGCTTCCCCGGCCACGGGATCAGTGTGCGTGTGGAGGTAAGCCTGCAGGCTGACAGCCAGCTCAGCACCTGGCACTTCCATGTGTCCGGTCTCCGCCCCCACCAGTCCCTCTACCTTGTGGAATGCCCGATCATCTCTGGTGTCCTCAAGGTCGGAGACGGAGTCCCGGGCGAAGTCCTCGCCACCCCGCGCCAGGGGGCAGGTTACCTCTTCCGCAACCCGTATCCTGTCGTTGACGGCCTCCCGCTGATGTCCGGCAAGGGTCCGGATCAGCCGGCAACGGGCATAGGCCAGTTCAGCCAGTCGTATCCCGGAAACCAATCCATGCAGTTCATGCTCTATTACCACAGCAGGGCCGGGCTATACCTCGCCTGCCACGATGCCGGAATGCACGTGAAGCGTTTCGTGTGCGGATACGTTCCCGAGTTCGGGCCGAGCCCGGCACTGGTGATTGGCCATGACCAGCCGGACCTGCCGGGGCGGAACGTTGACATCACGTACGACACTGTTCTCGGGGTCTTCCATGGTGACTGGTATGACGGCGCCGACATCTACAAGCGCTGGGCAAGACAGCAATGGTGGTGTCGCCGTAAGCTCGCTGAACGCGATACCGCGGAATGGGTCCGAAAGGGCTTTGGCGTCTGGCAGATGTCGAATTTCCATATCCCAAAAGTCAAACTCAACCATTCCCTGAACCAGATAGCGAACGAGGTCAACGGCATCGCCAAGGACACCGGCGTGCCCCTCGCGGCGTTGATCTTCAACTTCGAAAAAGGCGGCGCATGGACCGGTCCCAAGGGATTCCCCCCCAAGGAGGGCATTCCCGCGTTCCGGAAGGCCATGCAGAAACTCAGGAAGGCCGGGAATCACGGGTTTGTCTACATGCCGGGGGGACAATGGTACGTTGCCATCGATTCGTATAACCCGCCATTCGACAGCCGCAAGGCTTTCCGCAAGGAAGGTTTCCCTAACGCCATCGTCGGCGCCGACGGCAAGAAACACCTGTGGTCCTGGTATGGCGGGTGGCATGTCTCCCGCATGTGCCCGTCAACACAGCATGTGCAGGAACTGACTGATGACCTGCTGCTGTCTTCCTTGAAATGGGGCGCTACAGCGGTGCAGATCGACAACTTCCCCATCGGCACTCCGGAGGCTTGTTTCAGCACAAAGCACGGGCATACCCCGGGCCATGGGCCATGGTATGCCGATGCATGGCGCAGGGTCCTGGAGACCACCCGACGCAAGGCAAAGGCACTGAATCCTGAATGTGTGATCACGACAGAAGGCATCGCAGAGACCTACATCCCCTACGTCGATCTCTTCGACCAGCGCGCCGGCAACATGGAGTACTTCGGCCACTGGCACGAAGCGGACCCGATGCACGGAGAGCCCATTCCCCTGTTCAACTACGTTTACAGCGGGTACATCGGCGCATATCTTGCCGCATATCCCGAGTGCAACCGGCCGGAAGTGCTCTACTGGACAAGGTCGCTCGGGAAGGCGCTCACGCAAGGCTGTGTGCCTTCCAGTGGTCGGTATTTCCCCGTCCCGAAGCAGTCCAACCCCGTGACACTTGCTTTCTACAAGAAGGTGGTACGGTCCGCCGTCCGGGACTGCTGGAAGTACATCATGTTCGGTGAAATGCTGCACGCACCGGCAATTGTTGTTCCGCGTATGGAGGCATCCTACGTCCGGTTCACGGGCGAGGATCTCGACCACCTGCTGCCCCACAACCGCCACGTGGTGACGGATGACGCAGTCCAGCATTCCGCATGGCGAGCCGCTGACGACACACTCGCCTGGATCTTTGTGAATATCAGTCGCAAACCCGTTCGCTTCGACGTGGTACTCAGCGATCCATCAAATAGCAGTACGCCACGGCGAATCACAATCAGTCGTGACAGTAAGCGGAGCGTTGTGACGGAATCGGCGCGCCTGCCGCGTAAGACTCGCGTAAGCATGGCGCCATTGTCTGTTGTCGTTCTCGAAGCACATACCCGATGAGGCCCATCATGCCAACCAAACCAATGACCCAGAAAGAACGGTTCATCCGCACGCTTCAGTTCAAACCGGTTGACCATGTCCCGGTAATGGAAATAGCTCTCTGGCAGCAGACGCGGGAGCGGTGGGAAGAAGAAGGTATGCCGGCCAACACTCCGACCGGCCTGATGTACGGAAATGACTACTTCGGTCTTGAGGGTTACGACACGGTCCACATAAACGCAATTGGACCCGTACCTTCAATCCCGGAAGCCACGCTGGAGGAGACAGACACCTACGTCGTATTTATTGACGGCATGGGCCGCAAGCACAAGGCACTGAAGACGGGCACCGTCGGCGGGATGCGCATGTCGATGGACCAGTACCTGGAGTTCCCCGTACGGGACCCCGCCAGTTTCAGCGAGTTCAAGAAACGCTACGAAGGGCCCGTGTCAGAACGCTATCCCAAGAACTGGCTCGACATCGCACAGCGCCTCCAGACCTCAACAAAACCCCTTACGCTCCTTGACCCTCTCTCCGGGACTTTCGGATACTACAGCATGCTCCGCAACTGGATGGGAACCGAGGGCGTCTCGTACATCTTCTATGACTACCCGAAACTGATCGAGGAATGCCTTGAGTTCCTGACTGACTTTGCCCTGCGCGTCCTGAAACCAGCCCTGGAGAAGGTGAAATTCGATTTTTATTACATCCACGAGGACATGTGTTTCAAGAACGGCCCGCTGGTATCACCCGATCTGTTCCGCAAGTATTTTGCGAAACACTACAAGACGTTCATCGGTTTCCTGAGATCCCACGGTGTCAAGGTGATACTCGTGGACACAGACGGGAACCACGACGTGTTGACCGACATATTCCTCGAGACAGGAGTCGACGGATTCGGTCCCATAGAACGAGCCGCGGACATGGATCCGGTGGCCATACGGAAAAAGTACGGCAAACGCGTGGCAATGGTCGGGGCTGTTGACAAGCGTGAGATAGCGAAGGGCAGGAAGGCAATTGACCGTGAACTCGACACCACCGTTCGCCCGATCCTCGACCAGGGCGGATTCATCCCCACAATCGATCACGCCGTGCCGCCTGATGTCTCCTTCAGTGACTTTCAGTACTACCTGGAGAGGAAGCGCGCCATCATCATGGGGAAAGGATGAACGGAAAGGCTTCCAGCAAGGTGGGAGCCTCAACACCTTGCGGCGATGGCACCGGACTTGAACATATCGGACATCGCCGAACATGGTTCGGCTCCTACAAGGCGGAAGAACCGAGCAATCCTGTCTGGCCGTGGCCGAGGAATCGTAAATGAAAAGCAAATCCCCCCACCAGTCCCCCCTTCCTGCCAAACGTCCTTTCGAATGGCCACGGCATGCGCAATACGCCGTGAGCATGAC
>Ga0172375_10012441_pt1 | contig 10668 bp, 9 predicted proteins | sample LakKiv1m_FD_114537 | JGI IMG/M metagenome (GOLD analysis project Ga0172375, IMG submission 114537) | Freshwater microbial communities from Kabuno Bay, South-Kivu, Congo - kab_092012_11.1m | ecosystem: Environmental > Aquatic > Freshwater > Lake | place: Democratic Republic of the Congo...
AGTTTTTCTTTTGTCGGCTCAACATCAACACCTAAACCAGCAAACGAGAATAAAGGTTTTAACACGTAATTATGCAGATCATCGGGGAAGCTTTGAAGATCGTTAAGGAAGTAACAGTGCGGAACATATTTCCCTTTGAGTACAGGCAAAGAATGTTTACTTATTCTGAAAAACCAATTTGGATGCCCCACCCACTCAACTTCTATTTCATCTCTGAAATCAAAATTGAACTTTAATTTTTTACGTTCAAGTTCGTCAAAGATTACACGATTGTAAATTCTTTTGATTGGAATTTCTTTTCCTTTGTCTTTATAGTAAAGTTTGGCTCCGTGTTTAATGACTTTTGTAAGACACACGGTTTTAATTCCAGTTAATTTTTCAGTTGCCGCAAAGTCAATTCTTGTTTTTTGTTCTTCGGGATGAATCTCCAAAAGAATAACATTTTCAGGATTCTCATTTCCGACTATGGTTTCCTTAAGTATTTCCTGATAGGAATTAAGATTGTGACCGGAAAAGTAACTTTGAAAATTTTCGGGTATTTCAAAATGCTTTCTGATTTTGTCATTAAAGAAAGCTTGATAACCATAAAGAGAAGGGAAACCTTGCAGCTCAATTAATTTTGGGACAAAATTCCTTTCTTCATTTTTACAGATTGCAAAATCAATTTGTAAAAATATTGGATGATCAGAGTCACCCGAAACTTTTAAATGGCTTGGAACGGCATTTAAAGAATTTGCCAGAAAGTGTTCAGATTGAATTTGAAGAATTAAATCATCACAAGCTGATTCTAATTCTTTAGTAAGCTCTGAAGATAGAAATAGAGGAGTTTCAGAAACACGAAAATCAGTTGGATAACTTAATGATGTATTCAAATCATTAAGAAAATTATTGTATGCAGTTTCTGTGAACTGACTATTAAATTTTTTTCTTAGCTCAGGTATCATTAGATAAACACCGTATTAAGTTCTTCAATAGCTATTCTCAAAAAAGTTGGAAGCACGGTTTTACGAGTTAGCTTAGTGGCATTAGGATCTTCAAGCAGTCTTAACATTTCGTCATACCTTCGTTCGCCGTACTTATCTGTAACCTGTTTTTTCCTTTCATCTTGTTTGAAGTGGTAAAGCATACTCTCAGTATCAGCTTCAGGATGAAATTGAGTACCCATAATTTCATTTGATATTCTTACTGCCATTAAAGCCTGTTGATTCTCTTTTGTCTCTGAGGGATCTTCAATTGCTAAAATATTTGCTCCGAGTTCTTGAATAATTTTTTCATCCTGGTTGATTACGTGATACTGTCTGAAGTCAGCGGCAAAAAAAGGATCAGTAAGATTTTTTAATACAGTGTCAATTTTCCCCGCATCGGTACGGATGAATGGAAGTATCCCGAAGGATTTTTCATAACGTTCAGTTACTTCTGCAAATTTAAAATACCTTGCCATCATCTGAAAAGAATGGCAAATAAAAAAAATATATTTTTTCTGATCAGAATTATTTCGATTGAATGACCAAAGGTTATCGAGCAATTTAAAATAATCTGAATCCCACTTTTTCCCCTCTCCCTCAAATGGACTTCCTGGACCACCGGATGAAATATAGATATCGAAGTCTGTCGAGGGAATTTCACCTTTGTATCGCGTATCAAAAACTTCATAGGCTACAGGAGTATTATTAATAAGGCGGTCATGCGCAGAGACAATTTCTTTTATACATCGCATTCCTTCATTGCGCTCATTATTGTACAGATCTATTATCGCCACATTAATTTCTTTGCTGTTCATTTATTCCTTTTATTTTTTGTTGGCAGTTTCTTCCAAGCCGACATGGGTTTCTTCAATGATATAGTCCACAACAGATTTCGTATCATAAGTTTGTTCCCAAACATCAAGCTGCCGATCAGCGCCCGTTCCGGTTTTTAGAATATTCATTACGTAATTTATTTCTTCTCTTGAGCCAAGCTCATCAACAACATCATCAACAAAAGCAAGAAGTTCTTCAACAAGCGAGCTGAATGGAACTTCCTCTTTTTTTCCAAAGTCAATTAATTTGCCTTGAATTCCATAACGGGCTGCGCGCCATTTATTTTCAGCTATGAGTGCGCGGCGGTAAAGTCTGAAACCAAGATTTTGTTTGATAAGTTTATAAAGTTTAACAACCACAGCCTGCATTAGCGCTGCGAGTGAAATTGTTTCATCAACCCGCATCGGAATATCACAAACTCTGAATTCTAATGTTTCAAAAACAGGGTGAACGCGAATATCCCACCAAATTTTTTTCCCGTTATCAATACAGTTGGTCTTGACAAGCAGTTTCACATAATTATCATACTCCGCAAGGCTTCCGAAATAATCGGGAATTCCGGTGCGTGGAAATCTATCAAAAACTTTGCTTCGATATGATTTGAATCCGGTATTTCTTCCAAGCCAGAATGGTGAATTGGTTGACAGAGCAAAAATGTGCGGCAAAAAATATCTTGCCGCATTCATTATGTGGATAGCAGTTTCTCTATCATCCAATCCAACGTGTACATGTAAACCAAAAATCAAATTTGCACGTGCTACTTGCTGCATATCTTCGATAATTTCTTTATACCGTGGATGGACAGTAATTCGTTGATCTTTCCAGTGAGAAAAGGGGTGGGTTCCTGCGGCTGCAATTCTTAACCCTTTTGATTTTGCAAGCGCCGCAATTTTTTTACGAAGATTAGTAACCTGGACACGAGCATCTTTAATATCTTTACAAATATCTGTCCCCATTTCAACAACGGACTGATGCATTTCAGGTTTTACATTTTCAGCAAGTATTAATTTACCATCTTCCATAATTTGCTGAATGTGCGAACGAAGTTCTCTTGTTTCAGGATCAACTATCTGAAATTCTTCTTCTATTCCGAGTGTAAATAGATTTCCCTTTGCCATTTATTTCTCTTTCAAATAATAATTTAAATGATTAATAAAATATCATTTAAGCGGTTTATCGTTTGCATAGTGCTTTATGAACTCACCCCAGGTCAAATTATTCTGATTCGGCTTGTGAGCCTTTGCCCTTCTGATAGCCATATTAGCGGCGGCGTCAACAATCCACTCAAAATTTTGCTGTCCGACAGAATTTACATCAGCATCCGGGGCGGGGTTGCAGAAATCTATTGCGTAGGGCACTCCGTCTCTGACGGCAAGTTCTACAGTATTAAAATCATATCCTAAATAATTATTTATCTTTAATACAATCTCTTTTAATTCATCCAGAAATTTTTTCTCGAAAGCTTTCGGATTTTGCACGTATCTTAAATGGTGAGGCTGTTTCGGGTCATACTGCATTATGTGAACGTCACGGCGGTCAAGACAGTAACATCTAAAGTATTCAGTGAAAATTATTTCTTCCTGAAGCATCATTACAAGCTGACCGGTTTCGTTGTAAGCCTTGAAAAACTCATCAGCATTATTAAGCTTATAAACATTTTTCCAGCCTCCGCCGGCAAATGGTTTGAAGTAGGCGGGAAAACCAATATATTCGAATATCGCTTCCCAGTTCCAGGGATATGCAAGATTTCTAAATGAATTTGAATTAGTATCAGGGGGGTGTTGATTGGAGGGAAGCAAAACTGTTTTCGGAACAGGGACGCCAATTTTAGTTGAGAGTGAATTGTTAAAAAATTTTTCATCAGCACTCCACCAAAATGGATTATTAATAACGGCAGTGCCGGTCAATGATGCATTTTTTAAATACCCTCTATAGAACGGAACATCCTGAGAGATTCTATCAATGATAACATCATAACCGCAGGGCTCGCCCTGGATAACCTTATCAAGACTTACAAATTCCGCAGAAATGCCTGACTCTTTTTTAGCATTTACTCTTTCAATAAATGCCGGGGGAAAAGTATTTTCCTGTCCAAACAAAATTCCTATTTTTTTCATATCTAAATCCTTTTATTTACTAACTATTTATTGTTATCTGAAATCAAATTTAATTTAATATTACAAGCAATATCTATTTTTCGGAAGGTCAATTTTCTACTTCAAATATATGAAATAAAATTTTGTTTTCAATAATCTCACTTTTAAATGTACTGATAATTCTCTATGGTTCAACTTCTTAATACTCCACAATTTCCTTAAATACAAACTGATTATTTAATTATATTAGCATAAAAAAAAATATGACACTAACTCAATTAGAATATGCAATAGCAGTTTATAATTACAAAAGCTTTTCTAAAGCTGCTGAACATTGTTTCGTAACCCAGCCAACTTTGAGCATGCAAATTCAAAAACTTGAAGATATTCTTGGTGCTCAAATATTTAATCGCGCAAAAAACCCGATCGAACCGACCAAAATTGGTGTGAGAATAATTGAACAAGCAAGGATTATTATTCAACAGAAAGATGAGCTGCAAAGAATTTTAGCCGAAGAAAAAGGAGACTACAGCGGGCGAATAAAAATAGGTATTATCCCGACAATCGCTCCATATTTACTTCCTCTGTTTCTTAAATCATTTATCACAAAATTTCCAAAGATTGAATTAATTATTGATGAACTTACTACGGGTGAAATTATTTCAGGACTTAATAAATCCGTTCTTGATTTAGGAATTCTTGCTCTTCCAATAAATGATTTTAACATTGTTGAGGAGAGTCTTTATCTTGAACCGTTTGTTGGTTTTATTCCTAAAGAGCACAAACTATCTTCAAAGAAATCATTACATGCAGAGGATATTTACTCAACCGATCTGCTACTTTTAAAGGAGGGGCATTGCTTAAGAGATCAGATTTTAAAAATATGCCGAAGTTCTGAAAACGACTGGAATACGAACTCCAAAAAAATCTTATTTGAATTCGGAAATCTCGACACACTAATTGCTCTTGTTAAACAAAATTTTGGCATTACTCTATTACCAAAGTTGTCGCTTCTCTATCTAAAAAGTGAAGACGATAAAAATCTTGTTCGCCCATTTGAAGATCCTGTCCCGGCTCGTGAAGTAGGTATCGTCTATAGCAAGGGATTTATTAAACAGCATATTACCCATGCTATCAAAAATGAAATTCTATTGAATTTGCCTGATAATCTTAAAACTAAAATCAACACTAATGTTGTGAGATAAATATGTACACTACTAAAACCAAAATTAATTTTTTTGATTGCGACCCGGCAGGAATTATGTTCTTTGGAAATGTTTACAAATTATGTCATTCTGCTTATGAAGATTTTATTAATTCTTTACATCTTGATATTGATTTTTGGGGTGAAAATCATTTCGCAGTTCCAATATTGCATAGCGAAGCTGACTATCTCCAACCATTGAAAACAGGTGATGAAATAACTATTGAGATGTCAGTACTTTTATTAAAAGAATATATGTATGAACTTTATTTTGAAATTAAAAATAGGGATGGTGAATTATGCGACCGAGCTAAAACAACTCACATTTTTATTGAGAGGGGAACAAAAAAAAAAATTGAAATGAATAATAAAATTTATAATTCACTGCAGGAACATTTAAAGTAAATCACTCTTCTTTTTTTGAATCAAACATTTTTATAATTTCTCCCCGTAAAACTTTTCCAAGAGATGATTTCGGCAGTGAATCAAGAATACAAAACTCTTTCGGAATTTTATAATCGGCGAGATATTTCTTTAAATTCAATTTCAATGATTGAATGTCTATTCTAAAATTTTCGCAGGGAACAATTACTGCGATTGCTTTCTGCCCCCATTTTATATCGCCGATTGGAAATACACAAACTTCTTTAACACCTGGAAAATTATTAATTGCAAACTCAACTTCAACGGGATTTATATTTTCTCCGCCCGAAACAATTAAATCAGTTCTGCGAGCTTCAACAAATAAATATCCATCTTCATCCAGATAACCAACATCACCAGAATTAAAAACTCCATTCGATAATTTTTGTAATGTGAATTCATCATCAAATAAATATTTACTGAATAAAGAATTCGTTTTAATTGTAATCTCTCCCGTTCTATTTGGCGGAAGTTTATTCCCCATTATATCGCAAATATTTATAATGTTTGGCGGGATGGGTTTTCCAGAGGATTCATTTCTCAATTTGAATTCAGCAGGTGATAGAATTGAAATAAATGATGCGGTTTCTGTTGATCCATAAACTTTATAAATATTCCATCCAATATTAATTGCAGATGCGATCAAATAGCTGTCGATCCTACCCCCACCAACCAAAACGATCCGCAGCTCCGGATTTGGCGAAATATTTTTGTCTACAATTTCTTTTAGTTGAGGCGAGACAAGTGATAGGAGGGTAGGTTTTTCTTTACGAATAGTATTTCTGATTGATTCCATTGATAAATCTTGCGGAAGTATTAGAGTGCATCCAGCAAACAAAGCGCGAACAAAAATTGAAAATCCGCCGATGTGATAGAATGGTAAACTTGACAGCCATCTATCATCTTCAGATTGACGAAGAATTTGATTTCCTGAAAGGAAACTTTCGTACAAGTTGCTAAATGAATGCTCAACAATTTTTGGCTTTGAGTTAGAGCCAGAAGTGAAGATAATGACAGCCGGCTTATATAATTCGATTGGTGCTAAGTTTGTTTCAGGAAGTAATTTCGAGCTTAACTCAATTTCTATTGTTTGTATTGAAAATTCAGAAAATATTTTTTTTTGCGATGGAGAAACTAAAACGATTTTGCAAAAAGCAATTTGGTTTTCAATTTCAACTTTAGTTAATCGCGTGTTAATTAAAACCGGTATAGCTTCAATTTGCCATAAAGCTAAAATCGAAATAATAAATTCCAGATTGTTTTCCGCAAGAACAGCCGCGTAGTCTCCCTTACTTATTTTTCCTTCAAAAAGAATTTTCTGAAATTGCAATACCCGCGAACTGATTGCGGAAAAATCAAAACTATTTTCGCCGGATTTAATTCTGAAGGAAGGATGAATTAGGACCTTTTTTGCCGTGAGATTGCTTTCAGTTTTCATTAAACAATTAGTCCGATTGAAAACAAAAGCCCGAACAGCGCTGATTCTTTTGCAGTAAGTTCAAGAGCCTTGTTCAATTCATCAGCGTTTTTTGAGTTTAACATTCTGACCAATTTGAAAATTATTGGTAAACTGATTAATGGAAGAAGTATGAAAAAATGATAATCAAACAATGTAAAAAATATTAATGGTACCAGGAATGCAAACACACTTAGAATCAAGTACTGGTAAAAAGAGAAGATTTCACCAAGTTTGACTGCGAGTGTGTATTTACCAGCTGCTTTATCTTCCTTAATGTCTCTGTAATTATTTACCACAAGAATATTAGTAATCAATGCTCCAACAGGGATCGAAGCAATTATAGATTCAAAAGTAATATTTTGGTGATGTAAAAAATAAGTACCGCAAGTTCCTACTAATCCAAAAAAAATAAAAACAAATAAATCTCCGAGACCATTGTAAGCCAGAGGAAATGGACCTGCGGTGTAAGCCAGTCCGGCAAATATAGAAATTAAACCAACGACCAAAATTATCCAGCTTGTTGAATAGACAAGATAAAGCCCCATCAGAAAAGCTAATCCAAAAGCTAAAATAATTCCAAGTTTCATTTCCCCTTTAGTGATTAAGCCGCTGACGAGAACTCTTAATGGGCCTTTTCGATTCTCATTATCTGCCCCTTTTAAATAATCATAAAGATCATTTGTGAAATTTGTTCCAACCTGAATTAGAATGGAACATAAAAGAGCTACGAAAGAGTAAATAAAATTAAATTTTCCATCATGCACAGCAAGAGCTGAGCCAACCATCACAGGAACAAGCGCAGCCGGCAGAGTACGTGGTCGGCTTGCAAGAATCCAGCTCTGAAACTTTGAAATAGTTACTTGTTGATTTTGCATTTACGACTTAAGGCAGCTTTGGATATTTTCTAAAATCAGGTTTTCGTTTTTCGTTGTACGCTTTTTTGCCTTCTTGAGCTTCCTCACTCATATAATAAAGGAGGGTAGCGTTTCCGGCAAGTTCTTGAATACCAGCCTGTCCATCAAGTTCTGCATTGAATGCTGACTTCAAAAGTCTGATAGACATTGGACTATGCTGTAGAATTTCCTTTGCCCAATTTACACCCTCCTCTTCAAGTTTATCGAGCGGGACAATTTTATTTATTAAACCCATTTGAAGTGCTTCCTGCGCATTATATTGCCTGCATAAGTACCAAATTTCACGGGCTTTCTTTTGTCCAACTAATCTTGCAAGATAACTTGAACCAAATCCTCCGTCAAAGCTGCCAACTTTTGGACCGGTCTGACCAAATATTGCATTATCTGCTGCAATTGTTAAATCACATATAACATGTAAAACATGCCCGCCTCCAATCGCATATCCGGCAACAAGCGCAATAACTGCTTTGGGAATACTTCGAATTAATTTTTGCAGATCAAGTACATTTAATCTTGGTACCCCATCCTTTCCCACATAACCTTTGTCCCCACGGATGCTTTGGTCGCCGCCGGAACAAAAAGCATATTTACCATCTTCAGCAGGGTTATAGCCGGTAAGAAGAATAACTCCGATTAATTGATCTTCACGAGCATCAGAGAAAGCCTCAAACATTTGAAATACAGTTTCAGGACGAAAAGCATTTCGCTTTTCTGGTCTGTTAATGGTAATCTTTGCGATACCATCCAATTTTTCATAAATAATATCAGAGTAATCTTTTACTTTAATCCATTGGTATTCCATTGTTTCCTTTTAAATATTTATTCAAAAATAAAGAAATGTTTTGAATTTATAACTTCAGAAGAAATGGATTTAATACTTCGCAAAATTTAATAGGATTTTCTAAATGTGTATTGTGTCCGAAACCTTCAATAATTACATGCTTTGAGCGTGGAAGTAATTCGGACATCAATTTATTTGTTTCGGTATATTTAGAATCTAACGACCCAGTTATTAAAAGTGTTTTTTTATTAAAAGATTTTAGTTCATTAAATAGAACCGGCATTACACCTGTACCAAAGCCAATTAAAGAGTTCGCAAGTCCAACCGAATTATTATTAAGTTTAGCGTTTTTAATTTCATCTATGATTATTGTATTAAGTGTTTTCTGCGAATTAAATAAATCAAGATTCATCCAGTATTCAACAAATTCAGATACCGAATGATTCAAGATAAATTGAGCAAGTTCATTATCTTTTTGAACTCGCCTTCGCCGTTCACTCTCATTTAATATACCGGTAGTTGAACTTTCGAGAATCAGTGCTTTGACGAGATTAGGATTATGAATGCTAAAATTTAGTGCCGCTCTGCCCCCCATTGAGTAACCGCATAAGATTACTTTATCTTTTCGAAAATATTTAATACCAGCTTCAATTAGATCTGAAATAAAATCAATATTATAATAAGATAAATCAGCCGGGCTGTCAGTTTCGCCATGCCCGATTAAATCAATTGCCGCAAGATTAAAATTACTATCGATAAGATCAGCGGTTCCCTTCCAATCATTTGAAGACCCGCTAAAACCATGCAGGAATAATATTAAATCGTTCTGAGGATGGTTAAATCGTAAGGGGTTTAAGTTGACGAAAATATCTCTATATCTAATTTTCATTTTTGATGAATTGCAAAATGCTTATCAACAAAATGCCAGTATTTATTTCTTAGCTTAAGCGACATTTTAGCATCAGTTTTTATTTCAAGTACTGTTAATCCTTTTATTTTAATGGCATTTTTAATCTCCGTTTGGAGATGAGTCCAGCTTTTAATTGTCGTATGCTTGCAGTGAAATGATGTTACTATTTTCCCAAAATTCAGATTGTGTTTTGAGCGAAAATATTTTTCAAAAACATTTCTATACTTAGCAATTGGAAGCACTTCAAAAATTCCCCCCCCTGAATTATTTACTAATATTACAATAAGAGAAATTTTATTCTGTACAGATATTAGTAATGAGTTCAAATCGTAATAAAATGCAAGATCACCCGTGATAAGAATTACAGGTTTTTTGTTTGTGGATGCAATTCCAAGTGCTGTTGATGTAATGCCGTCAATTCCACTTGCCCCCCGGTTAAAAAAAATGTTGAAATTGCTTTTCGATACTGCAGTGAAGTAATCGAAATCTCGGATTGGCATGCTGTTGGATAACATTAGTGAAGAGTTGGCTTCGATAGAGCGTAGCACAACCTCTGCAACTTTGCATTCATTTGGAAAGCTTGAATTGCTGATGATTTTATTTTTTAATAACCCGGCAGCTTTGTCTGCTGCTTTTATGTATTCAATCCAATTTTTATTAATTCTATTCAGTTTATTTTCTGGCAGCTTACTTTGTAATTGGCAGCAGAATGATCCGGGATTCATTGCAAATACGCTTTTTGTTTTTTTTGCGGGATCGAAACAATCCCCGAATTCATTTATTAAGTATTTAACAGCATTCGTTTTTTCAAAAAAAATTTCTAATCCCTTGGATGTAACAGTTCTTCCAAAGTGAAGAATTAATTCAGGATTGAAACTAGATAAAAAATTTTCAGAACGAAGCAGCGCATCATAATTAGTTATTAAATTATTTGAATTAATATTTCCAAACCGCAGCCCTGATAATGAATCCGCAAAAATCGGGTAACCGAGTGTGGCCGATAATTTTGTCAGTGAAATTTTATTCTGTTCGTTAAATGATTCTGGCCCGGCAATCAGAATTCCCCTTTGTGATTTATTAAT
>Ga0172375_10012442_pt1 | contig 10668 bp, 7 predicted proteins | sample LakKiv1m_FD_114537 | JGI IMG/M metagenome (GOLD analysis project Ga0172375, IMG submission 114537) | Freshwater microbial communities from Kabuno Bay, South-Kivu, Congo - kab_092012_11.1m | ecosystem: Environmental > Aquatic > Freshwater > Lake | place: Democratic Republic of the Congo...
ACGACGTAGCCGTTCTGCCGAAACTGCTCGCGGACAAACCGGCAGACCGGTTCGGGAAATCCGTGAATATTCAAATACAGCAAGCAGACGACGATGGCCACCAACAGTGGCCACACGGAGTGCGTCAGCCATCGCAGCAGGGTTTTCACTGCCTATAATTGATAACCACCACCGCGCGGCGAGTCAACGGCGTTATGCCGGTGTCACTTCGACGGTGATGGCGCCTTCACAGGGGCAGCGTTCGTCGCCACCGGCACCGCCACGAGACTGTTGGTCAACGTCGTCACGCTGGCCGAGCCGAGCGTGAACACCAGCGCGGGGTCGTTCCATGACGCAAACGTCGCGTTCGCATCCTTGGCCCTGCCCAACTGGAGAACGGAGGTTTTCGCGCCGGCTTCGACGCTGAAACGGTGTGACGGCTTGTCGAGGCCGTAGGTGGCCGGGCCTTCGAGGTTCTCCCGGACAATTTCCTCGGCCCGGAGGAATCCGATGACATCCAGAACTTGTTGCAGGCGGTCCACGTTCAACACGCCTTGCGCCGGTTCGACCATCTTCCATTTCTTGTCCGCGCCGCGTTGCAGGACGAGCTTGCCGTCGGGCTTCTCCACGGTGAGCCTGGTCACGTCGTCCACTTTCAACTCCGCGACGCGACGCGAGCGATAGCCCAGACGCGTCGTCGGAATCCAAGCGGTGGCGTTGGATGAAACACCGTAGATGTACGGCTCATCACCGCGCTTGAGATAGCAGGTGTCCGTTTTGGCGTCCGTGGCCCCGACCAGCAACGAGGCAACCACATTGGTCCCCTCACCCAGCAGCGTAACGGTCATGCTCGGTTTCGTGAGGCCGTACTTGCCAAGATCGGTCGCCACATCGGCGACGAACTGGGTGCTGGTGACCTCGCCCAAGCGCCGCAACAAATCCTGCACCACGGTTTCCTCCGCTGCGACCGGCACAGCGCCGGAGATGTTCCAGAGATGGCCGGTCTGCGTCAACGTCACCTTGTCGGCGCCGGCGGCGACTTCGATGCGACGGACGTCGGTCTCGTTGAAGGTGAGCACGCGCGTATCGCGCAGGTCGTTGACTTGGAGGTCGAGCTTCTTGATGCCGTCAGCAGGCACGGTGAAGATGGAATCAGCGCTTTTCAGTTTGGCACACAACTTGGCCGCATCGTTGGTCGGCGAACGGCCGATGAGCAGCGTCTGTCCCTTGTCACCGGTCCAGACCGTCAATTCGCTGCGGGGATCGTCGAGTTGGTAGGTCCGCGCGTCCTTGGCGTCCTCACTGACGAAATCCTGAACCCGCAGGCTGGTGACGTTGCCCAACAAGTCGCCAACTTTCTGCTGGTCGGCGCGGGCTTGGAACGGCTTGACGATGGCCCAGCGCGGTTCGGCGTTGGTCTTCGGCGCGCTGCGGGCGAGTTCGAGAAGGCGGTCGACGACCTTGATCTCAACGCGCGTGGCGGCGCTGCTGACAAAATCCATCACGACACGGTTGCGGAGCGAGTCGAGATTGCCGTTGGCTCGCTCAAAGACATTCTTCGTGACAAGACAGGCGGTTTTCTCTCCCTGAACCTGCGCATAGACACCGTCCTTCGTCGGCGTCTCGGAACCGAACAGCACGGTCCGGTCGCCTTTCTTGTCGCGGAACGTCACCCGCACACGCGGCGACTTCAGGCCGAAATCGGCGAGCGCGCTGCCGTGGAGTTCCTTTTCGGTGAACGTGCGCTGGCGCTCGGCAAACTCCAGCGCGTCGAAGATGGAATTGACCGCGTTGTCGTCGGCGCGCACGGCGAGCGGTTGTTTGATGTCCCAATGCTCCTTGGACTTCTCGACGACGATGGTCTGGTTGGAGGAGACCAGTTCCAAGCGCGTCACGTCAGCGGTCTTCATATCGAGGAACTTCTTCGCTTTCTGCTCGGCCTCCTCGGTGGTGACGCCTTTCTTGTAATCCCAATAAACAAAACCTCCGATGACCAAGGCCAGAACGACCAGAACTATTGTAGTGCGCGATTTCATGGTATGGAAAGATCCCTCCGGCTACTTTCGGCGTCGAACCCAGACCGTCAATCCCACCAATGCCACCGCCAACGGCATGCCGCCAATGACCAGCGCATAGACCATGCGGGCCTGGCGCGGCGTCATGTCGAGGCGAAACTCCTGCGGCGTCTTCGGGCTGACGGCGATCTGCTGTTCGCGTTTCAGAAGCCAGTTCAACGAGTTCATGAAGAAATCCACATTCCCCTCATTGGCGCGGATGTTGTTGTTGTCGGCAAACGTCGAGCAGCCGACCACCACTATCCGCATCCCGTCCAATTCCACGCCGCCGGGCTTGTGCGTCTCGGCGGCCACGGCCAGCGACAGCGGGCCGCGGAGGTCCGTCTTCGCATCAAACTTGAGCTGCTGCGCCTTGTAATCGGTCTCGCCCCAGAACGCGTCAATCGTCTTCACCAGTTCCGTCACATCGGGCCGCTCACCGCCCGTTGCCGTGTCCGCCTTGCGGCGCACGGTGCGGGCGTAGGGGAACGAGGTGTTGATGTCGCCGAGTTTCTGCGTGATCGGGTGCCGGGCGTATTCGCCGCTCATCGCGGTCACGTTCATCATCCCCATGAACGGCATCACCGCCAGGTTGTCGTCCACCTGGATGCCAAACCGGTCGAGGAACACTTCCAGTCCCGACTGCACCTTGTAATCGAGCAACATCATCACGCGTCCGTTGTTCTTCAGATATTCGTCGAGCGCGGTGAACTCGCCTTCGCTGAGCCGTTTCTGCGGCCCCGCGATCACGACTGCCGCCGCGTCGCTCGGCCAGGAACGTTTCTGTCCCCAGTTCCATTTCTCGACCTGAATGTTGTCGCGTTTGATGTAGCTGGCGGCCACGGCGTAGCCGTTGCGTTCGTCGCTGCTGTCAATGTCGCGTTCGCCGTGGCCGGTCAGGAAATAGACTTTCGGCGATTTCTCCTGCGTCACGCTCTGGATGGCCGACAGGAAAACGCCTTCGCCTTTGAACGCGCGGATGCGCGGCGGCCCCATGTAACCGCCGCTGTCAACATCCACCGTGTCGTCGAGCTTGACCAGCTTGCTGCGGGCGCCGCTGGCGAAGATGATTTGGTCGGGCGAATCCAAGTGATACTTCTCGACCAATTGCCGCGCGCGGTTCATGTCGCGCTGCGGGTCCACATACTCCACGCGCACCTTGCTCTTGCCGGCGTTCTCGAACTCCTTCAGCAGACTGCGCGTGTCCTGCAACGCCTTCTCGATGAAATCGCGGCTGCTCGCCGTCGGGATGCACACCACGATGTCCAGCGGGTCCTTCAGCCCTTTCAACGCCTGCTCGGTCTTCGACGACAGTTTGTAGTAACTGCTGCGGGTCCAGTCCCAGCGTTTCGGGTGATGCCGCGAGAGCAGCCAGTTCGCCATCACCACCACCGCCAACAGCGCCACGACCTGCAACAGCACGTTGAGGCTGATCGTCAAACGCCGCTGACGCAAACTCGGAACATTCGATTGGGTTGGCTCTGCCATGACTCTATCTCCACTTCCTCGATTCCACGACGCGCGTGGCCGCAAACAACACCCAGAAACTCGCGCTCAGGTACAACACCACCGTCCGCGCGTCCACGATCCCCCGCGCAAACTCCTCCATCTGGTCAAACGCCGACAGCGACTTGATCAGTTTGCCCATCGCGCCGCCCTGCAACAGATAATCCATCCAGTTCAACACCAGCAGAAACGCGAAGATCACCGCAAACGACATCACCCCGGCCGCTACCTGGTTCTTCGTCAGCGACGAGGTGAGCACGCCGACCGCGATCAGGAACTGCCCGATCAGCAGCACGCCCAGATAGCCGCTCGCTATCGGCCCGAAGTCCAGTGACGTCGTCCCGCCGGTAAATTTCTTCAGGATCAACACGTACATCGCCGTCAGCCCCCACATCAACGCGTACAACACGACCGCGCCGAGCCATTTCGCCACCACCACCTCGAAGTCCGTCACCGGCGCCGTCATCAACATCTCGATGGTCCCCGCGCGTTTCTCCTCCGCCAGCAGGCGCATCGTGATCAATGGCACCACCACCAGCGACGGCAGCCAGAACATGCTGAACATGATCCGCATCGCCGTCATCTGGGTCGGGCCTTGCGTCAGATAGTTGACGATGACCGCAAACGTCACGCCCATCACCAACGAGAAGAACAACAGCACGACGTATCCGAGCACCGACGCGAAGTATGCGTTCATCTCCCGTCGCAACAAAGTCGGAACATTCCTCATCGCAAAACCACCTGGGTAATTGGAAGATTGGAAGACTGGAAGATTGAGGGCACGGCAACCCATCCTTCCATCCTTCCATTCCCGCATCCTTCCATTCCGTTTGTTCTCATCGCAGCACGCTCCTCCGTTGTTCGCGGCGATCCTCTTCCGCCTCGTCCTCCTCGCTCGTCACCTGCACGAAGATGTCCTCCAGCGTCGTGCGGCTCCGCGTCAACTCCCGCAACGTCCACCCGCTCCGGACCGCCGCCTGATAAATCGCCTCGCGCGGGTCCGCGTCGCCCTTCGTCTCCACGGCGGCGCGCACCATCCCGTCCTCGCCGGCCGTCACCGTGGCCGACGCCACGCCCGGCACCGCCTGCAACACCGACTGCGCCTCCGCCAGCGGCGCGCGCAACTCGACGTTGACCACGCCGCCGGAGCGCAACGTCTTCCGCAGATTCTCCGGCGTGTCCGACGCGAGGATTTTGCCGCGGTGAATGATGATGACCCGGTTGCAGGTCATCTCCACTTCGGGCAGGATGTGCGTTGAAAGCAAAATGGTGTGCTGTTTGCCGAGTTCCTTGATCAACTCGCGTACTTGGCGAATCTGCACGGGGTCCAGCCCGATGGTCGGCTCGTCCAGAATCAACAGGTCCGGCTCGTGCAACAACGCATCCGCCAGACCGACGCGCTGGCGATAGCCTTTCGAGAGCTGGCCGATCACGCGCTTCTGGACGTCGGCCACGCCGGTCTTCTCCACGACTTCCTGCACACGCTCCTTGCGGTCGGCGCGCGCCACGCCTTTGAGTTTCGCGCGGAACTTCAGGTATTCGCCGACCCGCATGTCCACGTAGAGCGGATTGTTTTCCGGCATGTACCCGATGTGACGGCGCACCTCCAACGATTCCTCGAACACATCGCAGCCGGCGACGGTCACCTCCCCCGCGCTGGCTGGGATGAAGCCGGTCAGGATGCGCATGGTGGTGCTTTTGCCGGCGCCGTTCGGGCCGAGGAAGCCGACGATCTCGCCGCGGCCGACCTCGAAGGAAACGCCGTTCAACGCGGTCACGCCCGCGAAACGTTTCGTCAAGTTCTCAACTTTAATCATGGGTTGCATACGTAGCCACTCCCGCTTCAGAAATACAGCGCGAGGTTATCTAGCAAAGCCTTTTGACTTTGGCAAGCTGTACCGCGTTCAATTTTTCCGCCGCAGCCGGAACATAACCGGATGACGGCGCGACGACAGTAGGGGCGACGCATGCGTCGCCCCTACGTGGCCGGAACAACACCGGAACTTACGGCACGATGATGGTCGCGGGATCGCACCAGTCACCGGCACCATTGGGGCCGATGGCACGCACGCGCACCCAGATGCGCGCGCCGGACGCGAAGCCGGCCAGCGTGCACGAGGACTTCGTCACGGTCGGCTGCTGTACCCACGGGCCGGTGCTGGGATCGTTGTTGAGCGGGTTGAGCACCGATTGGACTTCGTAGCTCTTCACGCCGGACTTGTACAAGCTATTCCACGCGCCGTCCACGCTACCGGCGGAATCGCCGATGCTGAGTTTCAGGTCCGTCACGCGCGGCGTCGGGCCGGTGGGGGTGCGGGCACTGCGCAACACGAAGACTTTCGCCAGTTTGGCGGGGTCTTGGGTTACGCCTTCGCCCCACTCGCCGAGGTCAGTCATATCGGCGCGGATGCTGTCGCAGGTGGCATCAATCTGCAACCGCTTGGCGATGACTTGGGCTTCGAGCGCGGCGAGTTCGCCGAGTTCGGTTACCAAGTTCCCCTTATGCGTCGTCAGGTTGGTGATGGGCGGCGCGGGAAAATCGGCGACGTTTTCGGCGAGTTTCGTCAACAGGTTTGCGGCGGCGATATTCAACTCGTCGGGGTTCAAACCGGAGACGGGCATTTTGATGAGTTTCATGGCTCTCCTTAGGATGGGTTGGGTGAGAGAAGGTCCATTCCAAACGCCGCCGTCGTTCCAAGTCCCTTCGTTCCATTTGCGCATCGTTGGCATGGAGTCCTCATCGGTTCGAGGCCGGAGTAAAACGATGAAGCCCGGTAAAAGCAAGCCAAAAAATGGCCGGCACAAGGGCAAGCGGCACGCGCTTGCCCACAAGCGCGCCGCGCTTGACCCAACGGCCAAAAGTTTCCGACTAAATCTTCCGTGCTTACCCTCAGGTGCGCGCCGCTTGCCACCAAGCGCCGCTGGCTTACCCCTAAGCGTGGCGTACTTACCCATAACTGCGCGCCGCTTGCCACCAAGTGCGGCGTGCTTACCCCTAAGCGTGGCGCGCTTACCCCTAAGCGTGGCGCGCTTACCCCTAAGCACGGCGCGCTTACCCCTAAGCACGGCGGGCTTACCCCAAAGCGTGGCGCGCTTGACCCAACGGCGGGAAATTTTCGACTAAATTCGCCGCGCTTACTCCTAACCGCGCCGTCCTTGACCCAAAGCCCAGACTTTTTTCGACTAAATTTTCCGCGCTTTCCCAAGGAAACCCCCAAAACAGGCTAAAATCAGCCCCCGACACCCCAAAAACGGCAAAAATAGCGGTTCTTGGTCGGTTGCCCGGCAAAGCGCTTCGCTGCATGTGTTGCTCGAAGGAATTGCTCACTCTATGTCGGCTTTGCCTGCTTGACTTTGGGAAAGTCGAAAGAGTAAACATTGCTTGCAAAGAACAGAAGGGGGTACTATCCCCTCTGGGAAAAGGAAAGATGACACGTAAACTCGCGCTTCGAATTGTCATGGTGGTCGGGACTCTGTGCCTTGGATATTCCGCCGTTGCTCAACTTACCCCTGAGCAAGAGACCGCGATGCATCAAGCGTTTCAGAACACTCGCCGGTATCAACTGGGAGTCTCCAGTTATGCGCTCACTGATTACAATCAGGTTATCTCGAATGTGTTCGTGAAGTTTCTGAGTGCTTATCCCGAGACGGGATATCGCGCACAAATAGAGAGCGATATAAAAAAGTGGGAGGCGGAACGCGATGAAGTCGCTAAGGGAAATATTAAATACAACAATCAATGGCATCAAGGTGATGCGGCCAAGACGGTGCTGGCCACGGCGCAAATCAATCAGTTGATTACAGATGGTGACAGACAAGTTCAAGCGGGGAAATACGATTTGGCGATCAGCCAATTCCAAAAGGCGCTTCAGCAGAGACCCATTACGCAAGAAACCCTCAACTTGATTGAGACAAAATGTGAATACGCTTTCACGAAATGGACGGCATCTGTTGCGCAATCCGACCCGGATGCGGAGATTGCCGCCCATAACCAACGGATCGCACGGCTGCGGCAACAGATCGAAGAGTCCAACCAACAGATTGCCGAAATAGAAAAGGGGCTCGCGCTGGTAGCCTCGGCTAAGTGGGTTGATAGAAAAGATTCACCGCGAAGTTTCCCTTGCAGGGTCTGCGGCGCTCATCAAGGACATTGGGTAGCCAACGGGCATTGCGTTGAGATAACTCTTAAAGACGCGAAATCAATGTCCGCAAAAGCGAAAGTAGCGGGATTTCGCAACACTGTGGCGAAGGCACAAGACGAAATTACAAAAGAGGAGGCGGCAATTGCTGCATTACAGTCAGGAGGAAATCAAAAGGTGTCTTTACAGGATAAGATTCAGAACCTGCGCTCACAACTGGCGACAGAAATAGCCAACGTGAAAAACTTGTTGGGCATACCGTCAAAGGCACAAACAGCTTCAGTAGATGTCGCTTCCGTTACGACAAAGACCGAAGCCGCCCCGCAAGCAGCAACAACCCAGATTGTGCAACAAGTGGCAACGGCTTCTCCTGAATCCGTGCAACCTGCCGAGGCTCAATCGGCAACGACTCCAGCGCGTCCGTCGGCTCAAGAAACTCAGCAGACGGCCAAGCAATCTTGGTGGAACGAGTATTGGTATCTTGTCTTAATTGGCCTAGTCGTGGTGTACTTTTTTGTCCGAAGATTATAGTGCAACGTCGGTAACCAACCCGAAAGGAGACACGCCATGCCATTCGATCCGAAGGTTCCGCAGCCCTTCGACGACCTCGACGCGAACGACGCGGGCAAGCTGGCATGAAGGGCGACTGGTAGAAGCGCACGGGGAACAGAAGAAGTTGTTGGCAGCAGGGAACAGTTTTTTGAATCGTTGGCCGTGGCGACGTGGCTGGCGTGGGCAAAAGAAGTACATTCGGTCACGGGCGAACACGCAACAGCTTGGAATCGCCTTTATCGGTCACGGTGTTCTCCTAAACGCCCTCTGACGGACGGCCAGCGATTCTTCTTTTCCCCGTACTTGACTCCTTGCCGTTGTCGGGCATACAAGGGTTGTAACCGGAAAGGAGTCCCGCCATGCCATTCAATCCGAACGTACCGCAGCCCTTCCAAGACCTCGACGCGAACGTCGTCCGCCTTCAACTCAACGAACTCAAAGACCTCATTGATGGCGCTTACAGCGCCATAAACGCCGTCCCTGCCGGGCCGCCGGGGCCGCAAGGTTTACCCGGCGAGCCGGGGGAAAAGGGCGACCAAGGCGATCAAGGTTTACCCGGCGAGGCGGGACCACAGGGCGACGCCGGACCGGAAGGTCGTCATGTCGTCAATGTCTCCGACAACGGTTCCGGCCAAGCCATCATCGAGATGAGCGACAGCACGACCTACGGTCCGTTCACGGTTGCCAGCGGCCCGCAGGGCGAGCAAGGACCACAAGGCGAGCAGGGGCCTCAAGGCGAGTCGGGGCCACAGGGCGAACAAGGTCCCCAAGGTGACCCCGGCGGCCCCCAAGGTCCCCAAGGCGAGCAAGGTCCGCAAGGCGACCCTGGCGAAGTCAGCGCCCAGCAACTCAGCGACGCGATTGCCGGCACGCCATCAAATGTCAATGCCATCGAATCGTTGAACCTCACCGTGAGCGATCCGCCGACACAGAGTGAGATGCAGACCATCGCCAACAAGCTCGACGAGCTAATCAATGCGCTCAAACGGTGGTAGGGGCGACGCATGCGTCGCCCCTACGGCGGACAAGTCCGCCTTCGCAAAATGAGATGCAAGCGGTGGTGGACAAACTCAACGAACTCATCACCGCCTTGAAACGGTAAGTCTCACGGTCAAACGATGAAGCTGGTTCTCTCTCAGCGAGCTTTCAAGGCCACGCTGACGGTCCGCTGAATCAGGAGATTGCCTCGCCGCTCCATCAAGAAGATGGCCAGACTCACCGCGTCGCCGGTCTTCACGTCGGCCAATCGTTCCGCCAGCCGTTCCATCAACTGGACTTCCTCGCCGGCCACGTGCGTGATGACCAGCCCGCGTCGCAATCCTGCTGCGTCGCTGGGACTGCCTTTCTCGACGTCCGTGACCAGCAATCCTTGCGCAATCGGGACGCCGAGCGCCTCGGCCAGATCGTGCGTCATCTCCTGCACCTGCAAACCGAATTTCGTCCGGAACAAATCCGGAACAACCAGTTTCGGCAACGCCGCCAGCGCCACCGTGTACGCACGTTTCTTGGTGCCGTGTTCCACTTCGAGTTTCACCGAGTCGCCGGGTTGCTTGCGAATCAGGTGACGCTGAAGTTGCAGGAGGTCGTTGTATTTCTCGCCGTCCACCAACATCACCACGTCGCCGACCGCTAAACCGGCCTTGGCGGCGGGGCTGTCGCGCTGCACATCGGCGACGACCAGCCGGTCGTCCTTGCGCGCAAACCGCAGGCCAAGCCAGAGCCGGGCGCGTTTCTCCGGCGTCAACCACGTCGCCACCATCTCGGCGACGCGCTTGGCGGGGATGGCGAACCCGATGCCTTGCGCCTGCGAGAGGATGGCCATGTTGATGCCGATGAGTTGGCCGCGCGAGTTGATGAGCGGCCCGCCGGAGTTGCCGGGATTAATGGCGGCGTCGGTCTGGAGAATGTCGTTGAACGTCACGTCGCCGGCGGTGTAGGCGCGGTGCTTGGCGCTAATGATGCCCTTGGTGACGGTCTGTTCGAGGCCATACGGGTTGCCGACGGCAATGACCGTTTCGCCGAGCAGTATCTCGCGGTCGCCGGCGATCTCGATAAACGGCAGCTTTCTCTTCGCTTCGATCTTCAGGAGCGCAAGGTCGTTCTTGTCATCGCCGCTGACGAATTTGGCTTCGAGATGCGAGCCGTCAGCGAGCACCACGTGAATCTTCGTGGCGCGCTGGACGACGTGGAAGTTGGTGACGATCCAGCCGTCCTCGTCCACGATGGCGCCGGAGCCGAGGCTTTGTGTGCCTTCCACGCGCGGTCGCCGGCCTTGACCGCCGAAGAACTGCCGGAACAATTCCTCGAACGGATCGGCCACGGCGCGTTGCACGAGCCGTTCGGTGCTCAGGTTGACCACGGCTGGCAACACTCTCTGAATCGCTGACACGACAGGATCAGCCTGCGGATCGAGCGGTTCGGAGAAGGCGGAGACAGCC
>Ga0172375_10012443_pt1 | contig 10668 bp, 25 predicted proteins | sample LakKiv1m_FD_114537 | JGI IMG/M metagenome (GOLD analysis project Ga0172375, IMG submission 114537) | Freshwater microbial communities from Kabuno Bay, South-Kivu, Congo - kab_092012_11.1m | ecosystem: Environmental > Aquatic > Freshwater > Lake | place: Democratic Republic of the Congo...
ATTTCTAGGAAAGAAAAACCTAATACGTATGAAGTGGGAAAAGCGGGAGATCGCCATACAATAGCTTATGACACACCAGAAGATTTAGACGCTCAAATCAAGAGCCTAAAAGCTCTGGGCTACTTGCATGACGTGGAGAAAATATGACAATTATAAACATTCCCCTAAGCGAGCAGCAGTATAAGTTAATTACTAAATATAAGGCTAAAAGAGGGGAGAGCTGGGCTTCATATTTAATAAAATTAGTTAAGGCTTATAGAAAATAAATCGGATATAGGAGAACTCGCAAAATGACAGAACTTAAAACTTTGAAAGATATTGAAATACCTATGTTTGCAGGAGAAGAAGACGGACAAGGTTTTAGAGATAGCGTAAAAGCCGAAGCTGTGAAATGGGTAAAAGAAATGCAAAAGAACTGGCATGAATTAGGTAATTATGGGGATGATAATTTTGCACCTGAAAGTCTGGCTTTTATGCAATTTTTCAACATAACCGAGAAAGATTTAGCAAAATGAACACACAAAAAGAAAAATCCTCGCAAGAGGTTACTCAAAATGACCCAATAGAAAGAGCAATAAAGGGTTTAATAAAAGTTAGTTTGAAAAATAATAATCTTGTATGTCCTAAATGTGGAAAAGAATACCATTCTCCAATAGTTATAAAAACAATTAGAGAACAAGCCATCTCCGATTTTGCCGAGAAGATTAAGAAAGAGTTAAGACATAATGTATTTGAAATAACTTTAAATGATGGAACTGAGGGAGTATTAAAAGATGCTAAAGTTTTAAATGACTATATAGACAAACTCGTAGAGGAGCAATCCTCAGGAGATAAAAAATGACTTTTAGACATCACGATACCGAAGAAGAAAAAACAGACAGAAACTTAAGATACAGACTTTTAAGAAACGCAGGTATTTCTAGTAAAAAAGCTTTAATATTTCGTGATTGGACAGATAACAAAATAATGATGATCGCTTTAGGAGAAGCAAATCCAATATGATTTCTAAAAAAGAACAGAACGAAGCAGAGATAAAAAGACTAGCTTTAATAGAAGTCAAATTTAAAGAACTTGGAAAACTGCTTTACAACTATTGGAAAGATAAACAAACTCACAACTTTAATTCTATTATGGAAGAACACCATAAAGAAATAACTAAACTAAAGGAGTTAAAAATATGATACCAGATTTTAGCGGCAATTTTCTTAACTACGAAAGCACACAAGACGGAGACATCGTGACTATCACAGGAAAGGGAAAAGTTGAACACAACGAAAACCTAAAAAAAGATATGTTTAATGTCCCAGTCGAGCACAACGGAAAACAGAAGACTTACAGCCCTAGCAACATGGCGGGTAGAGTTTTACAAGAAGCCTTTGGCATGGACGCAGATTTGTGGGTAGGTAAACAATTTGAAATATTGCACGTAGATAAGAAGATGAAAATAAGACCTATCAAAACTGTAAAAGTTTAAACTTACTTATGTAAGTAAATTTTTTTTTATTTTTTATAATCCTTTTTTATATCTAGCAGGGACAAAAGAACCTTGCTCTGCTTTTAGTTGCATTATGTGTCCTTTTTGAGTTGTTACTCTAGCAATAATGCCATCAGTATTTGGATAATTAGTATTTATTACGCTAGTGCCTATGCCCCCAGTCTTATAAATGAAAACAACTGAGGGTTTAGGAATAGATAAATCACTATCTAATGTTAAAAGATTAGCTTGTATAAAATAAGCGGGCTCTCCGCTAGTTGTTGAAAGAGTTAGAGTTACTGCGTTAAAAGTAACATTAGTCGCAAAAGGATAAGCAAAACCAGAACCAGAATTATAAAGTTGTTGAACTTCTGAAAGATTTAAAACTTTACCTTCATAATATGCTATTTCGTCAAGACTTCCAGAAAAGCCAGTTCCACCCGATCTATTAAAAAAGAACAAATTTCTTCCATCATCAGATATAGCGGCATTAACAGTTTTATCTAAAGCCCCATTTATATAACTTTTCCAGTCTCCAGTAGAATTATCATGAGTAATTACAACATGAACAAATGAGCCGCTATTTACTGTATCTGTCGAGAAGGCTGCGTCATTAGCCGTCCAACCTGCCCCATTTCCTACGAGAAGTGCTAGCTTACCAGAAGCGAGTTTAACTCCAAAACCTATATTATCTGTTGCGTCTGCTGTTCCACAGATATAATTATCTGTTGCTGATGTTTTAAGCCATAAAGAAATGGAAAAATCTGCCGCTTCCGCAGCATTTACGCCAGTATCAAGAGATCGTGATGTTGAAGTAGTTGCACAATTATTTATTTTTCCTGCTTCCCAAGTAACTGCACCAGAAAAAGTTCCGTCATGTGTTGAAGCTGCGTCATCTGCATTAGTTCCAGAAGTTTCATCTAATTTATAGTAGAGAACTAAATTATCAGTTAAAGCCATTTTAAGCTAGAGTTATAATGCCGTCGGTATGCCATACTATCTTGAATGTTCCAGATAAGACGGTTTGAGCACCGCCAAAGTCTATTGAAGCGATTAAATCGTTTCCTGCAGACGCGTCCCATATAACGGCGTGATAAGCTGTGAAACTTGCGCTAGTCCATTCTGTATCGTCGGCGTCAAATTTAGTTGTTGCCGCTTCTGTGACTGCTTTATTTCCTAATGCCTTTCCGCCTTGAGTATAACCGCCCGCTGTTGCTAATTCGTTAGTAGTTGTGTAGTCTGTATCGCTTGCAGTAAAAGAATGAGAGTTATCGTAAAGAGAAACATTTATTGTGTCTGCTTCTAAGTCTATTTCTTTATTCATTAAGTTCGCTTTAAATCTGTTATAAATTCCGCTCGCCATTTTACTTTTTATCTAATTCCCTAGACAATTTATGAATTAAAGGAAATGATGGGACATGAATTGTAACATTGTTTCCTTTTCTCTCAATTATAGGTTTAACGTGTAATTTTCCGTTGATGTCTCTCTCTGCTTTAAAATCCATGAATATAACAATATAAAGAACTATAAAAATGTTTCTAATTAAGCTGTCCTAACTATTTTAGTCAAGAAAAAACAATTTCTTCCAGGAGTAATAAAATAAGAAGTTGTGTCTGCCCCTGCCGTTGCTGCTCCTGTGCTTAAAGCGTCTAAAGCTGTATTAAGTAATTCCATAGTAGCGTAAGCTGTTGTTGTAGAAGTTATATCGCCTGTGGTCATTATGCAACCGTCCCGTTAATAATCCCTTTTCTTATTAACTCTCTAATTAAAGTCCCTAAGTTATCTTGTAAAGCTAAAAAGCCTGCTTCTGCAAAAGCTGTATCACAGTCTAAAGTTAAATCTTGAGTAATGTTTGTTACAGCAAATTGAGAAGTATTAATAGTGTCTCTAACACCGCCTTGAAGAATTTCAGCCATTAGTTAATTGTATCAGTCAGTTTAAATACAGCGTAAGGGTTTGGTCTGATAAATTCCCCTTCTGTCCATACTCTTACTGTTTTACCAACGCCTGGCTCATCTACTATTGCAGTAGTCAAAGGAACAAATTCCTTATACTTTACTGCTTGGCTTGGCGAAAATATTGTAACTGTGTCTGTTGGTCTTAATGGATCTGAAACTATCTTTATACCCATTAATTGCATAACTTCTCCGCTTTCTATCTTAGCACTTGCAAAACCAGGTATACTTGAACCTTTAACGGTAACTAACCATCTTAATAACCATTTCTTTTCTGCTGGGTTCATATAAGCGATTAAATCGTTAGCATTATATCCATAGCTTTCTATGCTTTCAATAGCTGCTAAAAAGTCTAAAACTGGATCTCCGTCAGCGTCTACATTCCAACCGCTGCCAGTTGCTGCTGCTGTTCCGCAACCTGTTGTATCAAGAACAACCAAAGCTCTTGCGTCTTTTTTCTTGTTTACTGCTCTAACAGTATCTTTTATTAAATCTGCCCACACATCAACATCACTATCTTTTATGTCTTCAATAGAGATTAAAGGCGAGCTTGCGAAGAATTTCTTAACGTAATTTGTGCTTCTTGTATAAGAATTTTCTATTACAACTGGCATAGCTTTAGAAGCTGTTTCGATCATATCTGTTGTAATCCCAGTAGTTGTTGGAGAACTTAAAAAGTTTGAAGAACCTTGTCCCGATGTCTTTGCATACCATCTTAACTCTCTTGCTGTTGCTCCGACACTTGGAATATATTTGCTTAAAACTACTCCTACGTCTGCAAAGCCCTCAGCTAATTTCTGAATATCAATCCCTCTAATTTCTGCTTGGCCTGCTGTATCTACCATTATGCAAATGCGTTGGTCTGACAACCAGGATTTAATTCAAATAAGAAAGTATCGTTATTAGCTCCACTATCTAGACAAATTCCGACAGTCTTTCCACCTATTGCTGCTGCTGTTGCGTCTACTAAATCGTTATCGTCTCCAGTTCCGTTGTAAGTCATAATTGCTTTGCCAGCTGTTATTGCTGTCGCCCCTGCATAACCTTTAAAAATTCCACGTCTATAAACACCAATTTTCACTTTTCCGTCATTTGCTATTTTTTCCTCTGCTGCAATTCCGCCAACATAATCTGCGTCTCCATCAGCCAAAGCTACTGTAAAAGGATCAGTTAACTTAAGAATTGCACCTTTTTCTATACCTGTGCCGTCTGCACATGTCATAGGAATTGGCATCTCTGTTTCAAAAACCAAAGTTGTTTCTTGTGTCATAAATATTCAACTAATAGCAACTATTTAAATCTTTCGTTTAACCGAATAACTTCTACTTTAAATCTTTTAGAAATCTTAAAGCGTCTTTCTTTAACTCTAACTCTAACTCTAAAGCTGTAATGCTCTTTTCTACGTTCTCTATTGTCTCATGGATTAACTTTTCTCTAGGATTTTCTGCGATGACGAGCCCTAATTCTTTATTTTTTATCATTTGGCTTTTATCTCTCCACGCATTACTTTATCAGCATATTCTTTTGGGGTGTCTACTTTTGGTGGTGTAGGTGGAATAAATGCCCCCGCTGAACTCCCTAACATCTTCTCAGCTTGTAATTTTTGCTCTTGTTTTAGAATTAGCTCTCTACGATCGTTCTCTAATTTTATCTCGTCTCTTACTTTTTTCGCTTCATCAACAATCGATAAATTCTCTTGAGAATCTTGAGTATTTTTTGTTTTGTCATCATTTTCCATATTTTATATATACTAACTAAGTATATAAATGTTTCTAAAAACTTATAAAATTAAATGCTTTTAAATATTCTTTTTTCTCTCCGTCCCAATATTCCTTAAACTTAGAAACAGCAACGATAAGGGCGGCGAAAATAGCTATCCAAATACTCTCGCTATTTAATTTGCCTGTTGATAACGCACCTAAGAGAACTAATAAAGAAGCAATACCCGAATTAATTAGGTTATAGTATATTTCGTATTTGTTCTTTTTTAATGGGTTTATGCACTTCTTTTTTTTCATTATTCTTCTGTATTTAGATTTAGGTATTTAATATTTTTAGGGTTTGGATTAGAGTAAGCCAGTAAAAATTCAGTTGTATAAATATCTTGTAGGTCTCTTATATAATCTTCTGTAAGTGCGAGCTCGTCAGCACCGCCACTTAAAAATCTGTCGAGATCGTTTGCAGTCTCTCTCTTTAAGTTAGCGTAAGCTGCATAAAGAGAAACCTTGTCTTCGTTCCATCTGCGTAAGGCTTCTTCGTGAGATATTAAACCCGCATTTAGAGCGTCAATTGTTTGACCAAAATTAGTATTTGCTATCTGGGCGACTTTGACAGCTTGGCTAACATCTTTTCTTTTGTCTAAAGCTATTTTTGTATAAGCTGCTCCGATACCGCCGATTAAAGCCCCGCCTATCGCACCAATAGCTGTGCCTACTCCTGGAGCTATTGCTGAACCTAGTAATGCCCCTGTCTTTGCACCTATACCTGCCCCTGCGAAACCGCCTGCACCTGCCCCTATTATTCCCGCACCTATTGCCTGCCCTTTGTTTAATAAATCTTCTTGTGGAACTGCTTTTAAAATATCTGCTTCAGTTATTGTAGGTTGTGTCTTAGCCTGTCCTTGTGCCGTAGCTAGATCATTTTGTTATTGTGTAGCTTGTTGTTTAGCTAGTGCTTCTTGCTCAAATGTTCGTGTAGCTTGCCCGCCTTTCTTTCTTGCTTGATCTGCTGCAATAATATCCTCTACTTGTGCAGCATTAACACCTAAAAAAGTTTTTCCGTTGATTGTTACGCCCGATATGTCTCCTGTCTTCTGATCTCTAAAAACTTGATCTTGTGATGGCACATTTTTAGGCTCATCTGTATTTTTAGGAGTAGTCTTACTTTTTCCAATAAGAGTAGAGTTAAAAATACATTTTGTCCCGTCCCATGTCCCCCCTTGTGCTTCGCACTGAGCTTTCTTATCTGCGTTAGCTCTTATCTTAGCTTGATCGCTTGTCATTCCAAATCCAGGTAAGGCGTTGCCTAAAGAAGATATAGCGTTGTCTACTGCTTGTTTTATTGCCATTATTCTCTCTGCATATTAGCCGTAACATCGTTAGGTTGTATGCTTGTGTCTCCTGTTGATTTATTCATATTAGCCGCAACTAAACCGCCTAGTTGTGCCTGTTTCTCAAATGTAACTTCTATCGCTTGTTGATTCCATAAATCGGCTTCCATGTCCATTCTTTCTTTAGCGTAAGTAGGCTCAAAATTAACATTTCCCATCTTTCCGCCAACTTCGCTTGTTCCCTCACTTGAAGCAATAGATCTAGGCACTCCAAAGTTTCTATAAAATCTGTTTGTTAATGTTTCTATCCATGCCGTCCTGTCCTCTGAGCTTCTGCTGGGATATGGCTTTATTTCTACCGTGCCCTCTGGTAAGCCAACCATTTCTCCATTTTTGACAGCTTTTTCTATTTGAGAATTTGCATAAGTAATCTTTCCCGCATTATCTGTTTTGTAATAAGCAATACCTAAAGCCTTATCTCTATGTTTTATAACTCTCTCGTCTGCAAGAGCTTCTTTAATCGCGTCTACTTCAAACTCATTAGAGGCGATTTGTGAAGTTCCGTGAATTTGGTCACCTATTCTCTTGTTTGTGGAGTGAAGCATATTTTCCTTATTTATTTTTCTCCACTCTGTCCCAGTCCATGCTTCATAGTGAACAATACGACTATCTTTATAAGCAATTCTTATTCTTTCTGGGGAAATAGGGATCATATTTATAATTTTGTTATCTTTTCTCTTAACTTCACAAAATGCGTCTCCTACTATTAATTTAACAACTTCATGGTTCCAAATGATTTGAGAAAATGTGTCTTTTCCCATGCCTGTAACGTGATCTAACTCTTGCTTTAAAACTTGATTTGGCGTGCTCCAACCTGCACCGACAGCCCATGTAGCCATAGCGTTAGCAGCACACGTAATCTCAGGGACTGTAAAATAATAACCGTTATATTTTGTTGCTAGTTCGAAATACCAATAAAAAAACTCTTTGTTTGGAGAAGCAACATCTAAAGCTTTTGAATTAACTATAAAATCTGGGACTGCTCCTGTAAAATTTGTCGTTGTTGCACTGCTAGGGTTTAGTTCTGCCATCAGTTTTTCACCTCAAAAGGAATACTTATTTTTAGAGGCGTTGCTTCTGCATAAACAAACTTTCCAGAATTGCCCCCAGAAACCAAAGTTACTTTAAGCCTTAATGTATCTCCTATCGCAAAAGCCTTTTTAGTTAAATTAAATTTTGTGACACATTCTACATCCATAGTATTGCTGATAGTCCGAGTGCTAGCTGATCCTAAGCTTGTCTCAGTTACGCCCCTAACGTGATAAACTCCAATAGTTGCATAAACACTTACTGCGGCAGTAGAGGATATTTCTATTCCTGCTATCGCTGCTCCTGCTGCGATAGTTACTGGGATACTAAAATTTAAATCAAAATTGTAAACGTGAGAGCCTTCACCTAATAAGTCAGTATTTCTATTATTTACGTCGCTCTCTATAAGAGAAGTATGAAGAAAATATTGCTTATTTGTTGTTTCCTGTGCCCCTATTCCGTAAAAAGTTTTATAACCTGCGCCTGTTGCGAAGTCAAACCAGTCATAAGAAACTGAAGCACTTTCGCTTGGAAGTGGAAAATTTACTGGAAGTCCTACCATTATGCCTCTTGCACGAACGTCCTGTTCGCCTCTTTTTCTAATAATCTACAACACTCATCAACACGAGCCCAAAGTATATTTACCATTATTAATGCCTCTTGTCTCGAAGTAAAACCCGCCATATTGTAACTTATTGCATAAATAGCCGCTAGAGAAGAAGCTGCATCTGTTAGTATTGCCTTAACGTCCTCATTTAATCCTGGATAAGCGTCACTCCAATTATAGAGAGTTCTTGTGTTGATATAACTCTCTGCTTGTCCGACGTATGAATTAGCATAAGCTTCGGCTATTGAAGTAGAAGAAACATTTGCTCCGCATTTGTATTGAAATTCTAATAAAGTGCAAAATACTCCAGTATAGGCCATTAGTTTCTTATTGATAATTTTAATTTATTTAGGGAATTTGTAAGGTCATTTACTATGCTACAAATTGCATAAATTTCCTCTGATAAAACTATTTTTTTCTTTTCTTTTTCTTTTTCTGACTGCAAAATCTTTTCATCAGCTAAAATTAATTCTTTTACTGCAGAGCTTGTATACTTATCTATGTTTTTCATATCTTTATAGAATAAACAGAAAGATTTAAACCTTTCGATTGATAAAACCACGCAGCTCTCATTATCGCCTCTACTGGATGGTTATAATTTGACTGAATTAAGAGCTTTTTTGTGTTTTTTTCATATTCAAATCTATAAGACTTTAGGCTTTCTCTAATCTCGGGATCATCTAGTAGCTCGATGTCTCCTCTTTCCATCATCGAAAGCAAATTAAAAACTAAATCTTCTTTCATTATTCTTTTTCTTTTATCATCGGAAATATCTAGGCTTCTAGCAGAGTTATTTAGAGCTTCTGTTATGTATCTCGTATCGCTAGACATTAATAACTCTGAGAAAACACCAAATCCAACTCCCCCATCATCTACATATATTTTTTTAAATCCATAAATTCTATTAAGAGCTAAGATCCTAGCTGTTGTCTCTGTTGTTAAAAGTCTTCTTGTAATCTCGTTCTCTACTTGTCTCATTTTAACGTCTTCATTTTTTAGTATCGCGATGTTTCCCTCATCTTCTCCTAAACCTGCGGGGTCTACTCCGCATATAAACTCGTCTCCTTTTTCTATTGATCTTGGTCTTTTGACTGTTAATATTTTAGCAATTAAGCTATCGGGGAAGACTTGTCTGGCGTTTTCTTGCGGAATTGCTAAATACTCTTGAGCGTATTGAGCTTCACTTAATCTGTGTCTCTCACTTTCTAAATGTTTAAGCATTATTGTTCTTTGAGGCTCTGGTCTTTTCTCTGCGACTTGTTCTGAATTAACTCTAATTACATAGAAATCTTTATCTTTTAATCTGTCATAAACGTAGCCCTCTGTCGCCCACGCTGTCCCCAACATCCAAATAAACCCGCCTGTTGTCAGAAGCATAGGCGTAATAGCTGCGTAAGCTTCTTCTGGGATTAGTTGCATTTCTTCGATAATTATTCCGTGTAAAGTGTGACGCCTAGCACTTGAACCGTCTAGTCCTACTGGCTCGGTTATTAGTTCAGAGCCGTTTTTAAATTGCATTAAAGTTTTTAGAGGCCTGTCTTTTCCGCCTTTTAAAGCAAATCTATGAGACGCCTCAACGTAACACAAGACACGATCGTATAAACTACTTGCTTGTCTTTCTACTCCAGAAATAATCATAAGTTTTTTATTTGAATTGTTTAAAAGATATTCTGCAACTTTCTTGGCTATTATCTCTGACTTGCCTACCTGTCTACCACAAAATAACATTAAGTTGCCTTGCACGGCTAAAATCTCTTTTTGCCAGTCGTCCATACTTGGATAATTCCATTTAACCTCTAACATCTTTGCTCCTATTTTCTGGCGAATGTAAAAAAAAATATTGTTTGTAAACTCTACATTCTTGTTCATTCATAGGAATTGCTCTATAACAACTCATTCCATCTAAAGCACAAATTCCTCTAATATGTCCTTTTATTTCCATAGGAGAACGAATATATCCACAGACAGCGTCTAAGCCATACTTCTTTTGAAGTTCTAAATCTCGTTCCATCGTTACTCTATTAGTAGCCTGCATTTCTCTTTTAAATAATTTAATTGTTCTGGTCTGTTCTTCTCCAACCATAAAAATAAACCTAAAGGATTATTATGTGCTGATATTTGTCTGCAAAAAAAATGATGTTTAGGGCAGAGAGTTAAGCCGTTTTGAATATCAAATTTTGTCTCGTGATTTTCTCTCACGATGATATGATGTGCATTAGGGTGTAGAGGATCTTTACAAACTACGCATGCCCAACCATCACGATCTTTTACTGCTTTTGCCCATGCACGATCTTCAGCAGTTAATTTAAGTTGTCCTCTCATTAAAATAAGATACTAACTAAGTAATTAAATCTTTCCATAAGAAGTAAAGGAATTAAAAAATCTCCATAGGAAATAATTCTCCATCAACTCCATAGGAAACAGACGAAACATACCCCCCTATTACCTACGTTTCCACTCCAACTCGAGACGCGCCCCCCTTAATACGAGCCC
>Ga0172375_10012445_pt1 | contig 10668 bp, 7 predicted proteins | sample LakKiv1m_FD_114537 | JGI IMG/M metagenome (GOLD analysis project Ga0172375, IMG submission 114537) | Freshwater microbial communities from Kabuno Bay, South-Kivu, Congo - kab_092012_11.1m | ecosystem: Environmental > Aquatic > Freshwater > Lake | place: Democratic Republic of the Congo...
AAATAAATATACCCATGAACGGAATTTATGCTGGTTTTTGGCGCGTTGAATTTCAATGCCTAAATTCTGAATGAGCGGAATAGTTACCGGAACTATCAAAAGTAAAGCCATGTAATAGGCACGACTGTAATCGGCTCCTGCCCAAAGTGTTATAAATGCTTTGCCAAAAAATACCAATAACCCGATTATAAGTGAAAGTACGATAAATTGCAGACGTCCGAGGCGGGTAAATAGTTCGGTAAGTTCCCAATTGCTACACTTGCGGGCAACCATTTCGTTTACACGAGGTATATAAACGTTTGAAATGGCGGTCGAAAATGTCAGAAAATAGGTATTTAGTTGCGCTGCAATACTATATACAGCTACTTCGATGGTGCCTCTGAACCAACCGATAATAAATCTATCCACATTCCAGTTTATCTGATTTACAACTAAGTTCATAAATATAAACGACGAGAAAATAAAAAGCTCTTTCAGTAATTTGGTATCAAACCTGCTAAAAATAAACTGAATAGCTGCTTTTTTATAGCAGAACCACACATTGACTAATTCGATAATAATGCTTACTATAGTTAAAATCAGTGCCATACCTACCGAACCATAACCCATCATTAAAACCGGTATAATCACTAACGGACTTATAATGGTTTTAATAATCAGCAATGATTTTTGGAAAACAAATTTTTCATTCGCACTTACGTACGAATTGAAAACAATGGTAGGAAAGGTTATGGCTGTGTTTACAACCATTATAATCATCAGGATTTTTGCTTTTGCCAATTCGGCGGCTGTAAGTTCGCTGCCAAATACCGAGTCGGAAAAAATTACAAGCACAATGCCTGCAGCCACAGCCAAAGCGCCTAGTGCTGAGAATATTATCAGAAACATACCGTTCAGGCGGGCTAGTCCTGTTTGATCGTTTGCCGCCTTATACACCGAAAAATATTTGATATAAGCGCTACCAAAGCCAAAATTAAATAAACCCAGATATGCCACCACAGAACCAACTAAACTATAAAGCCCAAACTCACTTTGTCCCAATAGCCGAAGCATAACGGGTGTATAGAGTATGGAGATTACGCTACTTAATCCTATTAGCATGTAGGAGAGTAGCGCACCGGTTTTTAGTTGATTTAGTTTCATTAATTATTTAAATTTGCCCCAAACCCCTAAAGGGGCTTAAAGATTGACCATTAGGTACTATTTCACATCCCCTTTAGGGACTTGGGGCAGTATTTTTTAAAAACTCATTTTCTTAATTTGCTAAATTATCATCACATCACCACATCATCACATTATCACATCACCACATCATTTCAACGCTTTTCCTAAATATTCAAATACTTTTTTTCGTTCGGTTTCCATAATTTTGGGTACGTGGGAAAATTCTATATCGAAATATTTTTTGTTTAATTCTAATAATTCTTGTTTGCGTGTTTCAAATTGGAATTTTCGCAATAAAGTATCTATTCGAGAACCCATAGGAACGCTTTTCCCTTCGCGGTCGAACACCACAAACGGACTTTTAAAATGCATGGAAAAAATGATACAATGGAACGAATCAGTGCAAACCAATGAAGCTGAGCGAATATAATCCAAAAACTCAGCCGGATCAGCCGAAAAGCGCTCTGTATCGTGCAAACTATTCATCATTACCAGTTCCAATTGATGTGATGCAGCCATTTGCTTTAGTATTTTATGCCTTTTGGCTGAGACTTCGCCAATAAAATAGGTAAGCAAGTACTTTTTGTCGGGTTTGTTTGTGGCCGGAGTAGCTATTTTTAGCCAATCTTCGCTTTTTAAAACCAAAGTAGGATCAACCAGCACCTCGGCTTTTCGACCGCATAAATTATTAATCAGTTCAGCACCTTTTTCCTCTCGTACCGAAAGAAAAGCCATATCGTTCAGATAGTTGGTGTAACTTTGTTTATATGACTCAGGTATAACCGATACGCCAATACTTGGTGCTAAAGCAATGCGTTTTTCTTTTGAAACATAGCTTAAAAAATCGAGCGGTGAACCGTAACGAATATTGGGATTCCAGATTTGATCACTTCCCACCACCACAAAATCATAACGTTCGTTTAAATTATTAGGCGTATTCTCAAGCGTCAATGTGAAATCACTTTCAGTAATATATTTATCCGAGAATGCTTTGAAAGTAGTAGCTTTAGTGCGTTTACAAGCCTCGTAAATCGGTTGTTGTTTGCGTTCAACCACTTTTTTTATTGCTTTCTGAAGCAACACAAACGGATTAAGCAGTAGCGCGTTTTTAATGCGTATCAGGGTAAATTTTAATCCACCTTCTTTTGGTTTTGTTGGGTAATTTACGATGCTTTCTACCTCATAACCAAGCGATTTCAGAATTTCCTGCGTAGCGTAGTTCTGTAAACGGTTTCCGTAGTTTACATAATCGATAATGGTGTGAATAGCAATAGCCCCCCTGCCCCCCATAAGGGGGTTCTTAGTTACTTCTGATTTATTTTGTATATTCATTTTCTCACTTACTTGTTAAAAATTGGTTGTCTTAAAGTCCCCCTGAGGGGGATCTAAGGGGCTACTTTTTTATATAAATCTAAGTATTTTTCGGCCATTGCACGCCACGAGAATTGGTTGGCGCGGGCAATGCCTTTTTCACATAATTCGTTTTTATACGTTTCGTCCGATAATATTTTTCGGATGGCTGCTGTAATTTCTTCGGGTTTTGTGGGATCGACAATGGCAGCTGCATCACCGGCAATTTCGGGCATAGAGGAGGTATTCGATGTAATTACAGGTACACCACAGGCCATTCCTTCAAGAATCGGTATGCCAAAACTTTCGCGAAGCGAAGGATATAAAAATACTTTACACTGATTGATAATCTCGGGCATTTCTTTGTTGGGAACATAGCCTGTCATCAATATGTCTTTACGTATTTCGGGATGTCCAATATCATTCAACACCTGCAAAAGCGCCGATTCTTCGTAATCGAGCATCACTAATTTGTATTTCACATCGCTTGCTGCATTAAAATCGGCAAATGCTTTCAGTACATTGGGTGTGTTTTTTTTGGGGTCGGTATTTCCCAAAAAGAACATATAATTATCAGGAAGATGGTATTTTTGTTTTGCAGCGCCAAGAAGCGCTTGATCATCAATTTTTTTGAAATGTTCGCCTACGCCATTGTACACTGCAATTAATTTATCGCCCAACCCCATAAAGTTGCGCATACGGTTGCATTCAAATTCCGAAACAGTAGTTACAATTTTGCTTTTTCGGGCAACGATGGGCACCACCAAGCGGCGGTACATATTTCCAAATTTCTGATAAAGCGTTCCTCCCTTTTTGAAAATACTGATACTTTCGAGGTAAATAATATCGTGTATAATGGTGATTAATGGCACTTTGCAAAATATCGGAGCCGTATTGCTTGTGCAATGTAACACATCGCAGCCAAATTGCACAGCTGCTCGCGGCAATGCGATTTGTTCCCAGGTAGGGTAAGGACCACCACCAAGTTCTACAATCTTAAAATTCTGAAAAGTTGGTATACAGTTACGATCTTCGTCGGGCTTTACAAAAATGATATATTCATTTTCTTTATCAATGAGTTGCAGGTTTTTGATCAACTCCAACGCCACCATATCCATACCGTGTTTCTTTTTCCGGTAAAGTCGCTGTCCTTCAATTCCTATTCTCATAATATTAATGTGTCAATGATTAAAAAAAAATTGCCCCAAGCCCCTAAAGGGGATGTGAGTTAGTACCGAATGATTGCCTCTTTAAGCCCCTTTAGAGGTTTGGGGCAAATTTCTAATTCTTTATTTCTCAGTTCCGTGAACCGTATGAATAAACTTTTTGTTCGCCCCTTTTAATTTAAATAAAGAAGCAAACATTGAGAAAAATGCTTTTGGTAAAGTGATTAATGCTTTGAAAATTTGATAGTTATAAAATTTTAAAGGAATTGCTAAAACAAATGCAACAACTACTGATACCCAGAGAGCTATCCAGGAAGTATACGAAACGGCACAACTCATACTTTCGGGGAATGCAAGTTGATAAATGCTGTAAATTGCTGTAATAATGGTTGTTAACCCGATTAGAAGCACACGAGGTGGCGACACCATTTGGTACACCTTATCAAAGAAATCAATATTTGCATTTACAAAAAGCTCTTTTACACCCGATAAGAAAAACCGTCCGAAATAGATAAATTGCGCCGATAGCCAACGTTTACGTTGATTTTCAAAGACTTCCACTTTCTGAACTTTCTCGTCGTACACCAATGCATCATTCAGGTATTCAATTTCGTAGCCATCGCGCAGGAATGTGAGTTCCAATTCTTTATCAAAACCACCGATGGCGTGAATCTCCGTCATGCGTTTTTTGAAAAGCTGATATTCGAACGCCATACCGGAACCAATTAAAGCCGACGAAAGTCCCAATGTGCGATGCCCTTTGCGGAAAATGCTGTTGTTAAGTTCTTCACTCACAGCATCTAAAATGGCAAATGGTGTATTCGTATTTTTGGCTACGCGATGTCCCTGTATTATGTGGTATCCGGCATTAAAAGCTATGTTTATTTTGCTAACAAAGTCAGGCGCCATTATATTGTCGGCATCAAGTACCAATGCCACATCATAATAATCGGGCAATTCAGCCATCGCTTTATTCAATGCTTTGGATTTGGTACTTTTATCAAACGAAACTTCAATCAATTTAATGGGCAAAACCTTTAATTTGGCAATAGTTTCAGGCTTGAACGAATCAGCAATAATTATAACATCATATTTTTCGCGCGGATAGTCTTGTTTTAGTGCTTCCTTGGCAACTTCCACAATAACATTATCTTCCTTATAACCCGGAATAAGTACAGCAATTCTACGAATTTGTTTTGCGGTTACAGGTTTGTTTTTACCACTAAAAACAGACCCAATAGCAAAAATAAGTACATATACTGTTGCAAAAGCAAAATATGCGTACAGTACATATTCGAAAATATGTACAATTAATTGAATGATATTCATGGCTTTACTGTATTAGAAAGCAGATTATACGAAGAATTTGAACGTAAATCACGCAAATTAACGCAAATTTTCAGTTATAATATCGAAGTTAAATTCGTGAAAATTTGCGTTAATTGCGTTCATTAAAGATTATACGTTAATAGATTTGCGACCAATACTATGGTATTTAAAGCCGTATTCTTCAATTTGTTCCAAATCAAATATATTTCGTCCGTCGAACAGCACTTTTTCGTTCATAAGTTTTTCCATTACTTTGAAGTTTGGCAAGCGGAATTCGCTCCATTCGGTAACTACTGCCAATGCATCGGCGCCGATGATGGCTTCGTACATATCTTTGCAGTATTTAATTTTGTCGCCCAGAATACGTTGTGTTTCGTGCATAGCAATAGGGTCATAAGCAGTTACTGTAACGCCCTGAGCCAAAAGGTTTTCGATCAGTACCAATGATGGCGCTTCACGCATATCGTCGGTTTCAGGTTTGAACGATAACCCCCACAATGCAATTGTTTTACCAGCTAATTTACCTTGAAAATGGTTGTAGATTTTGTTGTACAAAATTGTTTTCTGATTTTTGTTAACTTCCTCAACTGCTTGAAGTACTTTCAAATCGTAATCATAACTTTTAGCAGTTTTTATCAAAGCCTGTACATCTTTTGGGAAACACGAACCACCATAACCGACACCCGGATACAGGAATTTGTAACCAATGCGCGAGTCGGAACCAATACCTTTGCGTACCATATTAATGTCGGCACCTACTATTTCGCATAGGTTTGCAATGTCGTTGATAAAGCTGATTTTGGTAGCAAGCATAGAGTTGGCAGCGTATTTCGTCATTTCTGAAGACGTAATATCCATGACAAATATCGGATGATTATTTAATACAAACGGCTTGTAAAGTCGTTTTAAAACTTTTTCGGCAGCATCCGATTCTACACCTACCACAATGCGGTCGGGCTTCAGAAAATCGTCCACAGCATTTCCTTCTTTCAAAAATTCGGGGTTCGATGCTACGTCAAACTCGACCTTTGCGCCACGTTTGTCTAATTCTTCCTGAATAGCAGCCTTTACTTTTTTGGCTGTACCTACGGGAACGGTACTTTTGGTAACAACTACAGTGTAATGATTCAAATGCTGACCAATTTCGCGTGCTACACCCAACACATATTTCAGGTCGGCGCTTCCATCTTCATCAGGCGGTGTACCAACTGCAATGAAAATGGCATCGCTTTCGTTAACCACTTCCGAAAGTTTTGTTTTAAAAAATAAGCGCTCTTTTAGTACGTTTCTTTTTACAAGGTCTTCTAAGCCAGGTTCATAGATGGGCATTATACCGTTATTGAGACTGTCAATTTTACTTTGATTTACATCGATGCAATTTACTACTGCACCTGTTTCGGCTAAACATGCACCCGATACGAGTCCAACATAACCGGTTCCGACGATTGAAACATTCATAATAATTATTTTTAATGGGGTTGATATTAAAACTGCATTCTATTTTTACTTTTAATGCGATAAATAATGTTGGCAAATATAAAGCATGTCAACAAAATTTATTGTAATATAAAAAAGAAAAATGCTATCGCAAATTAATTTTTTTTTGTAATATATTTTGCTACAAATATATAAAAAATTAATTTACAATAGCATTAAAATGCTCATTTTCGAAGAAAATGTTATTTTATTAACTATCCAACCCCCTCTTCACATCCCCTTTAGGGACTTGGGATATTACTGATACTGAATATAAATCGGTTGTGGTTTCAACTTCATCAAATCTTCTGGCGTTAGCATGGTGTGGGGAGCTTTTTTTAAGTCGTTTTTATAAAAAAGCTTAAATCCGGTAAACTGTACAGGCTCTTTGTGAATATACAACTTATAGGTGCTGCGTTTCAAAATGGGTTCACCCCAACCATCCATATTCATTACTATTTGTACTTCGGGGCACAATTTTACATTCTCGTAATTGCGTACCATACCTTGCGTAAACCGGTGGACAATAAGAATTTTAGGAGGTAAATTATTATTTTTTACCAATTTAGCCAAATAATCAGTACAGTAATTTATGTCGTCGGCATTAATAGTTCCAATTTTTTTGCCGGGTACACTGCCATCTTTCATCGAAAACTCAGGATCGATACCCAAATGAACCTGAGGCATTTTCAGGTATTTTTCGAGCAAAGGAACTTCGTGTTGATAGGTGCTTTTGCCTAACTGAATATCCAAAAACACAATGGCATTTCCCATTTTGGCTATGGCTAAAGCGGAGTCAATTTGTTGGAAAGGCATTCGTTTGCAGAATTTGCCATCAGGCATAGGATTCCCCTGCGCTACAACGGCAATATAATGAATTGCCGGTATGGTCGGCGTCAGCGAATCGGCTTTGCTCCAGGCTGCTAACTCTTTATTAAGACGGTCCCAAACCTCTTTGGGCGGATATTCACCCAAAACACCCATTTTCACCGAATACAGATTTCCGTAATAAGCCACAATACGTTTGAAAGGCAAAATAGCTCCTTCGTTGGGTATAGGTTGGTTCATAACAGGCCAACGCCCCGTAGTGTCGCCATTGGCAATTTCTGTTAGTTTTTTAAAATAACTTGCCGAGTCAATTCGGGTTTCAGTGGGTGTTTTTTCTTTTTCTTCTTCTGAAATACTGTTTTCTGACCCTTTTTTTTGAGTACAACTAACTAAGCTAAATGCAATCGAAACGAAAAATATAGTTTTTATTTTTATATTCATATTTTTGTTATTGTCTTAATTCTTATCTCTTAATTCTTAACTCTTTTTCTTGTCTTGTCTATTTTTTATTCCCCTTTAGGGGTTAGGGGCAGTTAAAATGTCTTCTTCATTGCCCGGATCATTCCCTGTGGTGTCCATTCGGGCACAATCATGCGACGAACCGTATGTAGCGGCTGTATCGAATCGCGTTTGGTGCTGAGGATAAAGGCTAATTTCATGTATTTGCTCATTTCTGTAGCACTTTTACGATTGCAAATACCATAAGGGTAAGCGAAATATTCAACCGGTTTTCCGGTAATGGATTCTAATTTCTTTTTTGGTTCTACAACCTGCTTTTGCCAAACCGAAACAGAGTCGTATTTTGTTACCATTGTATGATCCCAACTGTGTAATCCTACGGTATGTCCGGCTTTTGCCAAGCCAGCAATCTGGTCGGTGGTCATGTAGTTTTTCTTATTATAGGTAATAGTCATAATAAAAAACACGCCTTTGAAATTGTATTTTTCGAGTACCGGTGCTGCAATTTCGGCATGTTCCACGCGCGAATCGTCAAAAGTTATCATAAACGGATTTTCGGGCAATGCTTTGTTATACACCAAATAATCGTATAATTGGTTGGGTGAAATAGAATGAAAGCCGCTGTCGGCTAATGTTTTAATCTGATTCTCGAACGATGCCGGACTTACCGTATATTCGTCGTTACGTCCGTTTTCAATTCGGTGGTAACATATTACAGGAACTTGCTTTTTAGCAAGTATTTGTGCTGTTGAATTAGGCTTGACTTTTGTTTCGGTACTGTCTGTCTGCGAAGTTTGAGTAGTTTCTGATTGCTGTTTTACGTTTTGACAACTAATTATAATACACGGAAGTAAAAGCGAAATAAATAAAAATCTGAAATTCATTTTTTAACGATGTTTTTAGAAATAATATTAGTGTAAATAACCTCCTGAATTTTGGGTCGAATACTCATTTTTGCTAATTTGTTTACGCCATCGGCCGGATAAGTGCGGTTACTCAGGAAAACGTAAATTAGTTTATTTGCCGCATCAATCCAACAACAAGTACCTGTGTAGCCAGTATGTCCGATAATTGTCGAATTAGCTGTTGCACTGCCCGAAACCGTAGCTTTGTTTATATCAAAACCCAAGCCTCGCCGACCACTTTTCGAAACGGTTGTTGTGAAAATACGGCAGGTTTCGGTACAAAGGTAACGTTTTCCGTCCAATTCTCCATTGTTTAGCAGCATTTGATGCAGTGTTGCCACATCGCGGGCTGTTGCAAAAAGCCCTGCATTGCCCGAAACTCCTCCCAGATAGGCGGCAGCCGGATCGTGAACAATGCCCTGAAGATAACCATTTTGCAGCGATTCTCTTCGCAGTGTTGGTGCAATTTGCGTAGCATTATGCGATTGGAGTGGGAGATAGGCTATATTCTTCAACCCCATGGGTTTATAATAGGTTTCATTTAGAAATGAATCCAACGGACAATTACTGATTTTTTCAGCAATTTCTTTCAGTAAAATAAAATTTACACAGCTGTAAACATAGCTTTTGGCACCGGTTTTTACCTGTGCTATGCGCTGCATGGCTCGCATATTAATTTCAGATTGCGGCGTGTTTTCAGGCTTTTTACCAAACTCAATATAAGCCGGCAAGCCTGTTTCGTGAAACAAAAGATCGGTAATTGTTATATTTTCTTTATCCGTATTTTTCAGAAAATCCAAATATTTTGACGCTTTATCATTCAATTGAATTTTGCCGCTATCGTACAATTTCATGATGGCAAACAGCGTTCCGGTAGTTTTGGAGAGCGAAGCCAAGTCGTACATGGTTTCGGGCGTTACTGTTTCGTTGGTTTCGTAGGTCAGTTTGCCAAAACATTTCTCGTACACAGGCATACCATCCTGCCATACCAAAACCTGACATCCCGGAAAAACCCGTTGCCGCATGGCATCATTTACAATCGAATCAATCTGATAATAAATGTTTGCCGGCTTTTTTGCCTGAATATTTACTATTGAAGTAATACAAAAAAGTAATACTGCCAATAATCTTAAATCTCTGTTTTTTATGTTTCTCATTTCAAATTAAATATATCAAATATCTGCCCCAAGCCCCTAAAGGGGATGTAATTTAGCTCCGAGTGTTTTCTAACTCCCCTTTAGGGGTTGGGGCAATTTTTACCTCAACTTATTTTTCAAAAAGTGTGGTCCCGTAAATTTTGCAAAATAAACAAGCGAAACTGCAGCTACAATAGCTCCTGCAAAATAAGCCAACGCTAAACCACCTCTAAAATCAGCCAACCATCCACCTGAAACAAGTCCAAGTCCGATGCCAATATCCCAACTGGTCATGTAGGTGGAGCTTGCAGTGGCTCTGCGGTTGTTGGGCGCTAAATTTACAAAAAGGGTGTTGTAAGCCGGAAAAATTAAGCCATAGCCTATTCCCATAAGCAGCGATACAATATAAAATGTAAGATAAAGCAACGATTTTTGTTCTATAAATTTCATTCCTGCAAGCAATAAAAAGGAAAGAATACTTATAAAAGTACCAGCTAAAATTACCTGCGTCAGTTTACCTCTATCTACCATTCGCCCACTTATAAACCGGGAAAAGGTAAGACCAACGGACATTAAAACAAAAAAGATTCCGGTGCCACTTTGCATGCCTGTTTCGCGACCATAAAGCGCAATATAGGTTACAATCATACCATACGGTATGCCCATAAGCATTAAGGTAACGCCGGCGTTGAAACCTTTAAACAGAAAAAAGCGGTCCCACGTAATGTATTGGGAAGTTTTGGAGGCTTTGTTTTCGGCTTTGATCATCGAAGCAAAAATAAACCCAAGCAATCCTGTTCCTATTGCCGCATAAAAAATTACATTGTAACTGTAATGGTCGTGCAGGTAAAGTCC
>Ga0172375_10012448_pt1 | contig 10665 bp, 10 predicted proteins | sample LakKiv1m_FD_114537 | JGI IMG/M metagenome (GOLD analysis project Ga0172375, IMG submission 114537) | Freshwater microbial communities from Kabuno Bay, South-Kivu, Congo - kab_092012_11.1m | ecosystem: Environmental > Aquatic > Freshwater > Lake | place: Democratic Republic of the Congo...
AGAACGTCAGGACATCCCCTGCCTTACGGACGAGACCATCCTCACCTTGGCCCGTCAGGTCTGCCACCTGGAGACCACCAGCAAGTGGCCCCAGGACGTGGAGTGGGCCATCGACAACGAGGGGGCCCTCTTCCTCCTTCAGGCCCGGTCACTGATCTTGAACGAGGGCTCAGCCCATGATCGTGCCCTGCCGGAGCGTCTGGCCGCTTACTCGTTGCTGAGCTCCGGCCAGGGCAGGGTGGCTCAACAGGGGATCGGCGCCGGGCCCGTGCGGATTATCAATCACCCTGATGAGCTGGCCGACTTCCCAGAGGGCGCGGTACTGGTCAGCCGCCGGGACTCGTCCCGTTTCGTTGAGGTAATGGCCAAGGCCAGCGCTATCGTCACCGAGGTGGGGACGCCGGTAAGCCACATGGCCACCATCTGCCGGGAGTTTAAGGTGCCGTGTCTGGTGAATGTCCAGGGCGTCTTGGGCAAGGTGACGGACGGCGAGGTAATCACCATCGACACCGAGGATCGCCGCATCTACCAGGGCCGCGTGGAGGAGCTTTTGGCCTACAACGCCTCGTCGTCCATGAACGTCATGGCGAGCCTCGAGTTCCGGTTGCTCCGGCGTATCCTGAAAAAGGTCTCGGTCTTGAGCCTCGTAGACCCCATGCTCCGCGAGTTCACGGTGGAGGGCTGTCTGAGTTACCACGACATCCTCCGCTTCAACCACGAGACCGCCGTTCAAACCCTGGTGGAGATGGGCAAAGACGAGCAGCGGATCCTCTCCGGCCACCTGGCCCGGCGCCTGGCGCTCCCCATCCCCACGGGCATCCTGGTGATTGACATTGGCGGCGGGCTGACGCCAGAGGCCCCGGCCAACGACCTGCCGCTTACAGCCGTGACCTCGATTCCCTTTGCCTCTATCCTCAAGGGGATGCTCCACCCCGGTATCTGGCACACCGCGCCCATGACGGTTGGCGTCAGAGACCTCATGCACAGCATGTTCAACCCGGCCCACGACGTGGTGAACCGCCAGTACACCGGCCACAACATCGCCGTCATCGGCAGTCATTATGTCAACCTCTGCTTCCGGCTCGGCTACCACTTCAACATCATTGACGTCCACTGCGGGCCGGTGGAGCAAAACAACCACATCTATTTCCGCTTCTTAGGCGGGGTGACGGACATGACCAAACGCTCCCGGCGGTCGTTGATGATCTCCACCATCCTTACGGCCTTCGACTTCACCGTTCAGACACGGGGCGACCTGGTTACCGCTCGCCTCACCCACCTGCCGGTGGAAGAAATGGAGCGGATCCTCGATATTCTGGGACGGCTGGTGGGCTTCACCCGCCAACTTGACGTAAAAATGGAGAGCGACGAACGGGCCGAGGAGTATGCCGAGGCCTTCCTGAACGGCGACTACGAGATCGCCAGCCTTTAACGGACTGTGGTGTCAACACCCACCACCCTTGCCCTGCCGGCCCACATGGAGAACCCGATATGACCTCAGAGACCATGCCCCGCATGATGATCATCGATGACGAGCCCATTGTTGGCAAACGCCTGCAACAGTCGTTTGCCAAGCTAGGGCTTGAGGTGGCGATCTTTACCCGGCCCGAGGAGGGGCTCGCGGCCATGGCTGCAACGCCATTCGATATCGTTGTCACCGACCTCAAGCTCGAAGGCGAACTGGACGGCATGGGTGTCCTGGCCAGGGCCAAGGCCATCAACCCCGCAGCCCGGGTCATCATCATCACGGGGTACGCCAGCCAGGAGACCGCCAACACCGCCCTGCGCGAGGGGGCCTTCGAATTCCTCGCCAAGCCCTTCCGCCTAGAAGAGATTAAAAACGTCGTCCTCCGTGCCTGGGAGGAGTTGCGCTGACCATGCCTTTATCCCTATTCCGGCGTCCTCGCTCCATCCGGGCCAAGGCCACCATCAGCCTGCTCATCATTGCCGCCTTGGGGCTTGGGGCCACGGTGACCGCCCACCGGGCCATCCGGCGGCTTGAGACCAAGATCACCATCATCGAGTCCTTCTACGAGCTGAATCAAAAGATCCTCGAGACCAGGCGCTACGAGAAGAACTTCCTCCTCTACGGCAGCCCCAGGGACCTCCGGGAGGCCTTGACCTACCTGGGTACCATCCGTGAGGCCATTGGCCCGGTGGCCGCCTTCCTCGCCACTACCGGCAAGGCCATCCCCCTGGGCCACGAGACCGAGCTTGCCGAGTACCAAGACCTCTTGCAGCAAATCAGCGTCATCTCTGCCGCCGAGGTGCCGGAGGAGCAGATGGCCCACCTCAAGGAGGCCCTGCGGAGCAGCGGCCAGGCCCTGACGGCCAAGATCCTGGATATGGATGCCACCGCCCGAGCCCAGGTGGAGCGGGAGGCCCGGGGCTATTACCTGATGTCGCTGGCCGGCATTGGCATCAATGCTCTGGCGAGCCTCGCCCTGGCCATGCTCCTGGTGCGCTGGATCACCCGGCCCTTGACCGCCATCCGTGAGGGCGCGGCCAAAATTGGGGGCGGCGAACTGACCGCCATCCCCATTGCCCCTCCCATCTCCGACTCCGAGGAGGGGGAAGAGCTCGCCCACACCTTGAACCAGATGCTCGGGGCGCTCGCCGCCAAACAGGAACAACTCATCCAGTCGGCAAAGCTCGCGGTCATCGGCCGGGTCACTGCTGGGATCGCCCACGAGATCAATAACCCGCTGAACAACATCTCCCTCACCGCCGAGGTGCTGCTGGACGACCTGCCAAACCTTGCCTGCGCCGAACGTCTGGACATGGTGCGCGACATCCTGGTCCAGGCCGACCGGGCCCGAGAGGTGGTTCGCCATCTGCTTGACTTTTCCCGGGCCTGCAAGCCGAGCGCCTGGGAAACGGTGGACCTCGCAGTTTTGGCCGGACGGGCCAATACCCTGCTCAGAAACCAGGTCAAGATAGCCCAGTTGACCACGGCACTCATCCTGCCGGAGGAACCGGTGGCCATAGCCGGCAACCCTAACCAACTGGAACAGGTGGTGGTCAATATCCTCTTAAACGCCATTCAGGCCTCGCCACCAGGCGGCACGGTAATCGTGACCGTGGGGGCCGACCACGAGCGCGGCCAGGCCTGGCTTACCGTGGACGACCAGGGCCCCGGCATCCCGGAGACAGCACAGCAGCGGCTCTTCGAGCCCTTCTTCACCACCAAGAGCGAGGGCACGGGGTTAGGGCTCTCCGTCTCCTTTGCCATCGTCCGTGAACATCACGGGGAGATAACGGCCACAACTCGGGCCGAGGGCGGAAGCCGGTTCACCATCACCTTGCCTCTCAAGCTCTCCTAAGCCCCCAAGGATAACCGCCATCACTGTCGGGGATATCGGCAAGTGATGGTTAGCAAAGAGTTGGTTATGCAGGCTTCAGAAAAAAAAGGCCCGATTTCTCGGGCCGTTCAGGACAGTATCGGAATTTAACGGACACCACCTTTCCATTTTCAAGAACACCTGAGCCTCTGTAACCTGCTTCGCCTGGTTTCTCTGTAAATGCTGGAATAAAAGCTAGGCTGAAAAAATTCGTTTTCAGATTTGTCCATGGGGTCATTTACCAGTTGACACAAGACTAAATTTGGTCTCAATATAGACTGAAACCTGTGTAATCGTTCACCAGGGGCGCTGGACGTGCAGATTACACCTGAACGTTTACAAACCTGTGGAGGAGGTAACGTATGAGATTAGCGACTCAAATTAAACCCATCAGCTACCTGAAAGCTCATGCTGCTGAAATAATAAGAGATTTAGGCGTGGAAAGTGGCCCGTTAATCATAACGCAAAATGGTGAAGCAAAGGTAGTCCTACAAGATATAAAGAGTTTTGAGGATACCCAAGAAACAATCGCGTTATTAAAAATACTAGCTCTTGGTAATCGTCAGATTGAACAGGGGAAAGTTGTCTCAGCGAGTGATGCAATAGCCAACATCCGTAGAAAAATGGAGTCCATCTAGTGGCTTTCACAGTTTTCCTTACTGAACATGCAGCAAAAGACCTTGAAGATATTTACGAATATATTGCAGAGTATGACTCTTTACCAAAAGCAGAGCATGTACTTGACCAGATAGAAAAAAGATTTACCAGCTTAAGTGAGTTACCAGAAAGAGGAGTTCACCCAAAGGAACTCATTGATATTGGTATTCGTGAGTATAGAGAAATATTTTTCAAACCGTATCGTATTATATATAAAATCGAACAAGATATTGTTTATGTCTATTTGATTGCTGATGGCAGAAGAGACTGTAAAACACTTCTTCAGCGTAGATTACTTAGTGTATTGTAGGCCTTTCCTTACTGAATTTTTTACAAGGTGTGATGGAAACCGCATAGGAAACGACCTCAATTTCGGCCACCAAGTGTGACACTTGGTGGCCGAAATTGAGGCGTAGAAACTGAAAAACCCGTTGAAATTTACTGATTAATTTCAACGGGTACAGTGAAAAATTGGTGGGATGCAGTCCATTAAACCTGATTGGTAAGTGTTTAATATTTGCATATTTTATAGAATCATAAAAATACAAATACCCCAAAAAGTACCCCCAAAAAATAAAATACTCTAGCCCACTTCGGTTTCCGAAGTACTTCAAGAAAGCGTTTTGGGGCACCTTTTATTTAGCTGTTGAGCGCTGGCCACGGACACGGCCGAAAAATGTAAAATCCAGACAAGCTGGAAAGGGGAGGCGTTAAGTAAGAGCCAGCCAACTCCTAACAGCAGGTGGTCTGATTCTCAAGGAACTATTCGTTTTTGCGAAACAGATTTTTCAATCACCCAACTTCAGGCCCAGTTTTTGTATTATTGTAGCCAATCCGACATCTGCCAAGTCTGCTTGCTCCTTGCAAAGACGCCAATAGGTTTGCAAGCGCATCCCCTTGGGCTTCTGTCCTGGAGCGTTTGCAATTCCTGGCACCCAGCCCAAATGAGCCCTTATTTTGTCCGCTTTCCGAATCATTCGAGATGCTGAGTCCTCTCGTTGGCTTGAGTAGGCCAACTGATGGCAATGCCGGCAAGCGAAGATCGAACCGCAGTAAAGAATAGCGACCCTGCAACCACAGCCGGCAGACGGACATCGGAACCAGGCACGCTGACCACCATAGTTACAACCAGTCCAGTCAAGCCACACAGGATATTCCTTGTCCTGCCATTCATCACCACCACTTCGGTGTCGATAGGAGAGGATGACCTTGTTTAATTCAGTTCGTATTTGGATGGATGCCAACTTTTCGCCGTTACGTGACCACTCACAGCTATAGTGCTGGCCAGGGGACAGCAAGCCATCACGCTGCAACCGGCGAACATCCAATTTCCGATAATCGTCTGTTGTATCCTTGGCACCAATGTGCCATCGCCGCCCACTCCCATGTCCGCCCACTTTCCATCTCTCCAATTTTACCGAAATCAATAAGCCAGTTAGGGGTGTCCCCCACGTCTTTGTTGCCAAAAATATGCTTAACTACCTGATCACACTTGGTTTCATGAAACTCTGACTTATAGTTATGTCGGCAAGTTTTATACCCATTATTCTTTGCCGCGCAGCTCTTTCAGCCTCACCAGCATGGCCAAGGTCCGCTCGAACTTGCGATCTAGGTGGGTTTCATAGCGAGAAAGTTTATCAAGCCGATCCGCCTTCAAGCCCTCGCCCAAGGTTTGGGCCTTGATCGCCTGATGGTGCAAGGCCTCTTTCTCCATGCTGATACAGATCGGCAACAGATGCTCATTGATGAACGTTACCAGGCCTTCGGCGGTGGCCTGATACTCACCTTCCTCGACATACTCCTGCCACCAATCCCGGCTGTCGGGAATCAGTGCCTTAAGCGCCTTGTCATACGCCGTCGGCCCGCCCTTACGTAAAATGGCCGCTGCCTTCCCGGTATGTTCCCTGTCATGCCTGGCTTCTTTTTGCGATTGCGAGATCTGTTCCGGCGTTGCCGCCATCAGATCCTGCATATCTGAAGGTTTGTCGGGCATACCAGGTACGAAAGGCATAGCTGCCTTGGCCGGTTGGGAGTAAGTATCGGTCACCACGCTCCGCAGGCCACGGTTGATCGCCGCCCCCTCCGCCAGCAGCACCCGCCGTTGCCGCCACATAGTACTGGCCAGTTCTTCAATCAGGTGCATCTCAGTGGGGCCGGACGGGTTGTGCTCCATGGTCAACGCCTCAAGGAGTTCGTCAAATTCAACTGCATCCTCATGAGGCAAGACGGTTAGTTTGGCCAGGACGCCATGCTTCATGGCATTATAGCGGACCGGGGCGTAGCCGCCGGTTGACTGGCGGCTGAGATCACATGCTTCGATGTCGACATTATTATCAGTCACTTTCATACAGGTGTCCTTTCTGAGGTTAAGGCTTTTGAGGGATGGAATATGTCGAGGGGACTAGACCATGCCCCCATAGGCAGGTAGAACAGGCGTCCATCTTGCCACGGGAGCCTTGACACCACTCCCACGACGCACCGGCAAGAATTCCCGTCTTGGGGTAGGCTGGGCAATGGGTTTGGCGGTACGTTGGCGGAACCACAGGATATTGTGGTTCGCCACCAAACTTAGGCTGACTTTCATCCTGAAGCGTTGCCAGGATTCCCCCTTTATGTTCCCGGAGCTTTGGCAGCCAGCAGGCGACAACATCCTCCTCCCCAGTGATGTCAATGGTTCCTTGGGGAGAGAGGGCGATGCGCAACCCAGCTTCCGCCGCCTGTGCCAATAGCGACGGAATCATAGGGCCACTGTCACCATCTTGGGGTGACCCTCCGTGGTAATTTTTTCATCTGGGCGGCCAGAAACCGACGAAACCGATGTAACCGATTTGACCATCCAGGCCTCAGCCGAACGGCTGGCCGAATCCTTCTCAAATTTGCGGCCATCAACAATCCGGCTGGCATGTCGGCTAATCCATTTACCCAGCCTCTTCCGATTGATTTCGCCCTTCTCAGAAGCAATATCCATGATAGCCTCGCGGAGTTCGACATTGGATGAGACTGCCGCCTCCCGGATCATCACCGGCCGGTCGCCAAACACCTCCTGCCATGCTTGCAAGAGCTGCCCCAGTGTTTCACGGTCTGGGTCTTGGGCCATGGATTCGAAGACGCTGATGGCAGGATCGGGACGGCCCAGCCAAAGTAACGGTTGACGACAAAGGGCTGCCCAATCGGTATAGGTTGCCAAGGATTTGATCTCAGTGATTGGCCGACCAGCTACGATCCAGGCCCGGACTATCGTTAATGCCAGGCTGACGAAACGGCCACGATTGCCCTGTACCATTGACACGGGGTCTTTTTTGAAGGTGCGGGCCGCCGGAGTCTCACAGGCGGGGTCAAGGGTAATGGTGACAGTTCGCCGGGCCATGTCTCGAATTGGGCCGACATTGTTGCCACTGCTCAAGAATAAGGCCCTGGTGCCCACAGTCGCGGTCTTCGACACACCTAGAATACGACCAGTGACATATTCCTCCGATAAGGCAGTGCACAAGCTCGCGTGAGGGATCAGGTCTGAGGTCAAATTGTCAAAGCAGATAATGGACGGGGCAGGCAGCAAGGAGGCGAGCAACAGTTTCCGGCACTCCTCGTCGTCCTTGGGAAAGGTTATCCCTGAGGCCGACATCATGGTGGCGAAGGCGGTGAAAAGCGCCGTCAGGTAACTCTTACCCGATGCTATCTGCGGAGCGCGGACATGAAACATCGGGGCCTGAGGCAGCGATGGACGAATGGTAGCCGTCAAGATCGCGGCTAAGGCGGCAGAACGGTCATGCTCTGTCTTGAAGCTGAACTCGTCGAGCAAATTGTCGATGTCGAATAGGGCTTTTTCGGCATCTTCCCTGGCAGGAGATTGTGGCACCTGAAACTCCCGCTCGGCAAACACACCGAACATCCCTGTGGCCTGGTCGTAGCCAGGTGTTGACATCAATGAGCCATCAGGCCGCAGATACGGTTGTCGGCTAAGGCCTCTCAACACTGGTAGGTGCGGATAACTTGACGTGTCGTACAGTATTTTGCAGTGACGTTCGGGAGGATCGCAGTCGAGCCACTCATCTGCCTGCTTGTCTAACTTTTGGAAGCAAACGATACTTGATAAGGCACGAACAATAGAGGTCATTGACAGACTTGCGACAATAGTCTCCCTGGTGCCAGGATCAGTAACGATGTTGACGATCAGGCCGCCCCGCTGATAATACCTGCCAACATTGGCCAACTCTCGTTCGCAATGATCAACGATCTGGGCCAATTCGCCAGCCGTCACCCGGATGGTGGCCCTGTGCTTTGCCTCGGTCTTGCTGATGCCGAGGAATTCGCGCAGGTCCCGCAGGTGACGGTTGGCGCAGTGCCCGTGCATACATTTGAACCCACCGACCGGGAAGGACTCACTGGGCTCAAAGTAGGCGGTGCCGCCACCAATGCCATCAGAGTGCTCATCCTGCCAGGGACAGACGACCTCGTGCTTACCGCCGCCGAGGGGTTTGAGGTAGAGCTCACGTTTGCGGAGGGCCGTGACAACAGGATTCTCCTCGGTGCGGGGCACGAAGACCTCGTCATCTGATGATGCACCACCTTCCGCCCCCTGCCTTCCGCTCTTCTTGCCCTGCCGTTTTTCAGCCGTTTGGCTGTAGTCCAGTTGCAGGCCATCGACAATTTGCTCAACAGTATAGCGGCAATCAGGATGTAACTCAGCCAGACGGCAGGTAAACGGAGGATCATGTTTGCCGTTAACGCCGACAGGCAGACGTGCATAGCGGGCGGTGGGGCCATCGGCGCCCGGATCGCAAAGCCCAGCGTTGATGATGGCCTTGACTAGGCGCTCGGCGATTGCGCTATCGGTTACAGGCTCACTGAGGATGTAACCGGCCTGGTAGTTACCGGCACTGGATTCGATCAGCCATGATGGCGGCAGCGTTAGCCTGTCGAGCCCTTCGGCCTTAGTGCCAATGTCATCAAGCATCACCGCGTGCAGGGCCGCGAAGTTCTTTTTCTGACGACGGTATTTCCCTTCGGCATCCGGGGTGAAACGGGCCAGGGAAAAGTAGTTGTTCGCCGCAGGCGAAAAGATCGTCTTGCCCAAGGACCATGGACGCCCGAACCATTTTCTGGGTAAACCTTTGGCGGGGTGCCCTGGGAAGCCACAGGTGACAGGACGCTGCCCACCCGTCACCTCGCCGAAGATGGCGGTCATGAAGTCATCGTTGCTGACGCTTGAGTAGCTTACATCGGTTACATCGGTTGCGAGGGCCTCGGTTGCGAAAACTCCCTGCTGATTGTTTTCATCAGGGCAATCGATTACATCGGTTATGTCGGTTTCGTACCCGCCGGATGAAAAATCTACCGTTGAATCTTTCATATATGCCCCTCCCTTATGCCACAGACTTACGGGCAGCTTCGAGCCGTACCACCAAGGCCCGGATTTCCTCGTCGGATCGCCCGGCGATGCGGGCGGCGTTGATCGCCGCCACCTCATCGGAGGGCCAGCCCACGGCCCGCTCCCCGAGACTCACGGGTTTTGTCCATAGCCCTTGGCTAATGCGGAGGTAGAGGGTGGAACGGGGATAGCCAGATTCTGCTTTGACGGTCGCAATGCGTAAGATAGTTTTGATCATGGTCGTACCTCTCTGAAAGTGATGAATGGTTGTGGAACTTAGATGGACTTCCTGAGAGGCACTATGGTTGTGCGATTTGGGCGATACAAGCCGTGGAAGACGCAAGACAGCCGAACAAAATTGCCGTAAAATCAAATGGTTTACCGCAGGGAAGAACAGCGAAAAGAGGAGAAAACTGGCGAAGGGGAGTTGCTGGAAATGCAGTAGTGGCGGGGTGTGCGCTTGGGCGAAAAAATTCCGCCCAACTTTCTTGCAGGGGTTGTTACATTTTTATGTGCTTGCGGATCGTTTCGGCACTACGGCCCAGGGGGTTAAGGGGCTTATTCTTGGCTATCTGTTGCGAGTACCAAATGCCACCCATTCCGGGCTTTTTGCGTTTCAGTTCCCGATACTTTTTCTGCCAGCCCTCATAGATGGTTTGGGTGCCCAGCTTGCGGGCTTCGCGCTTGACGATGGTCGGTGTGTGCCGGGGGTCGGCAGTGGTCTCAGCATCCACCATGCGGCGGATCATGGCTTCATCAAGGGAAAACTGCCCCTCATGGAAATCGACCAGATCGACCAGGGGAACCTTGTTGGTGCCGATAACCAAAGTCAATACCCCGGACGCATCCAGGCAAAGCATCTGGCTGCGCTTGTTGCCTGTAGTGATGCCAATCTCCCACAACCCGTCGCGCTCGCTCTTGACGGTATGGCGCAACCCGAGATTTTCCGCCACAAAACCGCACACAGCAGGGGCATCGCAACGCCATTGAATCAGCCGTTCGCTGGGGGCTGGCACCCGGTTGGTATCGCTCCGTTTGTCGCAGACGATGAACGAGGACGGGACGCCTGCCGCCGTGGTCAAGGTATGCACCGGCATGGTGCAATCCCGTTCGCATCCCTGGCACACCGCAGTGGTGGCCGGCCGGGCCTTGAGCAGCAGTTTCTGGGCCTTCATGGCAGCAACCGCCTCCCCTGGCCATTGACTCAACTCCTCGGCATTGACCTGGACCGTTCCTCCTTGGCAGGCCCCCACCCGTGCCAGGAGTTCGAGCAGGGCTTCAAGTGGCGTCATGCCTCAG
>Ga0172375_10012449_pt1 | contig 10663 bp, 12 predicted proteins | sample LakKiv1m_FD_114537 | JGI IMG/M metagenome (GOLD analysis project Ga0172375, IMG submission 114537) | Freshwater microbial communities from Kabuno Bay, South-Kivu, Congo - kab_092012_11.1m | ecosystem: Environmental > Aquatic > Freshwater > Lake | place: Democratic Republic of the Congo...
CCGTTGGCCCGCCACCGTTTTCAGAATATCGGGCGCGGCTGTGAGTTCGATCTGCGGAATGCCGTCCCGTTTTTTCATCTTGTCACCGGCGATATGCTTCGGGCGGAAGTCCGCCGCGGCCGCAGCCATCACGAGCGCATCGGCGTCCGCACATTCCTTTAACACCGCATCCAGCATTTGTTCCGCGCTTTGCACATGCACTACGCGCGCGCCCACCGGCGGAGTCAATATCGTCGGCGCGGTGACCAGCACAACGTCCGCGCCCGAATCGAGGGCGGACTGGGCAAGCGCGTATCCCTGTTTACCGCTGGAGTGATTCGTGATCACGCGCACAGGGTCGAGCGCTTCCCGGGTCCCGCCTGCAGTGACGACAACTTTCCTGCCGGCCAGTTTGCCATCCCTGCCCAGCAGAAATCGAATGCGGCCAAGAATTTCAACGGGCTCAGCCATGCGGCCCTTGCCAGCCAGGCCGGACGCAAGATGACCCTGCTCCGGGCCGACCACGACTGTACCGCGTTCCTTGAGTTTGGAAAGATTTTCCTGTGTGGCAGGGTGATCGAACATGCCGCCGTCCATTGCGGGGGCGATCAGCATGGGACAGCGCGCTGCCAGCGCGGTGACGGTCAGCAGGTTATCGGCGAGGCCATGCGCGAGTTTGGCGATTGTATTGGCTGTGCATGGGGCAATCGCCATCAGGTGCGCGCTTTTGCCGAGGCTGACGTGTAACACGTGCGCCTCATTGCCCCACAGATCCCTATCCGTGTACGCGCGGCGCCCGGTAACCGATTGAAAGGTCAGGGGGGTGACAAATTGTTCCCCGGCGTCCGTCAGGATCACATCCACAAACGCGCCCGACTGTGTGAGTTTGGATGCAAGATCGGCGGCCTTATAGGCCGCGATGGAACCGGTCACGCCGAGGAGGATTTGTTTGTTTTCAAGCGCAGACATACCGCCTGATTATACCTTTGACTGTCCTGTGAGGAGGAATTCCGTGGTGCCGGTTTGCAGATCGCTGAAACCCCATGCGTTCATGCCATTAACCTGTGGGACGGTGCGTAACGCCGGATTATGAGTTAAAATACAGGCAATGAAAGCCGAACTTCCCCGCCCCGAACATTTTTCCTATCAAACCCATCGCAGGCAGGTGGTGAGACAAATCATCCTGCCGGTGGCGCTGGCCGCAGTAGCGATGATCGGCATGATCGTTCTCATCAGTTTTGCCGCCTTCCGCGATGGCGGCGACGTGGGGCGCTGGGCGGCGATTTCCACCATTTGGATTGTCATCCCGATCCTGCTTGCGGGGTTGGTATTCCTGGCGATTCTGGCCGGTCTCATTTATCTGGTTGCGCGCCTGTTGGGAATCCTGCCTGTTTACACCGGCATGGCGCAGGATTATGTCCATCGGGTGCGCGGGTACATTGTCCGCGGGGCGGACATGGTTGTGAGACCTGTGATTGCAATCGAAGGTTTCGTCGAATATGTCAAAGCGCTTTTTGGAAGGAAATAAACCATGAAAAATAAAGGCAGAATCATCCTGGCCGGCGCGTTGATCGGCGCAGTGACCGGTCTCGTTGCGGCCATGCTCCTCACCCGCCGCGCGGAAAAGAATGAAAGGGAAACCGCCATCACCACCGGCGAGGGGCTGAAACTTGGAGTGCTGGTGTTTGGGTTGTTGCGCGCAATTGCAAGCCTGGGGGACGATTAAGGAACCCGTAATTCGTACGGTGCAGACAGGTTCGGGAGCGTGGTTTCCCTGACCTGTTTTTAATTCCGGGGATTTTACGTCATTTTTTTACGCACACCAATCCCTTCAAATACGCGCCTTCGGGGAAATGCAATGAAACAGGATGGTCCGCGCCCTGTGATAAATGTTCGATGATTTGCGCGTCCACGCCTGCATCCAGCGCCGCGCCCGCGACGATCTTTTGGAAGAGGGCCGCGTCCACGCCGCCGGAACATGAAAAGGTGACGAGGATTCCGCCCGGGCGCAGTAACTTGAAGGCCAGCAGGTTGATATCCTTGTAGGCGCGCGCGGCTTTTTCGGCGTGTGCGGAGGTGGGCGCAAATTTTGGCGGGTCGAGGATGACCATGTCGAAGGAGCGATTTTCGTCGCGGAATTTTCTCAATACCTGAAAGACATCGCCTGCGATGGATGTGTGACGTTCAGGGGGGAGATTGTTGAGCCGGAGATTTTCCTCCAGCAGGGACAGCGCATCGGTGGATGAATCAATGGAGATGACCGATTTTGCCCCATTTGCCAGCGCGTGAATTGAAAACCCACCGGTGTAGCAAAAGCAGTTCAATACGTCACGATCCCTGGCGAGTTCACCCGCGCGGTGACGGTTTGCGCGCTGGTCGAGGTAGAAGCCGGTTTTATGGCCGGAGGAAATGTCGACGTTGAATTTCAGGCCGTGTTCATGGATGGGAAGGATGGAGGAGGAAAGGACGCCGCGCAGGATTCCAGTGACGGGGTGCAGTCCCTCCAATTCCCTGACATCGGCATCGGATCGTTCGTAGATGTTTTTGATTCCCGTTTCCTCGACCAGAATATCCGAGATGGTTTCCTTCCAAAATTCGGAGCCGGCGGTGAGGGATTGCAGGACAAGCACCTTGTTGTAGCGGTCAACGACCAGGCCGGGGATGCCGTCGGATTCGGCGTGGATGAGGCGATGGGAATCGGCGTCACGTTCAACGGTCAGCGTCGAGCGTTGAACAATTGCCGCGCGGATCCTCCCGCGGAGGAAATCGGCGTCGACCGGTTCATCCTCGAATGTCCACACACGCGCGCGGATTTGCGATTGGGGCGAGTAGGATGCCCGGGCTAGAAATTCCCGATTAAACGAGAGCAGGTCAACGGTCGAGCCGGATGCGGGGTTTTCATCCACTTGCTGAATCGCGCCCGAAAAGATCCACGGGTGGCGGCGCAGCACGGATTTTTCACGCCCGGGTTTGAGAATCAAATCAGCCACTGAATTTTTCCATCCAGCGTTCGGGATTCGCGAGCAGGCTCCAGCCGAATTGCTGGTACAGCCCGTGTGCATCGCTGGTAAGAAGCGCCCAGCGGCGCAGGCCCTGCAGGTCGGGATGGCCGTGGATGGTTTCCATTAACCATTTGCCGAGTCCGCGCCCGCGATAATCCTCGTGAATGAATACGTCGCAGAGATATGCGAAGGTCGTATAATCGCTGACGACGCGCGCCATGCCGATCTGTCGTTCGCCTTCGTATATGCCGAACACAAGCGAATTTGCGAAGGCGCGTTCCGTCGCGGCGCGCGGACGGGTCCTTGCCCAATACGCGCGAGTGAGAAAATCGCACACTGCGTCGAGATTTAAACGCGCAGGATCGGTGGAGACGATAAGGTTCCCGCGACGGGTTTCATAAATTTGTTTCATTGCGCCAGTCTACCACATAAGGTATCATCCTAACCTATGTTCAAACCCATTCGCTGGAAGACTTTTCCGAGGGACTTTTTGAGAATTCAGGCGGGCTTTTTGATGTTTGGCCTGGCGATTGCCTTGATGATCCGCGGCAACATTGGGACCAGCGCGTGGGCTGTGCTGGAAGTGGCGCTTTCCAAAATCCTGCATATTACGCCCGGCACGATGACCGTGATCATGGGTTTTCTTGTGCTTTCGGGCGCGTTGATCCTGCGTGAGAAGATCGGATGGGGTACGCTTGCAAACATCCTGTCCATCGGGCCGTGGGAGGACCTCGCGCTTTCGCACATCCCGTCCGTGACGGGCAACCTGCCGCTGCAAATCGCCATGCTGTTGACCGCGATCCTGTTGATGGGCATGGCCAGCGCCATTTATATCGGCGTGGACGCGGGCGCGGGTCCGCGCGACAGCATGATGCTGGCGATCAAACGCACCACCGGCGTGAGTCTGCGCGTGGCGCGCGGGATCATCGAGGTGACCGTCGTGACGATTGGCTGGCTTCTCGGCGGCCCGGCAGGAATAGGCACGCTGGTCTTCGCCCTGCTGATCGGCCCTTCGGTGCAGTGGGGATTCAAATTGCTCAAAGTGGAGCCGCACAAGCCGGTCGAGCCTGCGGCGGTGGTGGAGGATTGAGGCAGAAATCAGTTGTTAGTGATCAGTAAATAGCGGGAAGCGAGGTGTTATGGAGATGATCGTTCGGGCGATTGGATTCGTGCGGAATGCGCGCAGGAAGACGGGGGATGACAACTGGGGCGGGTTGGTTTCTGAAATCATGTTGGATGATGAATTTGGCGCGGAAGCCTTGCAGGGAATCGAGGATTTTTCACATGCCGAGGTCGTCTATTATTTCGACCAGATGGACGAAAAAAAGATCGTGAGCGGGGCGCGGCACCCGCGCAATAACCCGGATTGGCCGAAGGTGGGGATCTTCGCGCAGCGGGGGAAGAACCGACCGAATCGATTGGGGTTGACGATTGTAAAGATCACCCGGCGCGAGGAAAATGTTTTATTCGTCACCGGGCTGGATGCGGTGGATGGCACGCCGGTGCTCGACATCAAGCCTGTGATGCGCGGGTTTTTACCGGGCGATCCCATCCGGCAGCCTGCATGGGCAACGGAATTAATGTCCCATTACTGGGACGAGGAGGATTCATGAAACGCTGGCAAAGGCTCACACTGGCGGCGATGGTCAGCCTGCTCATCGTGGTCACATCGATTCTGCTGGCCAGGACGAAAGCCGAGGCGCACCATCTCATCACCGCGCCCATGGAAACGCGCAACCTGCCGGGCCAGTCGCCTTCCGATTTTGGGATGCCTTTCGAGGAGGTCACGGTTACAAGCCCGGACGGGCTGAAACTGGCCGGCTGGTTCATCCCTTCTGAAAATGGCGCGGTCATCATCATGCAGCACGGCTATAAGGCTACGCGCGCGGAAATGCTCAACGAAGCGGAGATGATGCACCGGCACGGATACGGCGCGCTGGTCACATCCGTTCGGGCGCATGATTACAGCGCAGGGGAACAAATCTATTTCGGTTTGAAGGAAGTGCATGACCTGGATGCGTGGTATCAGTACCTGCTGACCCGCGGGGATGTCGACCCGGCAAGGATCGGCATCCTGGGCAATTCATACGGCGGGATGCTTTCGATCGAGTATGCCGCGCAAAACGCGAACATCAAGGCTGTCGTTGCAAACAGCGCGTTTTCATCCCTGAATGACACCGTCGAAACCAGTGTCAAGTATTTCACCGGCCTGCCCGAATTTCCCTTCGTGCCGCTGATCGTTTTTTGGGCGGAACAGGAATCAGGATTCAAGGCGGAGGACGTGGATGCCACGAAATGGATCGCGCAGATCAGCCCGCGCCCGGTCTTTCTGATGCAGGGCGGTGAGGACGTGGTCATTTCGCCGACGAGCGGCCAGCGTCTCTACGACGCGGCAAAAGAGCCGAAGGAATTATGGTTCGAGCCTGAACTGGGTCATGTGGATTTCGATACGGTGATGGCCGACGAATTCGAACGCAGGGTTGTCGAATTTTTTGACGCTTCCCTGGCTGGAATACAATAGACCTGATCGGTAATTAGGAAAAACGTCCCGAAGGTTGCCATTAACCCCAAATTACAAAAATAAACCTTCGGGACCGTGTTTGCATGTTATTTCCGATAGAGTTTAATAAACTGAAAGATCGACAGTCACTTTAAATTAGGAGATCGCCATGACTGAGTTGGAAACCCCGATGGTTGTGCCGGAAGCAAAACCGCGCTCGACCGGCGCGTTGATCCTGTTCCTGTTGTTTGCCCTGACCATTCCCATCTGCACGTTCGTTTACAACTTCATCATGTGGTCCATGGAACAAACGGCGATCACATCCCTGAGCCTGGGCCATTTCGCCTGGGCAGGACCGATCGGCCTCGCGGCGCAGGGACTCTTCATGTCCGCGCTTGCGGGGCTGTTGTGGCATTTTACGAAGGATGATCGTTTCAAGCCGGTGTATTTTGGCTGGCTTGTCGCCTCGCTGACGGCGTTCCCGGCTTTGATTCTGCGCGCGCTTGGGCCGAACAACGACCAGATTGGTTCCATTGTTCAGATTTTGTTGTGCGCGGCCGCGGCGGCCAGTGTTTATTTTATCCGCAGAAAAGACGTGAAATGGGATGCAGGCAAGCTCGGATTTGGCTTCCTCGTCGCCGCGCTTGGCGTGATGCCGCTGGCCGCGTATGGCTCTCTCGGTTCGGCCGGTGATGTGCTCCTCAGCCTGTTCGCGGGGATCGCGTTCGGCGCGCTCGCGGCCTTGTTGATGGAATCCACCACAGGCAGCGTCTTCCTCGACGCGTTTGGAATCGGTGTGACCCTGGCCTTGCTCGGCTCGGCCATCGGCTATGACGGAGGCCAGCTCATTCTTCCCGCGATCCTTCCACCGTTTGCATTTGCAATTGCGGCCCTCATGCCGTCGAAAGCGGGCGCGGGCGCGGCAAGCGGCCTGCTTGCGTTTGCAGGACTGGCGTTCTTCGACCCCACGGAATTCACGGTCCTGCTTGGCGATATTTTTGGCGCGGCGCTCAAAGCGGGAGGCATCGTCATTCTCGCGGGTTGGGCGACCGGGCTCGCGGCGCTGGTCATCCGCGCGGTAACGCGATCAGGTTCGGGGGCGGGGCTGAAACGTTTGATCGGCTGGGTCGGCGCCGCGGCGGCGTGGGTCTTCGTCCTTATGATTTTCTTCATCGCGGGAAATCCTGGAAATTACGGCGACAGGCTGTTTGTCATCTTCAAGGACCAGGCGGATATTTCCAATGTGGCTGGGATCGAAGATCGCGACGAAAGATTAACCGCGGCCTATGAACAACTGACCGATCATGCAAACGAATCACAGGCGGAGATTAGAAAATTTTTTGACACGGTCAAAGTGAAATACACGCCCTACTATTTGGAAAACGCGATGGAGGTGCAGGGCGGGACTCTCGTCCGCATTTATTTGATGACCCGCCCCGAAGTGGACCGGGTCATTCCCAGCCCGCGCCTGCGTGCCGTTCCCCCGGATGATCCCTCCCCCGGATTTATCTCCAGCGTGGATGGCAGTGTGCAGTGGAACATCGCCATGATCGGCGCGGACAAAGTGTGGGATGAGTTCGGCGCGCGCGGGCAGGGCATTGTGGTCGGCCAATCCGATTCGGGCGTGGACGGGGATCATCCCGCGCTCCGCGACCGGTATCGCGGCTTGAACGAAGGCGACGATTACAACTGGTTCGATCCGTGGGACGGGACGACTTCGCCAAACGACGAGAATGGTCATGGCACGCACACGATGGGAACGATCCTGGGCGCGGATGGGATCGGTGTCGCGCCCGGCGCGCAGTGGATCGGCTGCGTGAACCTCGACCGCAATCTCGCCAACCCCGCGCTGTACCTGGATTGCATGCAGTTCATGCTTGCGCCGTTTCCCCGGGGTGGCGACCCGTTCAAGGACGGCGACCCGGCCAGGGCCGCGCACGTGATGAACAATTCGTGGGGATGTCCCACTCTCGAAGGCTGCGACCCCAATTCGTTGAAGGTCGCCGCCGACCATTTGCGCGATGCGGGAATCTTCGTGGTTGCTCCAGCGGGCAACGACGGGCCGAATTGCAGTACGGTCGAATCGCCGCTCTCGCTGTACGACTCGGTCTTCTCGGTCGGCGCAATCAACCAATTTGGAGATATGGCCGAGTTCAGCAGCCGCGGCCCGGTCGTTGCAGATGGTTCCGGAAGAGTCAAACCGGATATCGTCGCGCCGGGCGTGAATATTTTGTCGTCCAGGCCGCGGGGAACCTACGCGGCCTTAGGAGGCACATCGATGGCAGGGCCGCATGTGGCGGGGGTGGTGGCGTTGATCTGGTCTGCCGCGCCCGAATTGATTGGGGACATCGACGCCACCGAGCAGCTCATCATCGATACGGCGCAACCGTACACGGGAGATACCAGCGTAGGGTGTTTCAGCGGCGACAATCCGAGCAACGCGTACGGCTTTGGCGTGGTGGACGCCTACGCGGCGGTGAAAGAGGCATTGGGAAAATAATGTGGATTTATCTTATCCAGGGAATCGGCTACGGACTCGCCGCCGCGTCCCAACCCGGACCGTTTCAAACGTATCTCGTTTCCCAAACCTTGACGCGCGGCTGGAAGCGGACCCTGCCTGCCGCGCTCGCGCCGCTCGTCAGCGACGGGCCGATCATTTTGTTGTGCCTGCTTATCCTGAGCCAGGTGCCTGCATGGATGCAGCGCGCACTGCATCTCGCGGGCGGTTTGTTCATCCTGTATCTTGCATACGGCACGTATAGATCGTGGCGGAATTTCGACTCGGACGCGCCGCAGGCCGAATCGACCGGTCAGCAGAGTGTGTTCAAGGCCGCGCTGATGAATGCGCTCAACCCGAATCCGTATATTTTCTGGACACTCATCACCGGTCCGATCCTGCTGGCGGGGTGGCGGGAGACGCCGCTCCATGGGCTGGGGTTCCTGGCAGGCTTCTACGTGACCATGATTGCCAGCCTCGCCGCGATCATTCTTGTGTTTGGCACGGCTGCGCGGCTCGGTCCAAAATTCAACCGGGCCTTGCTGGGAATTTCCGCCATCGCTTTGTTCTGCTTTGGGCTGTATCAATTGCGGCTTGGATTACTCAACGCATAGTGCGAGAGGAGAATCGAAATGCAGATCGTCCTTGTTTATGTAAATGTCAAATCCCAATTTATCGAGGCCTTCAAACAGGCAACCCTTGAAAATGCCGGGGAAAGTGTAAAGGAAGCGGGCATTGCGCGTTTTGACGTGATCCAACGCGAAGACGATCCAACCCGCTTCATTCTTGTCGAGGTCTACAAAAGAGCGGAGGCTTCCGCCGCGCACAAAGCCACCGCGCATTATGCCAGGTGGCGCGATACCGTCGCGGACATGATGGCGGACGCGCGGCAGGCAGTCAAATACGGCAATGTTTTTCCCGACGACGAAGGCTGGTAAATAAAAATTCCGAAGCCTGGGACTCCAAAGGCAGATACACATGTCCACTTTTGAATTTGCCACGGCAAACAGGATCATCTTTGGGGCGGGGAAATTGGATCAGTTACGCGAGCAGGCCGGGGGACGCGCGAAGCGTCTGCTTTTGGTGCGGGGAAAATCGCCAGGCGCGATCCCGCGCGTGCGGGAGATTCTCTCTGCACAAGACATCCCATATGTTGAATTCGAAGTTCATGGCGAGCCGACAGTGGATGTGGCGCGCGAGGGGGCGGCTCTCGCCGAAGGCTGTGACATGGTCATCGGCCTCGGCGGCGGGAGTGTGCTGGACGCGGGCAAGGCAATTGCGGCGCTGGCGACGAACCCCGGCGATGTGCTGGATTATTTGGAGGTCGTTGGAAGGGGGCAGTCGCTGGTGAACGCGCCGCTGCCGTATATCGCCATACCGACCACGGCCGGGACTGGCACGGAGGTGACGCGCAACGCGGTGATCGAGTCGCCGGAGCATGGCGTGAAGGTGAGTTTGCGCAGTCCGTTGATGCTGCCGCGCCTCGCGCTGGTTGACCCCGAGTTGACCTGCAGCCTGCCGCCCGCGGTCACCGCCAGCACAGGATTGGACGCGCTGACCCAGTTGATCGAGCCGTTTGTTTCGGTCAAGTCCAACCCGATGACGGATGCCGTCTGCCGCGCAGGAATTCGCCGCGCGGCGCGGTCGCTGCGGCGGGCGTATGAAAATGGCGCGGACCGGGAAGCGCGCGAGGGGATGTCGCTGGCGAGTCTGTTCGGCGGGCTGGCGCTTGCCAATGCCGCGCTCGGAGCCGTGCATGGATTCGCAGGTCCGCTGGGCGGGATGCTGCACGCGCCGCACGGGGCGATCTGCGCGCGCCTGCTTCCATTGGTGATGGAGGCGAATATCAAGGCGTTGGAGTCGCGTCACGCCGGGCATGTTGCGATTGAAAAATACGTTGAGATCGCGCAAATTGTGACGGGAGATAAAAACGCCTCCGCACAGGATGGCGTGCAATGGGTCAGCGATTTGGTGGGGGAGTTGAACATCCCGCCGCTTTCGGCGCATGGGATGAACGAGTCGCACATCCCTGAAGCGGTGGGGAAGACGATGAAGGCGAGCAGTACGAAGGGGAACCCGATTGCGTTGAATGAGGGGGAGTTGAGGAAGATTTTGGAGAGGGCGTTGTAATTTCCTGGTTCTAACGAAATTTGTGGTTTTGCCTGAAAACCATCCGCGAATGGGGCCGCGAACACCTGCACTGCAACGAACGCAGTGCGGCGCAGTGTACTCGAATTGGCGGCGTGTTATTCGTGAATTCGTGAAAAACTTGTCCTGAGCTTGTCGAAGGATTCGTGGACGGTTTGACTGAAACAGCCAAACCACAAAATCCAGCAGAATCAGGTAATTTCAAAGGGGGAAAAAAAGATTCATAATGCATAATACAGGCTTATAATCAATCAACATTCGGGTTTGGCAGGATAAGCGGAGTAGGCACATGCCTTCGGAACCTCAAAAGAAGAATGAAATCCACATGGACGGAAACGTGAACGGCAATATCATGATTGGGTATTGGAATGCCGTTAAAACTTCGGAAGTCCCGATGGAAAATCTATAATGTGAGGTTCTACCGTTTTTAACGGGAAAACCTTTTCAAACACGAAGGACACAAAGGTCACGAAGGAAAAACACCCGTAAAATTAACCGCCTTTTCCCCTTTGTGTACTTGGTGTCCTTTGTGTTTAG
>Ga0172375_10012451_pt1 | contig 10663 bp, 14 predicted proteins | sample LakKiv1m_FD_114537 | JGI IMG/M metagenome (GOLD analysis project Ga0172375, IMG submission 114537) | Freshwater microbial communities from Kabuno Bay, South-Kivu, Congo - kab_092012_11.1m | ecosystem: Environmental > Aquatic > Freshwater > Lake | place: Democratic Republic of the Congo...
TATCATCGAACCCATCAGAGACAGCTTTACCAAGAATAGCAGCTCTAGCCGCCGATTGTAATCTATCATATAATTCAATATGAAGCATCGATGGTTGATGCCCATATGGCGGAAGCCGCTTCAATTGCTGCTTGTTCATCGTCGATAAGTAACTTAAAGCCAATTAGTATAGTATATGGTGCAAGTTTTTTAATTTTACTGATAATTTTTTCGAGTGGATATAATTCTATAGTCTGATTTTCAGATGTTCTCATTTTACCATTGATATAGTTTTTGACACCGTAGTCCGACACAGCTGCAGCTAAAATAACTGCATCTGGCTTAAATTGTTCAATAGCGTCACATAATTTAGTTTCATAGTCACTGAAATTTCTGAATTTGGTTGATCTATACCGTCTATAATGCTTTAGCCCAAATATAGACATTCTTAAAAATCCTGTTAGGTTTTTGAAGAAATTGTCTGTAAAATCGAATGTGTGTGAAAATGGGGTACAAGAACGTTCAGCATGCACAAAGAACACTTTGTGTTCTGATTCCAATGCAACATGTGCGATTCTTGATCCAAATGTCCCGTTTGACATATTTGTAATATCACGAACCGCATCAATTGGAATTTTTGTGCCACCGCTAGTTAACAAAATTTTCACAATTCTATTCCTCAATTGGTTTTGTGGATTTTCTAGTACGTGGTCGTTTCTGATCTACTGGGATATCTTCGTTATTAATTCTCCGCACAAACAATTCATTTACAGATTCAAGCTTCGCCCAAAAACGGCACCCTTTTCGTTTTTGTTCTGGTGCAACTTCTGCTTCTATAACGGTTGTGGAACTGGGCCAATGTTTATCAATACAGGCACGTTTCTCTCTGTTAATATCGTTTGGGGCATATTTAATATAGAATGTAATACTACTCCATTCGGATTTACCTTTACGAATGTAAATTCTGTCTACCTGTAACACTGTGCCTGCTTCCAATGTAGCTAATATAGTATTATTAGAGTGTCTATAGCCATATTTAATACCCGGTTTAATAACATTAACAAAAGATGAATTACGTCCTTCTAGATATAATGGGAATTCCCAATCTTCGACCAATTGAATACAATCGCCAATATCAGGCACAAAAAATTTAAATGCGTCGTTCATAAATTTTCCGTGAATTTTGTGATTGCTGTGTTTATTAAGTTTCTTGTGAAATCATTTAAAATGAATGGCGATTGAGCAAGGTCACGGCTCACGAGGAAAAATGTTTCACCATCTGTTAGTATTCTGTCGATGTCTTGTGCACCTGTTTGTAATCTCCATGGATATATATATTCAACATAGAACCAGCATAATATACCTGGGGTAACAATAGAGTCACCCATCACACGATATTGAGCTAACTTATTGCCATCTTGTTCAAGAACCGCTATTGAAACAGTGCCGATTTTATGTTCGCCATAATTATCATATCGTTTCGCTTTTAGCTTTTTATGGGTTGGGTGGTTATTACCATACTGATAAGTCAACGGTGTTTTCTTAATTGTTATCAACATCTGATCGGCTCTCGACTCTAATCCGCCATAGCAATGTCATGTAATATTATGATGCTCTTTGAATTCACTGGCACGCTGCATGACTTCTTCAAGCATACCAACCAGCACAGATCGTTTCTTCACTGTTGGCTCCCAACCTGCTTTGCTGGCAGTAGCTGGGTTAATTAAGAATGTTAGTTCTTTTGCCGGATCGGTGATTTCGATATAATCATATTCACCAAAAAGGTTCATACATGCCTGAATGAAGGCGTCAATCTTACCAATATAAGAACTAAACAATGGGCATGGTTGATTAACTATCATATCAAGATATTGCTTCACGCTAGCCAATGAATTGATTTGTGGTTCACGTTCATCAATTGGTACAAGACTCCAAATACCACCATTTGTAAGTGGTCTCAGGGTTAGTGTGTCTGGATCAACAATATTTTGGTCGGCTACAACACTTTCTTTGAGTCTTACGAGACAAACTGTTTCGCTTGTCATACCATTATATAAACGAAACATAAAATACTGTTCGGTTTCTTGTTGTTCTGTCACGGTTTCTTCTTGTTGTTCTGTCACAATCATTCCCCAATTGTTTTGTGTTATTTGATGTAATTGTGTCTTTCAGAAATACGTCGTTAAATTGCATCAAATATACATGTACATAGAGGATATATGGTAAACCAATCAGTTTTAGAAGAAATTATAATGTTTCGTGCTCCACGAGTGGCAGCACGTGACACCGTGTGGAACATTGAGAGACACGGTGCTAATATTATCATGCCAACGGCATTTGAACCAAATCCCGCTACATATCACGGGAAATATTATTATAATGCCGCTACAAATACGTTATATATGAAAATCATCACTAGGCAAGAGCCTGGAATTATTGTTGCTCATTGGCAACAGGTGTCTGACTAGCGACGAGATCTACGATAACGTGTATCTTCTGCTCCGCGAAGGTCATCATCAAACTCTTCATCGCGGCGTTCAAAACGACGACCATTTGAACGGTTGTCCACTCGGTCTTCGCGTTTTGATTGTCTGATTTCGCGACTTCGAGCCGGATTAATCAAGGCACTTCTGAATGCATAGAAGATAGTATCAATACCATCTTCTTCTTGTTCCTCGATCGACTTGATAAATTTAGTCACCAAGTCTACCATTGGGGAATTCAAGAGAACAATAATCACACCATTAAATTCTGCGCAGACTTTAAACTGTGGTTCAAAACTTATACTTGATTTGTTACCGTCATCTTGCGGTACACTTAAGGCATCACAAAAATCACGCAAACGTGGGTCCAACTCAGTATCAGTTGGATCAATAAACTCGATGAGCGTATTAGCCATCGGTTTATTCATCTGCACGACAGTTACGCCGCGCTTATTTGGATATGGCTCACATAAGTCATAATCATTAGGTGCTGGGAATGGCTCACATACATTGAATGATGGCCGCGTACCACCCATTCTTTCGTGGACTAATCTTTGTGTGACAACAATACCCTGAAAAATATCTTCTACTCGTTCGAAACTAGACATGGACATACTCCCTAATTGTGAAAAAGAAACAACAGATACATATCACATTAGCAAATCACCCAATGATATGGCTAATATGTTACACGTATACATGTTACAACCAACTAGACTAACGCTTTTACTGGCATTATTTGATCAAGCATATCTTCAGACATTTTCTAGCTAATCTGTCAGTAATTTATTAACGTGATGATCAACTAGTAATTTATCTTTGATGTAAATCATATTTACTTACATCAAATTGGAACCCGTAACCTTATCGCTACAGTGAATAAGGATCTTGAAACACCGTCTGGCCCCCTGGATCGCCTTCTTGTACGATGTATATCCCTCAGCAGAGTCGCATACAATTCGTCCGTTGTTAGCTCGCAGTCGCCAGCGAACTCCATCCTTAGCATCATAGCATTCAAACCGACCCGCGCGAGTTTGTTCGGAATATAACGTCGCTTCACTCTCGTCACGCTTAGTTTGTCGTTTCATATAAATCTCCGATTCGTATGTACTACAACGTAATTTTCATCAGTATCATCTCAAACTCACTGAAATACATGAATGCTCAACAAAAAACGAATTAAATTCTGCTATAACCACAACCAATGCCATCGATACCAAAAATATAGTAAATACATTTACGGAGAATTAAAATGACAATAAACATATCCACACAAGCAAGAAACAATGCCGGGGATGCAATCGTTGACTTAATCGATACCGGCACTGCAATGGCCGCTGGTTATATTGAAATACGTGATGGAGTAAAACCGTCTAACCCGCAAGCACCAGCTTCAGGCAATTTATTGTCAACACTTACCCTATCATACCCAGCATTCAGAGCATTCTCTAATGGTCAAGCATTTTCAAATGCTATCACTGACGATACAAATGTAGCGAAGAGTGGTATAGCCACATGGTTCCGTATTTACAACAAAGGACAAATAGCAGTAATGGATGGTGATATAACAGAAACAGGCGGTGGAGGAGATATTGAATTCGATAACAATCATTTTGTTAAAGGTGGAACAATCACAATCACATCATTATTAGCCGTTATGCCAATGTAGGTCAAATTTTAATAGGCATCATCAATAAAGGAAAAAACATGGGTTTTATGAGCTGGAGGCGTCATATGATGACGCCATTTTCTCACAATAGAGAATAATGATGTCATTAGTTGGAATCAAAAAATTAAAGATAACTGGTTCTGGCACATTTACGATGCCAGAACCAAAATTATTGACAGAACGATCAGTAGTTGGTGATTATGTCAAGAGTAGTACTATTGGTGGAGATGAAATAATTGGGATACTTAAAGAATGGGATTCAAATGTTGCTATTATTGATCTGATGAATGGTCATACTCGATCTGTCGAATGTTAGCTATTTCCCAATCATATTCCATAGCAAATAATAATAGATCATCAATACATAAACTATAGGCTATCATTTGTGCTGTGTCATTTTGTTTTAATCCAAAAGTAACAGTGCCCTTTAGACTGCCATACATAGTTTGTGTGCCATTATTACATCTGACTATTTCAACTTTTGAACCTTTTTGTGTGCGTAAAATGCCTCTATTAATATAGAAAAAATTGCTCTTCTCACATATTATTACTTTTTCTGTTGCTGGATTGCGCATAATGATTATAATACATCGTCTTCGTTGATATTAATATCTGAGTCAAGCCCACACATCAATCCATTTTAAAGTTTCTTTTATTTCTACTGTCTCTCTAAGTCTAGCGACTAACCGCCATAGTCTGGCCACCTGATAATTTAATGGTTCTATATCGTCAGCAAAAAAGACATTATCATCAGTATCTGAAGGGTCTGTCCAATGTGTACCTGATGTTACTCTAATGTCTGTTTCATCAGATATATTATTATCAAAATGGTGTAGGAATGTATCTTTGGGGCCATCAACACATGGAAAGTTACATTGAATAAAATCAATATATTGTGATGTACCTTCTGCTACAATTTCATATCCGTTATTAACTAATTTGATTATTTGTCGTATTACTGAAATTATTCCTTTTCTATAAACTATTTTATTTCTTACATATCCTTCTTCTTGTTTGCCCCATGTTCTTGGTTGTGCTATTATAGTTGTTATATCTATTAACCCATCTACAGTTTCCCAAGTTACACGGTATTGTGTATCATAGCAGTCGGAGTAAAAAATGTTACCGGATGGTTTAAACATTGGTCTAGTTTAAAATGGTGTGTAAAGATTGTGATATCCCATTTAATTTTGGCTGGTTATGAGGTACAAGAGACGTTGTACGTACTAAATGTTGTAAATCTGGTCCAAATATATTTTATGCTACTTACCTCAGAGGCAAAAAATGGCTGATCAACATAATCCATATTTCGTTTTATATCCAGTAAACAATAATAGAACTGCTTGGCGACCTGTCAGTGCCCCATTTATATTAGTGGTACCACATAGACGTGACGTAGCTGATAACCCAATATCAAATAGTCAAATATTTAATGCTAGGATTTATATAGAAAATGTCCCACAAGAAGCAAAGGTAACTGGGCATGATCATATTGGCATCAGATTTCCAGATAAAGAACTATACTCTTATGATATAGACGCTATTGAATTAAGTGAAAGAATACTTGATATAAATAATATTACAATCACAAGAAACGGTGAAGAAATTGAAATCGGAGACGCACAGACTGGTGATATATTACAATATACATCAAGATCTGGTATTATAAGCACTTTAGAATATATACAGGGTGCTAATTATTATGATTTATCAGATATTACGATAAATGTTGAATTATTACCATCAGATCAATATAATTTAGTTGTTACCACAGAGTACTTCACAAGAATTGTTTCAGAAGATGATGATCTATTATGTATCAATACAAATTCTGTATCATTAGCATTAGCAAGATTTAAAATTATACATCCAGGACCGGTAATGGATGAATTTTATAGGATGACACCTCCACCATATTTGACAAACACATCAAAGGCTGAGGATAAAACAATCGCTTTATATCGCCCATTCACAGATATTTTACAAGATGTAGCTGATGAACAAAATTTGCTAGAATCAATAAATTGGGTGTTTGAAACACCAGCGGAAGCTATACCATATTTATCACAATTATTAGGTTGGGATTTACCGTATTTTCCACAATCAGTTGATCAACTACGAAGAGCTGTTTTACGAAGAACAACAGAACTTCAAAATCTAAAAGGCTCAAGAAAGGCGATCATTAATATATTTAGACTCTTCGGATTTGAAATATTAATAAACAATCTATGGTGGTCGAGTGATGGAGAAAGACTAATTAGACCAGAAGAAAGCCTACCTCTTAAATATAAAGACCAAGAAATCACAATAAAAGAAAATTATCAAATAGATATTGGATTAGATGCGTGGAATAGCAATACTTTCGGAATATTCGAAATACCGCTCCTGTCAAGACCACAAATGAAAGCAGAAATTGATGATTTTATAACTATAAAAGACGGTGGAAATGTAACAATTGAAACATACCTTGTCACAGATGGATCACCAGCACAATTAGTACTATCAGAAATAGCTGAATCATTAAACACAGACCCACTTGGTTATGGCTCAAAAGCCAACTGCATTATCGATGATTCTGGTGTTATAAAATCAGCAACAATTAATGATAAAATGGCCGGATTGGCTGTTGATGGTTACAGCCAAATATTGATATCTGGTAAATTAGGAAAGGCAATAAGCGAAACTTCAGCTGGTATCGTTCCATTAACTAAATATGGCACATCATTAAATAGAGATAATAATAAATTATCTATAACTTTAAACGGTGTTTTTGACACAAACCAAATGGTATATGTGTTTATTACATACATCAAACAAGAAATTATGGTGCCCGATGTCATAAAAGGACTACAGAGTAATAGGTTTGATATCACAGTTATAAATGATACAACCGTAAGTGATGAATCATTGGTTGAATTAGCAAACCCAATTACCCTAGATTTTGCGATAGAATTCCTACATAAGTTAAAAGCGTTTCATAGTCTACTGCATGTTATAAGAGAAAAAATTGATTTAAATGAGAATTATGAGGTAACAGATTTATGTGTTGGTGGTGATTACATTCAACGATATGACACTGACATTGGATTATTACAAGTTCCACCAGCAATAATTCCAAATATCCCATCTGACGACAATTGTGGATTAGACCCGCAAAGACTTGGTTACAAACAAGTTGATAGAATATTACGCCGACGCAAAATAATATCATTACAAAACGAAACTAGTGCATACCAATCATTAGATACAAGAGAATACCACGAGGGAGATGGGAGATTGGCTCCTCTAACCCCAGCAAATAGAGAATCTATGAAATATAATCCATATGGTCAAGATAGAGTCATATCACAAAGAGTAGGAAAAGTTACAACACAATTCGGACCTGATCCTAATGCTAACAGCCAAAACAGTGGGTATCCCAGCAATAATGATACACCACAAGATACAATAACTAATAGTATATATGACCAAACTGGACCAGCAATTACTAGCAATAGTAATACGTCGATATACAGTTCATTTACACGAGAATATACTGATATTAGACAACCATGGTTAACATTAGATGACAGAACAGATTATTGTTTCAAAGGTCGTGTTGATGATGAAATTTTGTATAATAGAACATTTATAGGTAGTGAAACTATAATTAATAAACCATGTAATCTCTGTATTGGTACTGGGGTTTATTATACATATCCAGCTTATAGCGAACTACAATATGGTAATATTAATAGATCATATGGAAGCATGTCAATGCACGCTACATTTACTGGTGGTGCTACAGAGCCAAATCAAAAACATTATCTTGATGATATTCAACAAAATTATTTGTCTGTTTCATATGATGCACCATTACCGGTTCAAAATGAATCGTTTCTTGGTAGGTTGTATCGAGATTATTCTGCACCGATCGATGAAACATTACATTATTATGATAAAAGAAGTGCTGGGTATGATCAAAAGTTGAACTTAGCTTTAATAAGACCAGGCATTCATATTGATAAACCTACAATGCATTTCCCAGGTTGTAGATTTGCAACAATGTATGCTGTTAACAATGATTTCACCCATCCGAATTATTCTGCTAGACCATGGGATGATCAATATAGCACCTATTGTGGTCCCACTAATTCATCAGTATCATCGCCCGATTTTTTGAATGCTAAAATGGTAATAGTGGGTAATGAGGAGTATTTAACATTTGACGATGAGCCGTTTACTATAGGTGGAAATGGTATTTTACCAGATATTTCATCAATGGGTGAACATATTCTTGGGACTGATTATCAATTTGGTGCAAATGATATAGTACATAAGGTATATATGCGAAATGCGACGGGGCATCCAGCTATTCAGCTTGATGGTGTTTGTGATTATAATGCCGGAATCACGTCTAATGGTATAATAGAGGTCGATAAACCATTATTTCAAAGTCATAATAATTATAATACTACTATTATAGATTTTGCTGATGGTTATCCATGTGTAACCGGTTATCAATTGTATAGTGGTGAGTATAATATTTATCAGGAAGTGCTTGATGGTCTTGGTCTTCCTAGTAGTACAGCTTCATTATCATCACCAATCACATACTTATTTGCGTTTGGCTCTGGTATTTTAAGTGAGTCGGGTATACGATTTGACTGTGGATGTTTATTAGCGAGCTGTGATTATACTGAATCATTTGAAACGATATGTTCAATCTTACCATATTATGATGATGATGGTACATTTGACCCAGAACCTGATAAAATTGATATCGATATGATAATGCGTCTTGATGAAGTTATTGGTATCAAATCAAACAAAATAGATGGTTCAATTTCTACTTTTTTTGAATTAATACCTTAATGAAAAAGTTAACTGACCGAAGAGTATACATTCTTTATGATGGTAGGGCTTCAGATGCAATGGGAACAGATGAAGCTTCTGTTCTTGTTGCATGCGAGAGCGATGAAGAAGCTCTATCTTATCGGGGTGAATATGGTGGCATGTCATGTTATTCTTACGATGAAGATGGGAGTAACTTGATTAATGAGCGGTTTGAGTGGAATTGGTTTCCTGGTGATCCAATAAAGGACCAATCATCAGTATAAAATCAAACCTACAATAGATTTACACTACTTTTATGGTTGGGTTATTTATGGACAAGAATATACGAACAATACTTAATTTAATGGAAGATATGTCATCTTCTGGTGCTACGTCGATTCTTAGTGGTGGTGCGATGGCACAAATGGGTCAGAGTGCTGGTATGGAACGGATGCCAGGTGATTCTATAATTAGTATGACAGAAATTGATGATGATTCAACGAGGCCAGAAGATCTTGTTGCGGCAAAGAGATTTGTTCAACAAGTTGGTAGTGTTGACAAAGCCCGTGAACTTATTGATAAAATAGATGATGTAGTAAATATCCTAGACGATGGTAATAATGGATGTGAAAACGATGAACATGTTATTGGTATGATGGCAGCTTTAATACCAGATGGGCCAGATTTACCGACAGGTGTTGCTCCAGATATGATGAGACAAATCGCTAGCCAGATAAATCCATCACATAGGAGTATGTGATGAAATTACGATTAATAGAGAATATTAATTGGGATTGGTAAACCACCACCTCTACCACCATCTGCCAAGCCAGTATCGGCTCAAACTATAGGATATAATGATCTTGGTGAATTGGCAAGGCAATTAGCTGAACTTAAAAAAGCTGGTATCCATCTAAATCTAAAAGATCTTTTACAGCTTGAAAAGCCTAAAAATCCAAATGGACCAGAAGCACAAGCGAAACGCAAGATAAAGCAAAAGATGGCAGAAATACAACATAATTATACTAATAGCATGCATGCTGCTGGATGGTAATATTAATCGGACTCATTATCAAAGATACATAAAATGTCCGATTTAAACACACATCTAAATACTGTGTTAGATATTATGCCTTGGTCTGAATCAGCCGACCAAATTAAGGAAACTATAGACACTATTAATGTGGCTAAAAAATATCTATATATATTAGAATCTAAACTACATAATCATTGTAAACGAATGATTGGAGAATTGGCTCTTAATTTAAAAAAAGATATACCAGAGTTAAACCTAGCTGTAATAGAATCAGAATGTAAAATTGGTAACAAAGCAAAAGTGGTAAAAATTCATGTTGATATTTCAGAATGTAAATGGATAATAACAACTGAGTCTAAATCACAGGAATTTGGTCCAATTATCATTGATATCACAAATGACCTGACCACAATAGTTAAAATTATCTCAGATCAATTCAACGATAAGAGTGGTGATGGAAAGATACTTATAGAAGGGAAAATATCAACCATCACTAAATTAGCCGAATGGGTTAAACCGAGATTGAATTCGCGATTATCGAGGATATCGGGATGATACATCAAAAGTTAGAAAAAGTTGTAAATGCTGCTATTATGTGGTGTGAACAACACAGCATAACTTTCGATTGGGTGTGTGACAAAAGCAATTTGCAAGGGATAATGTTATTCAAAAAGGACATAA
>Ga0172375_10012454_pt1 | contig 10661 bp, 19 predicted proteins | sample LakKiv1m_FD_114537 | JGI IMG/M metagenome (GOLD analysis project Ga0172375, IMG submission 114537) | Freshwater microbial communities from Kabuno Bay, South-Kivu, Congo - kab_092012_11.1m | ecosystem: Environmental > Aquatic > Freshwater > Lake | place: Democratic Republic of the Congo...
CCTGCGTTCACCATCGGCTCTATGGCCAGGATCATGCCCGGCAAAAGTTTCGGCCCGACCCCCCTCTTGCCGAAATTGGGGATCTGAGGGTCCTCGTGCAGCGACGTGCCGATCCCATGCCCGACGAAGTCACGAACAACCGAAAATCCTTCCGCCTCCACGGCCGCCTGAACGGCCGCCGAAACGTCGCCCAGCCTGTTGCCCGGCCGGACCGCGTCGATCCCCTCCGCGAGCGACCGTTCCGTCACGGCGAGGAGCCGGGAGGAAACGCCGTCCACCTCCCCAACCGGAAATGTCTTCGCGGCGTCGCCGTAGAATCCATCCCGCACGATCCCGAAATCGATGCTCAGGATGTCGCCCTCGCGGACGACCCGGTCCCTGGAGGGAATCCCGTGCACCACCTCCTCGTTGATGGAGGCGCAAAGATGCGCAGGGTATCCCATGTATCCCTTGAAAGCCGTCCGCACGCCGTTCCTCGCTATGAACCTGTCGGCGAACTGCTCGAGATCCCACGTGCTTACGCCGGGAAGGATCAACGGCCTCACTTCTTCAAAGAACCTGCCCACGACTGCGCCTGCATGCCGCATCACCTCGACTTCTCGAGGCGACTTGACGAGGATCATCCCCTACCGGAGAATCTTGACGATCCCGGCGTAGATGGCGTCGATCTCGCCGGAAGCCATCACGGACCGGATTTTCCCCGTGTTCCTGTAATAACCGAGCAACGGAGCGGTCGCCTTGTTGTAGTTGGCCAGCCGGTTCTTGATCGTATCTTCCTTGTCGTCGTCCCGCTGGATCAGGGCCGTACCGCACTTGTCGCACTTCCCGGCGGCCTTGGGGGGGTTGAACTTCACGTGGTACATCGCCCCGCAACCGGTGCAGGTGCGGCGTCCGCACAGCCGCTCCATCAGGTCGTTCTGGTCGACTTCGAGCGACAGGACGAATCGGATCTCCTTGCCGAGCTCCTTCGTCACACGGTCGAGCGCCTCGGCCTGGGGGATCGTCCTCGGGAATCCGTCGAGGATGAAGCCCTTCGCGCAATCCGCGGCCGCAAGACGCTCCTTTACGATGCCGATGACGACCTCGTCGGGAACCAGCCCGCCCGCATCCATGAACGCCTTGGCCTGCTTGCCGAGCGCCGTCCCGTCCTTCACCGCGGCCCTGAGCATGTCCCCGGTGGAGATCTGCGGTATGGAAAACGCCTGCGTCAGCTTCTTGGCCTGGGTACCCTTCCCCGCTCCGGGGGGGCCCAGAAGGATGATACCCATCATCGGCTTATCCCCTCCTCCCTTTCATCTGGCCCTTCTTGAGGAAACCTTCGTAATGACGCGTTATCAGGTGCGACTCGATCTGCTGCACCGTGTCCATCGCGACCCCCACAACGATCAGGAGCCCCGTCCCGCCGAAATAGAAGGGGACGTTGAAGCGGGCGATGAGGATGCTGGGCAGGACGCATATGACCGACACGTAGATCGCCCCGCCGAGCGTGATCCGAGTCAGGATCTTGTCGATGTACTCAGCCGTTTTCTTTCCCGGCCGGATCCCCGGCACGAAGCCCCCGTACTTCTTCATGTTGTCGGCGACGTCGACCGGGTTGAACGTGACGGCCGTATAGAAGTAGCAGAAGAAGATGATGAAGGCGACGAAAAGCAGTTCGTAGCCGACCCGGCCCGGCGTCAGGGCGTCGGAGATCGACCGAGTGATCGGGTGCTTGATGAAGCTGGCGATCGTCGCGGGGAAGAGCAGTATCGACGATGCGAAGATCGGAGGGATGACTCCGGCCGTGTTCACCTTGAGCGGCAGATGGGTGCTCTGCCCCCCGTAGACCTTCCGGCCGACGATCCTGCGGGCGTACTGCACCGGGATCCGGCGGTGCGCCCGCTCGAAGTAGATGATCACGGCGACGACGGCCACCATGAGAGCGAGCAGGAACAGCCCGGCGAAGAGGTTCATCTCCCCGGTCCGGACCAGGGTGACCGTGCGGACCAGGCCGCTCGGGAACCGGGCCACGATGCCGGCGAAGATGATCAGGGAGATCCCGTTGCCGATCCCGCGCTCCGTGATCTGCTCGCCCAGCCACATCAGGAACGCCGTTCCCGAGGTGAGGGTGATGACGGTCATGACCCGGAACGCCCAACCCGGATGGTATACGACGGACCCGGTTCCGGCCGAAACGGATTCGAGCCCCACGGCGATCCCCATCCCCTGGATGACCGACAGGACGATCGTCCCGTACCGGGTGTACTGCGTGATCTTCCGCCGTCCCAGCTCGCCTTCCTTGGAGAGCTTCTCGAGCTGGGGGATGACGACCGTCAGAAGCTGCAGGATGATCGAGGAGCTGATGTACGGCATGATCCCGAGCGTGAAGATGGAAAAGCGCGCGAGCGCCCCCCCGGAGAACATGTCGATCAGTCCGAAGAGTGTCCCCGCCTGGCTGTCGAACACCGCCTTTAGCGCAAGGTTGTCGATCCCCGGCGTCGGGATGTGGATCCCTATGCGGTAGACGATGAGCAGAAGCCCCGTCACGAGCATCCGCCGCTTGAGCTCCGGAACCCGCGTTATGTTCTGGAAACCGTCGAGCACCTGTTCAGACCTCCACGGTCCCGCCGGCGGCCACGATTTTTCCGACGGCTGACTTGCTGGCCCGATCGACTTTAACGATCAGTTTCCTGGTGACCTCGCCGTTCCCGAGAAGCTTGACGCCTCCGGGACATGCGCCCTTGACCAGGCCTTCCCGCCGAAGCGCCTCGGCGTCGACGACGGAGCCGGCCTCGAACCGGTTCAGTTCCTTTACGTTGACGACGGCGATCTCCTGTCGGAAGACGTTGACGAAACCGCGCTTCGGAAGCCGCCGCTGGAGAGGCATCTGGCCCCCCTCGTACCCGGGCTTCGTCCCGCCGCCGCTGCGCGCCTTCAGGCCCTTGTTCCCCTTGCCGGAGGTCTTGCCGAGCCCGGAGCCTTCGCCCCGGCCGATGCGCTTGCGCGCGCTTTTGGCCCCTTTTGCGGGGCGGAGATCAGTGAGTTTCATGACGCCTCTCCCACCTCTTCCATCCGGACGAGGAACTTGACCTTCTCCACCATGCCGCGGATCTCCGGAGTGTCCACCCGGACGACCGGACGGTTCAAGCGGGTGATTCCGAGCCCGCGGACGACCTTGCGATGGTACTCGGTCCTCCCGCTCAAGCCACGCAGGAGGGTGATGCGAAGTTTTCCGCTCATGCCGTCGCCTCTTCCTCTCTCGGGCCGCGGACCGCCAGGATCTGGCCCGAGGTCCGCAGCTGCGAAAGCCCCTCGATCGTCGCCTTCACGAGATTGTGGGGGTTGTTGCTCCCCAGGGACTTCGTAAGGATGTTCGTGATCCCGCTGGACTCGATCACGGCCCTGACACCGCCTCCCGCGATGACGCCGGTGCCGGGAGAGGCCGGCCGTATCACCACCCTGGCCGCGCCGAACTCGCCCGTCACACCGTGGGGGATCGTGCCATCCACAAGCGGAACCAGGATCAGCGACCGCTTGGCGTTCTGGACCGCCTTGCGGATCGCATCGGGAACCTCGTTCGCCTTCCCGAGACCGGTTCCCACGTGCCCGTTGGCGTCGCCGACGACGACCACCGCGCTGAAGGAGAAGCGGCGTCCGCCCTTGACGACCTTGGCGACGCGGCTGATGTGCACGACGCGGTCCTTCAAATCCAGCCCTTCCGGATCGACTCTTTTCAAGCCTTCCTCCCCGTCCAATCGTGAAAGTGTGCGCTCATGGTCAGAACAACAGCCCTGATTCGCGGGCGCCTTCGGCCAGGGCCTTGATCCGGCCGTGGTACAGAAACCCGTTCCGGTCGAAAACGACCCGCTGGATGTTTTTCTCCAAAGCCATTTTCCCGATCAACCGGCCGACCTTCTTCGCGGCGTCGCTCTTGTCAAGGTCGCCGATCTCCGACCGCAGATCCGGGGAGAGGGTGGAGGCCGCCAGAATGGTCGACCCCGTCGAGTCGATCACCAGCTGGGCGTAGATGTGCTTCGCGCTGCGGAATACTGACAACCGCGGGCGCTGCTCTGTGCCGAAGATCCGCTTGCGGATCCGGCCCTTCCGGTTCTGTCGTGCGGTTTCCCGCTCGTTTTTCTGGCTCATGGCGTTCGGATCCCCATCGTAAGGAATTGCGCGTTGCGCACTACTTGCCCGCAGCCTTACCGACCTTCTTGATAAGCCGTTCACCGCGATATCGAATTCCCTTGTTCTTGTAGACGTCCGGCTTTCGGAGCATCCGTACCCGCGCGGCCGTTTCCCCGAGCAGCTCCTTGTCGAACCCGCTCAGTTTGATCACGGTGTTGGCCTCGATCTGCGCGGTCACTCCCTGCGGCAGCGCGAAAACAACCGGATGGGAGTACCCCAGCGCGAGATGAAGCGCCCCCTCCTTCGACTCGGCCTTGTAACCAACGCCGACGATCTCGAGGGTCCGCAGGTAGCCTTCGGTCACCCCCTGCACCATGTTTGCCAGGATCGTCCGGTACATGCCGTACAGGTTCCCGGCGTTTTCGTCGAGCAGAACGACGGTCGCCGTTCCATCCTTTACTTCAACCGCCACCTTGCCCGGGATCGACCGGGAAAGCCGCCCCTTCTTTCCGGTGACGGTCAGCACTCCATCGGCCGCTTCCACCGTGACTCCGGCGGGAATGACCACAGGCTTTTTACCGATTCTCGACATCGTTTCGCTCCTCGTTGGGAAAAACCCGGAAGCCGTCTACCAGATCTCGCAGAGCAGCTCGCCGCCTATCGAAAGCTTCTTCGCCTTCTCCCCTGTCATGACGCCTTGCGACGTGGAGACGATGGCGATGCCGAACCCGTTCTTGACCGTCGGTATATCGTCCTTACCGACGTAAAGGCGACGTCCAGGCCGGCTCATCCGGCGTATCCCCTTCATGGCGTATCCCGTTTCCGGGGCCGATTTCAGGACGATGCGGATGCGGCTCGCGTTTTTCTCGGTCACCACCCGGTATCCCTTGATGAACCCCTCTTCCTTCAGGATCTGCGTGATTCCGTGGAGGATGTTCGTCGATGGGATCTCGATCTGTTCGAAGCGCGCCTGCTGGGCGTTCCGCAGCCTGGTCAGCAGGTCAGACACGTGATCGTTGCCAGCCATTGTCATGTCGGCCCCCTACCAGCTCGCCTTGGTCACGCCGGGCAGTTCCCCGCGAAGGGCGAGCTGCCTGAGGCAGATCCGGCACAGCTGGAATTTCCGGTAGAAAGCGCGCGGCCTGCCGCAGCGCGGGCACCGGTTGTATTTCCGGACGGCGAATTTCGGCGCCCGATTTGACTTGGCTACGATCGATTTCTTGGCCAACGTCGGTTCTCCTCTCTTTACGCCCGGAAGGGCATTCCCATGAGCCGCAGGAGCTCAAGGCCTTCTTCGTCGGTCCTGGCCGTGGTGACGATGGTGATGTTCATGCCGCGTATCTTCTCGATCTTGTCGTAGTTGATCTCGGGAAACATGATCTGTTCCCTGACTCCCAGCGTATAGTTTCCGCGCCCGTCGAACCCCTTGGGGGAAACTCCCTTGAAGTCGCGCACCCGCGGAAGGGCGATCGCGATCATCTTGTCGAGGAACTGGTACATCCGGTCCCGCCGCAGCGTGACCATGACGCCGATGGGCACCCCCTCGCGCAGCTTGAAGTTCGCGATGCTCTTGCGCGCCTTGGTGACCACCGGCTTCTGGCCGGTTATTACGCCGACCTCGGCGGCGGCGGTCTCGATCACCTTGACGTTTTCGATCGCGTCCCCCAGGCCCATGTTCACCACGATCTTTGAGAGCCTGGGCACCTGCATGACGTTGCGGTACCCGAACTTCTCCTTCAGGCTTGGAACGATCTCGGCATTGTACCGGTCCTGCAATCTCGCCATTTCCGATCACCCCCATCCGCCGTTCCGGCGGAGGTATCCTTTCACTTCTTTTTGGCTTCGAGCACGTCTCCGCACCGCTTGCAGACGCGGCTGCGTTTCCCCGTCCCGTCCAGCGCGATCGCGATCCTGGTGGGCTTGTTGCACTTGTCGCACATCACGAGGACGTTGGACCAGGAAATCGGCGCCTCTTTCTCCACGATGCCGCCCTGCGGCTTCGTCTTCCCGGGCTTCGTATGCCGCTTCACCAGGTTGAGTTTCTCGACGAAGACCCTGGCCCTGTCGCGGTCGACCTTGAGAACCCGGCCGACCTTCCCCTTTTCCCGCCCGGTGATCACCTTGACGATGTCGTTCTTGCGGATCTGCACCTTGTTCGCGGTTTCCATTCCGCCCCCCCGGCTCACAGGACTTCCGGCGCCAACGAGATGATCTTCATGTACTTCCTGGCGCGCAGCTCGCGGGCGACGGGCCCGAAGATGCGGGTCCCTATCGGCTCGCCCTGCGGATTGACGAGAACGGCGGAGTTCTGGTCGAAGCGAAGGAAGCTGCCGTCGGGCCGGCCGATCTCCTTGACCGTCCGGACGACCACGGCCTTGTGCACGTCCCCCTTCTTGACCTTGCCGTTGGGAATCGCCTCCTTGACGCTGACGACGATGATGTCGCCCACGCCGGCGTACCGGCGCCGGCTTCCGCCGAGCACCTTGAGGCAGCATAGACGCTTCGCACCCGAGTTGTCGGCCGCGTCGAGCATTGTCTGCATCTGGATCATATCTTCATCTCCGCCGTGATTTTTCGGCTCACTGCTCGCCGATACGCTCGATCAGCCGAGCGACGCGCCACCGCTTGTCCCTGCTCATCGGGCGCGTCTCGACGATCTCGACACGGTCTCCGATCCTGAACTCGTTCTTCTCGTCGTGCGCCTTGAAGGTGACGCGGCGCCTCACGTATTTCTTGTAGACGTCGTGCGGGACCAGGCGCTCCACGCGGACGACCACGGTCTTGTCCATCTTGTCGCTTACGACCGTCCCCACCTTCTTTTTCCGCGCGCCCCGGGCTTCCATCGTTCCCTCCGCCGTCATGTCAGTTCGCCTTCCCTTCCGTCTTCGCGTGAAGGAACGTCTCCACGCGGGCAAGGTCCCTCCGCCGGTTGCGGATCTGCATCTTGTTCTCCAGGGCGGACGCGGCGCGCTTCATCTTCAGACGGAAGATCTCGTCTCGCAGCTCCCGCTCCTTCTGGCGAAGTTCCTCCGCGCCGAGATCCCGAACATCCTTTGTCTTCATGGACGCCTATGCCTCTCTGGACAGGAATGTCGTGTGGATCGAAAGCTTGTGGCCGGCCAGACGGAACGCCTCGCGCGCCGTCGTTTCGTCGACCCCTTCGATCTCGTACAGGACGCGGCCGGGGCGGACGACGGCGACCCACTCCTCGGGCGCGCCCTTCCCCTTCCCCATCCGGGTCTCGGCCGGCTTCTTGGTGATCGGCTTATCCGGAAAGATCCGGATCCAGATCTTTCCGCCGCGCTTGATGAAGCGGGTCATCGCGATTCGCGCCGCCTCGATCTGCCTGGAGGTGATCCAGGCGGAGTCGGCGGCCTTCACGCCGAAATCGCCGAAGTTGAGCGTGTTGCCGGACTGCGCCTTTCCGCGTCGGCGGCCCTTCATCTGCTTGCGGAACTTGACCCTTTTGGGGGCGAGCATGATTCCCGTTCTCCTATTCGTTGGTTGCCGGGGAAGATGGCGCCTTGGGCAGCACCTCGCCCTTGTAGATCCAGACCTTCACCCCGATGATCCCGTAGGTGGTGCGGGCCTCCGAGAAGCCGTAGTCGATATCGGCCCTCAAGGTGTGAAGCGGGACCCGGCCTTCGCGGTACCACTCGGTCCGGGACATCTCGGCGCCGCCGAGGCGGCCGGAGACCTGGATCTTGATCCCCTTGGCGCCAAGCTTCATCGAGGAAAGGACCGTCTTCTTCATGGCTCGGCGGAATGCGATCCGCCGTTCCAGCTGCATCGCCACGTTTTCGGCGGTCAGCTGCCCGTCGGTCTCGGGGCGGCGCATATCGATTATGTTGATGGACACTTCCTTCGGCGTGAGCTTCTGGACTTCCTTCTTGAGGTTCTCGATCTCGGCGCCCTTCTTGCCGATCACGATCCCGGGACGCGCCGTTGCTATCAGAACGGCGACCCGGTTGCTGCGCCGCTCGATCTCGATGGAGGAAACCCCCGCATGGCTCAGGCGGGCCTTGACGAAGGCGCGGATGCGCAGGTCCTCCTGCAACTGGGGCGCGTATTCCTTTTCGGAATACCAGCGCGAGCGCCAGGTCCGGATGGACACCAGCCGAAACCCGTAAGGATGTGTCTTCTGTCCCAAAATCCGCCTCCTGTCAGATCTTACTGTTGCCGGGCACGCAGGGCCACGTTATGCCTCATCGACCACGATGGTTATGTGACTGGTCCGCCGCTTGTACTTGTGAGCCCTTCCCATCGGCGACGGCCGGAACCGCTTCTGCGAGGCTCCCTGGTTGACGCACGCGCTCTTGACGTAGAGCGTGCCCAGGTCGATCACGCCAGTCTGGCCCGCGTTGGCGATCGCCGAATCGAGGACTTTCCTGACGGTCGCGGCGGCGGCCCTGTTCGCGAGGGCGAGGATCGTGCGCGCGTCGGAGATCTTCTTCCCCCTGATCAGGTCCACCACCAGACGCGCCTTCCTCGGGGAGATGCGCATGAACTTGGCCGTTGCGGTTGCTTCCATCTGCTGCTCTCCTTCTCCGTTACTTCTTGACCTTGGCCTTGCGGTCTCCCGAGTGTCCGTGGAACGTGCGTGTGGGCGAGAACTCGCCGAACTTGTGGCCCACCATGTTTTCCGTGACGAAGACGGGCATGAACTTCCGTCCGTTGTGCACGGCGAACGTGTATCCCACCATTGCGGGAGTGATGGTCGAACGCCGGGACCAGGTCTTGATGATCTTCTTGTCGCCGGTTTCGACGGCCTTGTTCAGCTTGCGCTGAAGACCTTCCTCCACGTACGGTCCCTTCTTGATGGATCGCCCCACGTCGAAACCCCTTTTCCTTTATTTTCCGCGCCGCTTTACGATATATTTATCGGTCGACGGGTTCTTGCGAGTCTTGTAACCCTTCGTCGGCTTCCCCCACGGGGTGCAGGGATGCCTGCCTCCGGAGGATCGGCCCTCGCCGCCGCCGTGCGGGTGATCGACGGGGTTCATGACGACGCCCCGGACCGTCGGTCGAATCCCCTTCCACCGATTCCGCCCCGCCTTGCCGATCGCCACCTTTTCATGGTCGAGGTTCCCGACCTGCCCGATCGTGGCCATGCACTCTATGAAGACGAGCCGGACCTCGCCGGAGGCGAGGCGAATGTGCGCGTACGCCCCCTCCTTGGCCAGGATCTGCGCGACCGAACCGGCGGACCTGGCGATCTGTCCGCCCTTCCCGACCTTGAGCTCGATGTTGTGCACGAGCGTGCCCACCGGGATGTTGCGGATCGGCATGGCGTTCCCCGGCTTGATGTCGGCGGCGGCGCCGGAAAGCACCGTGTCGCCGACGGAAATCCCGATCGGACAGAGAATGTAGCGTTTCTCGCCGTCCGCGTAGTTCAGGAGCGCAAGGCGCGCGGACCGGTTCGGGTCGTATTCGATCGCCGCGACCGTCGCCGGCACGTCCTTCTTGTTCCTCTTGAAGTCGACGATGCGGTACTTGCGCTTGTGACCTCCTCCGCGGTGCCACACCGTGATCTCGCCGAGGTTGTTCCTCCCGCCGCTTCCCGAAAAACTATCCGTCAGCGCGCGTTCGGGCTTCTTCTTCGTCAGATCGTCCATGATGAGGACGGTCATGCCCCGTCGTCCCGGGGAAGTCGGCTTGTAGTTCCGGATGCCCATCGCAGTCTCTCCTTGAAAAAAGGGCGCTTTCCCTGGCCCGTCAGACGCCTTCGAAGAACTCGATCTTGTCGCCCGCCTTCAGCATGACGACGGCCTTCTTCCACCCCGGACGAAGCCCGATCGTCCTGCCGCGGCGCTTCACCTTGCCGGCGACGTTCATGGTGCGGACGTCCTCGACCTTCACCTTGAACAGTTTCTCCACGGCCTCGCGAACTTCCTTCTTGTTGGCTCGCTTGTCGACGGCGAACAGGACCGTGTTGGACACCGCCTTCAGCGACGTCGCCTTCTCGGTGATCAGCGGCCTCTTTATCACGACTGACATGTTCATTTCGCCAGCACCTCGGTGATTTTATCGAGAGCCGCGCCGGTGATGACCAATTGGTCGTACGACAGGATGTCGTACACGTTCAGCGCCTTCGCGGGGAGGACCTTGAACGCCTTGAGGTTGCGGACGCCGAGGGCCAGGTTTTCGGGCTCCCCATCGATGACGATCAGCGCGTCGCGGAGCCCGAGCGCCGACGCGACCTTGAGAAACTCCTTCGTCTTCGGCGCCGGAAGGGAAAGATCGTTCACGAGGATTATCTTTTCCTCGATCGCCTTCGCGCTGAGGGCGCTGCGCAGGGCCGCCGTCATCTCCTTCCGGTTCACCTTCCCTTCGTACTTCCGGGGATGGGGTCCGAAGACCGTGCCGCCGCCGCGCAGCAACGGAGAGCGGGAGGTTCCCATTCGGGCGCGACCGGTCCCCTTCTGGCGGAACGGTTTCTTGCCGCCTCCGCGAACGTCCTTGCGTGTCTTGGTGTCGTGCGTTCCCGAGCGGGCGGCCGCCAGCCTGGCCGTCACGACGTGGTGCATCAGGTGCGTCTTGACCTCGGCGCCGAA
>Ga0172375_10012456_pt1 | contig 10660 bp, 12 predicted proteins | sample LakKiv1m_FD_114537 | JGI IMG/M metagenome (GOLD analysis project Ga0172375, IMG submission 114537) | Freshwater microbial communities from Kabuno Bay, South-Kivu, Congo - kab_092012_11.1m | ecosystem: Environmental > Aquatic > Freshwater > Lake | place: Democratic Republic of the Congo...
CAGAGACGCTGAGCAGGGTCACCGATCCCGCCGACCGGACCACCTGCGTCCTCTTCGGCGATGGTGCGGGTGCCGCCGTGCTGACACGCGCCGGGCCCGCGAGTCGATGTGGGATGCTTGCATGGGACGTCGGTTGTGACGGATCACGGGCCTCGCTGCGCCAGATCCCCGCCGGCGGTAGCCGGAGCCCTACGACCGCAGATACCGTTGCGCGCGGCGATCACTACATCAAGATGGAGGGGCGTGAGGTGTTCCGGCGGGCAGTGCGCGTGGTTGTGGAGAGCGCCGGCGCGACTCTGCGAAAGGCCGGCATGACGGCTGATGCCGTTGACTGGTTCGTGCCGCACCAGGCCAACGCGCGGATCATCGAAGCGGCCGGCACCCGCCTTGGCATTTCCAAGGAGCGGACCGTCGTGAACATCGACCGCTACGGGAACACGTCGTCGGCGTCCATACCGCTGGCGCTCTTCGAGGCGGCGGAGGATGGTCGAATCGGAGATGGCGACCTCGTCTTGCTGTCGGGCTTCGGAGCAGGTATGACGTGGGGATCGGTGCTGCTGCACTGGGGGCGGAAGTGACCGATCGTGTGGCGTTCGTCACCGGCGGGTCGCGCGGAATCGGGCGTGCAACGGTCCTCGCGCTCGCTGCCGGCGGGCATCCGGTGGGGTTCTGCTACGGAAGTGACGAGGCCGGCGCGCGCACGACGACGTCGAAGGCCGAGGACCTGGGCGGTGCGGCTCTCGGTGTGCGCGCCGACGTGGCAGATCCCTCGGCGGTAGACAGTGCATTCCGGGAGGTGGAAGCCGCATTCGGGCGCGTTACGGTGCTCGTCAACAACGCCGGCGCAGCGCGAGACGGGCTGCTAGTGCGGATGACCGACGAGCAGTGGCAGGCGGTGCTGCAGACGAACCTGACAGGCGCTTTCAACACGATTCGTCGGGCCGTGCCGGGCATGATGAAGGCCCGATACGGCCGTATCGTGAACGTGTCGTCGGTGATCGGGCAGGTAGGTGGGGCCGGGCAGGCGAACTACGCGGCGGCCAAGGCCGGCCTGATCGGGCTCACCCGCTCGGTTGCCCGCGAGTTGGCGAGTCGCAACGTGACGTGCAACGTGGTGGCCCCGGGGCCGATCGACACCGCTATGACCGCTGACATGGCGCCTGAATGGCGCAGCCGCGCCGAAGACGCAGTGCCTCTCGGGCGCTTCGGTACCGCCGCCGAGGTGGCCGCCGTCGTAGCGTTTCTCTGCTCGGAGGCAGCTAGCTACGTCACAGGTGCCCTCGTGCCTGTGGACGGTGGCGCCGGTATGGGACATTGAGACCGCAGAGAGACAGTTGAAATTCGCCCACAGCCCTGGAGGTAACCAGTAATGGACCGCGCAGCCGCACTCGAAGCCATCCGCGAGATAGCCGCCGAGGTGCTCAGCGTCGATGCCACGGCCGTCACGGAGACCGCTCGATTCAAGGAAGACCTCGAAGCCGACAGCCTCGACCTGGTCGAGCTGGTGATGGGACTAGAGGAGCGCTTCGACATCGAGGTGCCCGAGGAAGATCTCGAAGGTGTCACCACCGTCGGCCTCGCCGTCGATCTCGTTCTGGCGAAGGTCGGCGCCGGCGCATGACGGCGTTCGACCACCGTGGCCGGCACCGCGTCGCGGTCACCGGCATCGGTGTCAAGGTGCCTGCCGGTCTCGACCCCGAAGCGTTCTGGAGCCGGCTCTGCTCGGGCGAATCGACGGCGGCCGCGTATCAGCGCCCCGATCTGGCAGCGCTACCGGTGCCGTTCGGGTGCGAGGTGCGCGACTTCGACCCGGCGGAGTACTTCGGGCCGAAGGAAGCGCGACGCCTCGATCGTGTGACGCTGCTCGGTTTCGCCGCGGCGGCTGATGCTCTCGCCGACGCCGGCGAACCCGGTGCCGATCCGGCGCGATGCGGCGTCGTCATCGGAACCGGCGTCGGAGGTCTCTCGACCATCGAGACGCAGGTTGGTGTGCTGAATGCCAAGGGCCCGTCGCGGGTGAGCCCGTTCCTCGTGCCGATGATGATGGTGAACGCGACGTCGGCGACCGTCGCGATGAGGTTCGGTTGGACCGGTCCGAATCTGTGTATCGCTACGGCGTGCGCGGCGAGCGCTCACGCAGTTGGTGAGTCGGTCCGGTTGATACGCGACGGTTCGGCCGATGTGGTTCTTGCAGGCGGAGCGGAGGCGGCGCTGACACCGACGGCGATATCAGCGTTCGCGCGGATGACGGCGCTCAGCACGCGCTCGAACGACCCGGCGCGCGCTTCGCGCCCGTTCGATGCCGAGCGCGATGGATTCGTGATGGGAGAAGGCGCCGGCGCACTCGTGATCGAGCGCTGGGACCGCGCCGTAGCCAGGGGCGCACGCGTCTACGCCGAGATCATCGGCTACGGGCGCAACGCCGATGCGTACCACATCACCGCCCCGTCGCCCGGCGGCGAGGGCGCGGCAGCGTGCATGAGAGCAGCGATAGACGACGCGGGTCTCGACACTCGAGCGATCGGTCATGTCAACGCACACGGAACCTCCACCCCCCTCAACGACGCAGCAGAGGCGGAGGCGATCCGCAAGGTGTTCGGAGATGTCGCGCCGCCTGTCACGTCGATCAAGGGCGTAACCGGGCACCTCATCGGTGCCGCCGGAGCGGTGGAGGCCGTAGCGTCGATCCTCGCCTTGCTGCATGGCGCCGTCCCCCCTACAGCCAACCACGAAGTGCTCGGCGACGGGCTGGGAATCGACGTGGTCCACGGGTCGCCGCGGCCGCTCGAACCGATGCCCGTCATCTCGAACTCGTTCGGATTCGGGGGGCACAACGCAGCCCTGGTCATCGCCCCCGGCACGTGACGCAGTATCGCTCGGTCCTGCCGCCGAGCAGATGCACGCCTATCGCCGCCGGCGCGGACGCAGCGGCAACAGCCCAGCTGCGCACATTCGACGGCCGTGAGGTCTGCTGGTTCCGGATCGAGGGTGGCAAGCATCGCGGCGCCATCGGCATCGCCGGCGGGGAGACGGTCGCTCGGGCATTGCGACATGCGGTGGAAGTTCGGGTGCCGGTGGTCGGCTGGCTGGACACCTCGGGGGCCGAGCTGAACGAAGGAGTGTCGGCGCTGCACGCATGGGGAGGGATTGCCAGGGCCCTGAGCGCAGCATCCGGCGTCGTGCCGACCATCCTGGTGGTTACCGGAGCGTGCGTATCGGGCCCGGCGCTGCTGCTCGGTCTCGCCGACGCCGTGGTGATGACTGAAGACGCGTTCGCTTACGTGAGCGGACCCGATGCTGTGGAGGAGTTCACGGGGGTGCTCGTGGGACGAGAGACGTTGGGGGGCGTTGCCGTCCACGACCGGCGCACCGGAGTTGCCACACTCGTGGTGAGCAGTGGGGCCGATGCGGAGTGCGCTGTAGCCGATCTGCTGTCGTACCTCCCCGATCACCATCTGGCAGATCCGCTTCGCCATGAGTGCGGCGACCCGGTTGGCAGGGCGTGTGAGACGGCGGCCTCGACGCTGCCGCCGCGGACCTCCGACCCCTACGACGTGCGAGTCGTGATAGACGACATTGTCGATGTGGGATCCCTGATGGAGGTCCGCGCCGCGTATGCCCCGAATCTCGTGACGAGTTTCGCTCGGCTCGACGGCCGTGCCGTAGGCATCGTGGCGAACCAGCCTTGCTGCCGGGCAGGCACCATCGACATCGAAGCGTCGCGCAAAGCAGCGCGGTTCGTCTCGTGGTGTGACACGTCGAACCTGCCGATCCTCACGTTTGTGGACACGCCGGGGTTCGAGCCGGGCCGTGACCTCGAGTGGAGAGGGATGATCCGCCACGGAGCGTCGCTCGTGCACGCCTACGCCGCGGCAACAGTGCCGCGCCTGTGCGTGGTGCTACGAAAGGCATACGGCGGTGCGTACATCGTGATGGACTCGCGTGGCATCGGCAACGACTTGTGCTTCGCTTGGCCGACCGCGGAGATCGCGGTCATGGGCGCGCCCGGGGCGGTGCAGATCCTGCACGGCAAACGCCTGGCCTCACTCGACGCGTCGGAGCGTTCCGGCGAGGAAGCCGATCAGATAGCGTTGTACGAGGAAGCATTCGCGAACCCGTACCGCGCTGCCGAGCGTGGATATGTGGATGCGGTCATCGAGCCAGGCGCCACCCGCCGCGTACTTGCCGACGCACTCGAAGTTCTCGCGAGCAAGAGATGTGCGCTGGTGTCGCGCCGACACTCGAACAGCCCGCTATGACAAGGGTGGCGTTCATCACGAACCGGAAGGACTTCCATGCTCCTCGAAGGTAAGCGACTCCTTCTTACGGGCGTGCTGAACGGCGACTCGATCGCGTTCTCGGTCGCAAGACGAGCGCAAGAGGAAGGCGCAGAAGTCGTGCTCACGTCGTTCGGCCGGGCGATGAGCCTCACGAGGCGGGTGGCGCGCCGGCTTCCGGTCGAGCCGAAGATCGTCGAGCTCGACGTCACGAGCGCGGATGACCTCGCCTCTCTGGCCGAGCGGGTCGGCGGGAACCTCGATGGTGCGCTGCACGCGGTCGGGTTCGCCCCCGAATCCTGCCTTGGCGGCAACTTCCTCAGTGCTCCTTGGGACGATGTAGCTGTCGCCATGCACGTCTCGGCGTATTCGCTGAAGGCGGTGGCGACGGCGTGCCTGCCGATGTTGCGCGCGGGCGGCTCGATCGTCGGGCTCGACTTCGACAACTCGCGGCAGGCCTGGCCGATCTACGACTGGATGGGTGTAGCGAAGGCCGCGTTGGAGGCCACGTGCCGGTACCTCGCGCGCGACCTGGGGCCGCGGGGCATCCGGGTCAACCTCGTTGCGGCCGGGCCGATCCGCACGATCGCGGCGAGGAGCATTCCTGGCAGCGAGAGGATCGAAGGGGCGTGGGCGGAGCGTGCGCCCCTCGGCTGGGACACCCGCGACGCCAGGCCCGTCGCCGACGCATGCGTGGCGCTGTTCTCCGACCTCTTTCCGATGACAACCGGCGAGATGCTCCACGTCGACGGAGGCGTGCACGCCGTCGGCGCGTGAAGACCGGGGCGAGCTCCCGGCGCTCACGGCGTCGGAGGGTCGTCGGCGAGAAGCGCGATCACCTCGTCGACGCGCTCGGCGTGGACCGTCTCCTCACGGCCGTTGAGCCGCAGCAGGCGCGCGACCTCGGCGTCGGGTTCGTTGTCGGCCCACCGCTGGTAGCCCTTGTCGGCGTCGAGCTCGCCTTGCACGATCAGGGGAAGGATCTCCGCTGTGATCCGATCGGGGAGCGCAACGTCGAAACGCTCGAGATCGGTTGCGTCGGGCTCGTACGGGCGACCGAGCTTGATGACTATCGCACGGCGGAGCCGGTTGGCGTGACCGATCTCCTCGCGCCCGTTCTGGCGCAACAGGTCGGCGGCACGTTCGTGGTTGATTCGCGCTGCTACGCCGTTGTAGAAGTCCTCGCCGGAGCATTCGAGGCGGAAGAGCAGGCGGAGGGCGGTGACGTCGAGCACGTCGATATCGGCAAGGGGTGCACCCGCGTTGTAGAAGTTGACGTCTTCGGTCATCGCCGCTCTCCCTGTGCTTCGTGTTCAGGCCACCGTCCGCATGGTCGCGTCGCGACGACGCTAGTGCAGCAGCGACACCGTGCGACCTCGCGCCTGCGGTGTCAGGCGACGTCGGCCGCGAGTGCGAACGCGGCGCCGGCCGCGCGGCGCGTCCACCAGATTCGGGCGAGGATCACCAGCGCCGAAGCAGTGAGCGCCGTCCCGTAGCCGAAGAGCGCTCCGTCCCCTGTCGCCACCCCGTACGCGCCCCACAGCGAGGCGTCCGCGATGGCGATCATCCACGTCGCGGGAGCGAGCCCGACCAGGTTGCGGCTCCGCACGGCTACCCAGACCTGCGGACCGTTGTTGACGAGAACGCTGATGCCCAGGACCGTTCCGAGTGCCCCGAGCGCCCATGCCGTCATCACGATTCCCGACCAGAGGGCGGCGCCCAGGACGTCGTGAACCGTCGTGGATCGGGCAAGGAGAACCGCCATGAGCAGGCACGGTACGAGGCTCACCCCTGCAACGGTCCACACTGGCACCAGGCCGACGCCGACCCCGTACACGAGCCACCCGAGATCACCGACGACGCCGTTGAGAGCCGCCATCGGGGAGACGCCGTCGGGCACACCGGTCCGCAGCAGGCGAACCGGTTGTGGCACCAGTCGTGTCAGGAAGACCGCAGAGGCTGTCCAGCCGAGGATGTCGGGAGACACGGTCGATGAGGGTATCGCCGGAGCGATAGCGCTCGGCCATCGCTCGGATCACCGCCGCCGCCGCCGACATACCGCGGCTAGCGTCGGGCGACCCACCACGTAACTCGGAGGTGATCGGTGCCGCGCCTGACCCCGATGGACGAGCTCTTCGTCCACCAGATCCCCGAGCCGTTCCCGAACGTGGTCACCCACCACCCGCACTGGCGCGACAGCCTCTTCTACGTGATGCACCCGCGAGATCACCTCGGTGACGTCCTGATCCTGGCACTTGCGTCGTTCCCTGCACACGAGGAGGTCGATGCCCTGCAGCTCGGACGTGTCGGGGGATCGCTCCAGTACGCGCGGCATACACGACCGTTCGACGGCGATCCGCACACGATGGAGTGCGGCCCGGTAACGGTAGAGATCGTCGAGCCGTTCAAGACCGTGCGCTTGCGGGTGGAAGACGTTCCGGAGGCGCCGGTGGCGCTCGACGTGACCTTTGCTGCGCGCACCCGTGAGTACGGGTTGCGTCGCGGCACGATGAAGGCGGGCCACGAGATCATCTGGGACCAGAGCCACATGATCCAGTCGGGGGACTACTCCGGCTGGTACCGGAGCGGTGGAACGACGTACGACGTCGGAGGATGGTGGGGGCAGCGAGATCACTCGTGGGGGATCCGAGACCACATCCGCTGTCCCATGTGGCACTGGCTGGCGATCCAGCTGCCCGACGGCATGCTCGGTGTGTGGAACTGGGAGTATCCCAACGGGGCCAGGGTCTTCACCGACGGCTGCTTCGCTCCCGCTGACGGTTCCGATCCGATCCCCGTGATCTTCTACCGGCACGACCTGCACTGGCTCGACGCGGCGGGGAAGCACGTGAGCTACGGGCGCGACGGATTGAATGTGACCGGCGTAGAAGGCCGGGTGGAGATCACGCTGGAAGGCGGCACTGTCATCGGTGTCGAGGGGCGGGGCGAGTGGGCGGCACGCTACGGAGATTTCGGAGGAGGTCAGAACCTGCTTTCGGTGCGTACGGACGACGGTCGAGAAGGCATCGCCATCTATGAGATCACCGGCGGCTACCACCATCACTTCTTCCCGGTGCCGCGCGCCGAGCACTTCCCGCCCGACGGCTGACGGCCACCCAAAGGGAACCGGCGGAGCGATCCGCGTGCAGCGGGCCGATGCGGGTTGCATGGCCGGCTTCCGAGCCAGCGTGTGTCAAGATCCACGCTGAACGGATGCCTGAGCATGCGTAGGGCACGTAAAGCGGCGGCATGATCGAGGAGGTAAAGGTGAAGAGGATCTGGGTAGCGAGCGCTCTGATCGCAGCCACGGCATTCGGATGCGGAGGGGGAGGCGGCGGCGGGGCCGACAAGAGCGCGCTCATAGACAAGATGGCGAAGGAGAGCGGCATACCCAAGGAGCAGGCGAAGTGCATCGTCGATGCGCTCGACAGCAAGATCGATCTGAACAAGCTCGCGAACGCCAAGAGCGAGTCTGATATGAGTGAGAAGGATCAGCAGGCCATCATCGATGCGACGATGAAGTGCATCGGGATCACGATTCCGACCACCGGCGGGTGATGACGCCCCGCTGCGACGGGTTCTCGGAGCACGGGTGCCGCTAGCGCGCTAAGTCGCCCGCGGCAGCTTTCAGCTCGCTCATGGTGAAGAGTGCCTCGAGGGTGAGGCCTGCGGCGGCGAGGTTGTCGGAGCCGTTCGATTCGCGGTCGATCACGCAGATCACCCGATCGAGCAGAGCGCCGCGCTCGCTCAGCTCACGGGCCGCGTCGAGCACGGCGCCGCCCGAGGTGACGACGTCTTCCACGACGAGGAGCCGACGGCCCGCGACGTCACCGCCTTCTGCGAGCCGGCAGGTGCCGTACGTCTTCGCTGCCTTTCGCACGAACAGAGCCGGCAGGCCGGTCACCTGGGAGAGCATCGTCGCGAGCGGAACGCCTCCGAGCTCCAGACCCGCGAGGGCATCGACGTCATCGGGAACGAGATCGGCCAGTGCTTCGGCGATGGAGCGGAGCAGCTCGGGGTCCGACTCGAAGAGGTACTTGTCGAAGTACTCGTGGCTCACGACGCCGGACCGCAGGGTGAACTCGCCGGTGATGTGCGATGCGTCGTAGATGCGGCGGGCGAGGCTCCGTTCCATCGAAAGGACGTTACCCGGTCGGTTCGAACGACTTTGGCTAACCGCCGCCTACCGGGGTAGGCCCAGGATTCGTTCGCCGATGATGTTGCGAAGCACCTGCGTCGTGCCGCCCATGATCGTGTATGCGGGGGCGTAGCAGGCTCCACGAGCGATCCGGTTCCATAGGAGCGCATCGGCGCCGGCGACCGATGATGCGAATCGGGCGAGGCGCTGCTCGAGCTCGGTGCAGAACGTCTTGGTAGCCGCCGAGAACGACGTGGGCGCCTGCCCCAGGACCCCGCGCAGCACTAGGAGGCGGCCGACCCGGTAGCCCGACTCGAGTTCGGCGATCTCCTGGCGGACGAGCGGATCGGCGGCGTCGACGCGGCGCACGGCGTCGTGGAACAGGGCGATGTTCGAGGTGAGCCGGTCGATGCCGCCGCGCTCGTGCTCGAGCTGGCGCATCACCTGGCGGAAGGACCCGTGGAGCGCACCCACGAGGCGTGCTGCCGGAACTCGCACATGGTCGAACGTGACCTCGCAGAAGTGCGAGTCACCGGTCATGTCGCGGATCGGGTGGACTTCTATGCCGGGCGTTCGCATGTCGACGATCAGCTCGGACATGCCCTGGTGAGCGGGGACGTCGGGGTCGGTGCGGCAGATCAGGTAGCACCAGTTGGCCGTTGCCGCGAACGAGGTCCAGATCTTGCGGCCGTCGACGATGAAGGTGTCGCCGTCGAGAACCGCGCGCGTGCGGACGCCTGCGAGGTCCGAGCCGGCGTCGGGTTCGCTCATGCCGACGCACCACGACGAACGCCCCGCGAGCATGTCGGGAAGGAGCTCACGGCGCTGATCGTCGGTGCCGAAGGCGAGGAGCACCGGGCCGATCTGCCGGTCGGCGAACCACGACGCCGCGATCGGTGCACCGTTCGTGATGAGTGCCTCTGCGACGATGAACCTGTGCAGCGGTGACTTGCCGCCGCCCCCTACCTCGACGGGCCACGTCAGTCCGAGCCAGCCGCGCCGTCCGAGCTCCTCGGAGACCTCGCGCGAGTAGCCGACGGCCCACGAGTCCTCGCGCACGTCGAGCCCTGCGGCAGCTTCACGAGCGAAGTCCTCGACCTCGGCGCGAAGTGTGAGCAGCTCTGGCTCCCACGTGAAGTCCACGTCGTGAAACCGCTACGCCGGCCGGTCGGGCCGGCGTCCGGAACGTCGCGTGCGCTTCTCGTGGCGATCGGCCAGGCGCAGCATCGCTTCAGCCTCCAGCTGAGACATGTTGGGGTCCTCGGTCTTCGTGCGCGCGACGACCGGGACGCGCGCCGAAAGGGCGGCCTTGTCGAAACGGCCGAGGAAGGAACGTAGGAAGAGAGCACGGAACGCCCGTACGAGCACCCGGCGAAACGCGCCACCGGGAGCTCGCGCGGTCGAGAGGAGCACCCAGGTAAGAGCAACGTCGGTGAGGCCGTCGCCGCCGTGGGCGTTGGTCCAGTCGATCACCACCGGCCCGCGCGGTGACATGAGCACGTTGAGCGGATGAAGGTCGAGGTGCAGCACGCGATCACCTCCGTCGGGGACCCGTTCGAGCCACTCCGGTGCGGGGATGTCATGAAGGCGTTCATGCAGCTCGGCCAGGAGGCGCGCGTGCCTGCCGATCCTCCAAGGGTGTGCGGCGGCGTCGTCGAGCATCGTCGGGCCGTCGACCCGTTCCATGACGAGCTCGGTGCCGCCTCCTTGGACACGGTCCACCTCCGGCACGGGAAATCCGTGGGCGTGCACGTACTGCATCACGCGCGCCTCGGTCTCCATGGAGCGGGCGTCGCGCGCCCGTCTCAGGACGAGCCCGGGGGCGTGCTCGAAGATGTCCGAGTCACGCCCTGATGCGAGGATCCGGCCTGGGTCGGTCACGACATCAGACGATGACGCTTCGGATCACCTCGCCGGCCTCCATCGCTCGGAAGGCGTCGTTCACATCGTCGAGGGCGATGGTGCGCGAGACCATCGACTCGGTGTCGAGCCGGCCGGTCTCGATCAGGTCGACGAAGCGCTGGAAGTCGCGGCGCACCTGTGCGGAGCCGTACTTACTTCCGATGAGGCGCTTCTCCGCGTAGAACATGTCGAACGGGGAGAGCGTGATCTGGGCGTCGGCCCGCGCCATGCCGACAACCACGGCGGTACCGCCTCTGCGTGCCATCGTGTATGCCTGCATGACCGTCTCGGGCAGGCCGATGACCTCGAAGGCGTAGTCGACACCGCGTCCGCCGGTCAGGGC
>Ga0172375_10012458_pt1 | contig 10659 bp, 7 predicted proteins | sample LakKiv1m_FD_114537 | JGI IMG/M metagenome (GOLD analysis project Ga0172375, IMG submission 114537) | Freshwater microbial communities from Kabuno Bay, South-Kivu, Congo - kab_092012_11.1m | ecosystem: Environmental > Aquatic > Freshwater > Lake | place: Democratic Republic of the Congo...
CCCTGGGCTTCAAGGAAACGTTTTGCCTCCTCGTCGCTGGGAAACACTGACGTTGTCACGCCGCATTCAGCGCCCATGTTCGTGATCGTCGCACGTTCCGGCACATCAATCGTTTTGACTCCCGGTCCGCCGTATTCAAACACCCGGTCCACATTTCCCTTCGTTGAAAACGTCTCCAGGACTTTCAAGATCACGTCTTTAGCGGTCACCCAGGGTTTGAGTCTTCCTTTCAGGTTGATCCTGACAACCTTCGGAGTATTGAGATAAAACACGCCCGCGCCCATGGCAACGGCAACATCAATCCCGCCGGCACCTACGGCGAACATGCCGATGCCGCCCCCGGTTGGCGTGTGCGAATCCGACCCCAGGAGGGTTTTTCCCGGCAGGCCGAACCGTTCAAGATGAAGCTGGTGGCAGATGCCGTTGCCGGGCCGGGAAAATATCGCTCCGTACCTCGCCGCCGCTGACTCAAGAAAAGCATGATCGTCGGCATTCTCGAATCCGTCCTGGATGGTATTGTGATCCACATACGAGACCGCAACTTCGTTCTTCACCGAATCGTGGCCCATTGCCTCGAACTGCAGATACACCATGGTCCCGGTCGCGTCCTGAGTGAGCGCCTGGTCTATTTTTATTCCTATCTCCGCGCCCGGCTTGAGTTCGCCGCTAACCAGATGTTCACCGAGTATTTTTTCGACAATATTGCGTCCCATGTTATTCCTCTCCCCTTTTCGTTAAATTCTGTTTCCGCATATCACGGTGTCGCACGATGGGCTGGAATTGTCCTGCGCCGGATAATCCAGCGTATAGTGGATCCCTCGGCTTTCCTTCCGCATCAGGGCCGACCTGATGATTATTTCCGCGACATCCGCGATATTTCTCAATTCAAGAATATCCGGCGTAACCAAATAGTCCCAGTAATAGTCGCGGATTTCCTCCCTCAAATTCCCTATTCTACGCAATGCGCGATCGAGCCTCTTGTCAGTGCGGACAATACCGACATAGTCCCACATACAGGTGCGCACCTCATTCCAGTTATGCTCGACCACTATTTCCTCGTCGCTGTGAACCGCGTTCCCGTATTCCCAGTCATGCACATGTGCGGAAAAGGCGGTTTTGTCGGAAGGCGCGGAAGCGAGGTGTTCCGCCATCCTGTTAGCGCAGACAAGCGCCTCGAGGAGCGAATTGCTCGCCAGCCGGTTGGCGCCATGTAAACCGGTGCATGAGGCCTCGCCACACGCATACAACCCGGGCAGCGGCGTTCTACCGTCCAAACCGGCCTCGATTCCGCCGCAGAAATAATGGGCGGCCGGCACAACCGGAATAAGGTCCTCTGCCATATCAATCCCGTAAGAAAGGCACGTTTCGTAAATATTCGGGAACCTGTTCACAAGGAACTCTTTTGGCTTGCTTCGTATATCCAGATAAACGCAGAGGGCGCCGCTTTTTTTCATCTCGTTATCTATCGCACGGGCGACAATATCCCTTGGCGCCAGCGAGCCGCGCTCGTCGTAGTTCTCCATGAAAGAATGACCTTCGCCGTCCACCAGCACGGCGCCTTCGCCGCGGACCGCTTCACTCACAAGAAACGACCGGGCTTCGGGGTGATAGAAGCACGTCGGATGGAACTGGATGAATTCCATGTTTCTGACGGGCACGCCGGCGCGCCATGCGGCGGCATATCCATCGCCTGTGGCGATATCAGGGTTCGTGGTGTACAGGTAGACTTTGCCACCGCCGCCCGTTGCCAGGATAGTGGCAGGAGACCGCACGGCAAGAATCTGGCCGGACAACCGCTCCAGGAGATAAGCGCCTATGCACCTGTTTCCGCCGGGAATACCCAGCCGGCCGGCGCAAATGAGATCTATCAGCATGTGGTGTTCGAGAATCGTGACATTGGGGTTGGCCATGGCGCGTTTGAGCAGAACTTTTTCAACCTCGCGACCGGTCATATCGCCGACATGAAGGACGCGCCTCTTGGAATGGCCGCCCTCCCTGCCCAGGTCGTACCCTGAAGCGCCGTTCAACTGCTCGGCGAAAACTATCCCAAGCTCCTCCAGCTCCTTTATACGCCGGGGACCGTCAGCCACCACGGCCCGCACCACGGCCTCGTTGCACAAACCGGCGCCGGCAACAAGCGTATCATTGACATGCTCTTCGAAGCTGTCCTCGGACGCCACAACGCATGCAATACCGCCCTGAGCCAGGTTTGTGTTGCTGTCCGCGCGATTCTTCTTGGTGACCAGCAACACCCGTCCGGATTCTGCCAGGCGGATGGCCGACACCAATCCGGCGATTCCGCTGCCGATTATGAAATAGTCGGCGTCCAGGATTTTCATTTTCGCGCTCATATCCAGTGCAGATTATCCTTGATCGGCTTCGTATGCACGTCATCGATGTGCCCGGCGCCGTGCCGGGCGACGTTAAGCAAGACACCCACGCAGAACATGGTCATGACCAGGCTTGACCCGCCGGCGCTTATGAACGGAAGAGGCAATCCTTTCGTTGGGAGACAACCCGTCACTACGCCCACGTTTATCGCCGCCTGCAGCGATATTATTGTTGTAATGCCGAACGAAAGCAGCCGTCCGAATATATCGGAGGTTTTTATACTTATCACAAGACCGCAGATAAAAAAAACCACAAAAAGCAGCGCCACCATGAGCGAAGCGGACAATCCTAGTTCCTCGCCGATGATTGCCATGATAAAATCCGTCTGCGCCTCCGGCAGGTAATTATGCTTCTGTACGCTCTCTCCAAGGCCCGCGCCCCACCCGCCGCCCAGTATGAAAGCGTCTATGGACTGCTTGAGCTGATACGCCTCTCGCGGATATTGATCTGGCGAAAGAAAAGCCATGAATCTGCGAAACCGCACTTCGTTGTGCATGATGGCCACAAGGAACCCGGCCACACCAAGCACGCCGGCTCCGCCAAGATACACCGGCCGGGCCCCGGCAACAAACATGATCGCCATTCCAGTCAATCCGATGAGAAACGTCGTCCCATAGTCGGGCTCAAGCATTATCAGCGCCAGCAGAATACCGAGAATTCCGAGGGGAAGAACAATGCCTTCAAATAAACTGCCCGCTCGACGGCCCTTCAGGGTGAACCAAGCGGCGAGAATCACAATTGAGGCAAACTTGGCGAATTCAGAAGGCTGGCCGATCTGTACATTCCCGATCCGGATCCAGCGCCGGGCCCCGCCGACCATGCAACCGACACCGGGAATAAAAACCAGTGCAAGGCCGATTACCGCCAGAATAAAAACCGGCACTGCCAGCGTTCGCCACCAGTGATAGTCAATCGCGAACGCCGACAGTGCCGCTGCACCAACTGCAAGAAGCATCCAGACAGCCTGCTTCTTGAGGTAGTAGAGGGAATCACCATGAATTTCGCCACCCTTAACGCTGCCGGTGCTGGCAAGCATTACTGCTCCCAGCGCCAGCAGCACAAGAACAATGGCGACCAGTATCCCAGCTGCCCTCCACATCCTAGTTCCCGGGACCTTACCTGTTCTGCGGTATCTTCAACACCATTCCCGGCGTCACATCCTTGCTCGTGAGACCGTTGACCGTCATCAGCTTGTTGATGTCCGACACAAGCCACTTCGAAGCGATGGAATCCAGCGTTTCACCGGCCAGCACAGTATGAGTCGGCATGGGACCTTCCATTTCGGTGACAGGCGAAACTGTCGCGCCAGGCTCTTCAATAGCGCCGGGGACGACCGCAGGAGTTGTGCTAATCGGCTGGGCCGAAGGAACACCCAATGCCGGACTGCCGACGCCAACAGGCGTTGCATCCGGAACAACCGGTGCTACCGGGACAACAGGAGCTACGGGAGCCGCATTCTTTGAAGGTATGTTCAGTTTCTGGCCAATCCTGAGCATATCGCCTTTGAGATTATTAGCTTCACGTATCTTCTGGGACGTCGTCCCGAATTTCACCGCGATTTTCGAGAGAACATCTCCCTTGGCAACCGTATAAACTTCCGTTCCTTCAGGCGCCGGAGTCGTTGTAGCGACAGTCGCCGGAATGACAGAACCGGTATCAGCCGTGCCGGTGGTCACAACTGCAACTACCGGACGTTTCTTTACCGGACGCGCCACGGCACGCCATTTTGCATGTGCCGGCAAATTGATTTTCTGGCCGACCTTGATCTTGTCTTTGTTCTTAAACTTGTTGATCTCCAGCAGTTCCTTTTGCTTCACGCCATGCATTTGCGCGATAAGCGACAGGCTGTCCCCGGACTTTACTGAATAGGTCTTGTAAACCGGCTTCTTGACCGCTTTGACTTCTTGTCCCGCCGTCTTGCCGCCGGTCTCGACATCATCCGTAATCGAATCTTCTTCCACCATATCGCTCCCCTTGCGAAGAGGCTTGTATGGAGCCGGTTCGACATCCGGAGGCGGCATTGGAGTTACTATCGCCGTGTCTTTTTCCTGTTCCGTCGTCTTGGACGTGCAACCGCCGGTAAACATAATCATCCCTGCCAGGGTCACCTGCAACGCAACCGCACAACCAACTACTGCCTTCGTACTCATTGTTCTTTCTCCTTTTCAGCAAGCGAATGTGTTAATTGCACAAAACGCTCTCCCCTCTCCTTGAAATTCTTAAATTGATCGAAACTCGTACATGCCGGTGACAAAAGAATTACTTCCCCTCTTTGCGCCTCCTTCCATGCTTGTGTGACCGCTTCATCAAGATTCACACACAAATGACATTGAACTCTATTGCCCCATGCAGATGCAAGCGAATATTTCGCCTCTCCGATAAGATATGCAGACACAACTTTTCCCGCCAAAACGTCCAGAACCGACGCCAGATCGCCCTCCTTAAGCCGCCCTCCGGCTATGAGCCGCACCGGGCGTGTGCACATTCGCACGGCAGCGCACATTGCCGCAAGGTTGGTTGCCTTGGAATCGTTAACGAATTCAACGCCGTTTATTTCCCCGATTTTCTGCGCCCTGTGCGGCAGAGGCTCGAACGTTGCAGCCGCCTGTTCAACGCAGGACGCGGAAAATCCGCACGCGCGCACCGCGGCCGCTGCCGAAGCCGCGCTCATCCCGAGAACTTCATTGTCGAACATCGTACCCTTGAGCGATATATCCTCGGGTCCCGGCTTCCCATCCCGGGAATCCCTGCACACCACGCCTCCGGCCCTGTACATGCAATCGGCGGCCATGTCCGTGCCGAACCGGCGCCAAATACGGGACGGTGCGTTGATGGCAGCGCCTTCCGGAGCCAAACCAAAGGGTATCACTCCGGCATCGGTGTCTTTCATCCTGCCGAAGATCCTCCACTTGAGAGCGGCGTATTCCCTCATTCCGCCGTGGCGATCGAGGTGGTTGGGATTGAGATTCAGAAGAATGCCGACTTCCGGACGGAAATCCACCGCCTTTTCCATCTGGAACGAGCTGACTTCAACTACAACCCAATCCGGCATGCACGCGTCCTGTCCGGCTTTCAAAACGATTTCAGAAAGGGGCGCGCCGTAGTTGCCGCCTATTGCCGTCCGGCAACCGGCCCGCTCAAGGGATTCCGCACACAACTTTGTCAAAGTGCTCTTGCCGTTGGATCCGGTTACAGCCAGTACCTTGAAACGCCTCCGGCGCCATCCCAACTCCAGTTCCCCTAGCGTCTCAATACCGCGCGACTCCGCTTCCCGGACCCATTGGGAATCACCCGGAATGCCCGGACTTACCACGCATATGTCGAACCGGCCGGCCGGCAATTGGCAATTTCCCAGGTGGACCTCGACTCCCATTCGTTCCAGACCCGCGGCCCGCCTGTTCAACCCTTCGCCCGTCCCGGCATCTGCCACACTCACTTTGCATCCTTCGCCCGCAAGAAGCCGGGCGGCTGCATCGCCGCTGTCGCCGAGGCCAAGCACAAGCGCAGTGTCGTGCGTCTTATGTTCCGCGTTCTTCATCTTACCTTCAACGTGAGAATGCCCAGGAGCGCAAAAATTATGGACACAATCCAGAACCGGATAGTCACCTGCGTTTCGCTCCAGTGCTTCATTTCGAAATGGTGATGGATCGGAGACATGAGAAACACACGTTTCTTGAACAGCTTGAAGGATGTCACCTGGATTATTACGCTCATCGCCTCGATTACAAACACGCCGCCCACTATTACCAGCAGCAATTCCTGCTTGATCAGGATCGCCACTGCCGCAATCGCACCGCCGAGCGCAAGGCTCCCTGTGTCGCCCATGAATACCTGTGCCGGATGACAATTATACCAGAGGAAACCGAGGCATGCTCCGAGCATGCATCCGCAGAATACGGCCAATTCTCCGCAACCGGGCACATACGGGATAAACAGGTATTTCTCGGCAAAAATCCGGTGCCCGGCCGCGTATGCCATAATGAGATAAGAAAATGCGACCGAACTGCTGCAGCCGATTGCCAGCCCGTCCAGCCCGTCCGTGAGATTCACCGCGTTTGACGCGCCCACCATCACCAGCGCCAGGAACAGGAAAGCCGCCAAAACGGGCATTGGGGCTGCCAGCGGTTCTTTTATGAACGGCACCATGAGTTTGAGCGTATTGCCGCGCGTGTCGTCGTTCGAGAGCAGCACCACCGTCAGCAACACGCACCACAACACCTGGAGGAAAAACTTACGCCGCGCAGTGAGCCCAAGCGATCTGCGATTCGCGATTTTCCGGTAATCATCCCAGAAACCCACTGCTGCCATGTAGCACAGTGTCGCGAGGGCGAGCAAAACATACCTGTTCCCCGGCACAGCCCACAGGATTGCGGATATTACGATGGACGACACGATCAGAAGCCCGCCCATGGTTGGCGTTCCTTCCTTATGTTCGTGCATCTTGCCGAGAGAAGGAGCCTCGTCCTTCCGGATAAATTGCCTGAGTCTCAGCGCCTTCAGTTGCCGGATCATCCACGGACCTAGCGCCACGCTGAGTAGAAAAGCCGTGCCTGCCCCGCAGAAAGCGCGAACCGTGATGTACTTGAATATCCGGAGGGGCGACAGGGCTTCCATCACGTCCGGTGAAGCATTCGCCCACAAGCTATAGAACCAGTAGAACATATTGTTTTTTCGTTTCCTCGAGTTTCATTCCCCGTGAAGCCTTAAGCAACACTGCGTCGCCCTTCCCGATCCTGCCGGAAAGCGCTGCAGCCGCTTCCAATGTATTGGCGCATCTTGCCACCGTCACGCCGGAAAGCCCGGCGGCCTCAGCCCCGTCCGCAATCCATCTGCCACGAGACCCTACAACAATCAGGCCGCCCCAGACAAACTTTACGAGCGACTTTCCGATCTCCTCATGCAGCTCCCGCTCCGCCGCGCCAAGTTCAAGCATGTCGCCGAGCACAAGCCACTTGCGGCCGGACACGGGGAACCCGGCGAACGTGTCGATGGCGGCTTTCATGCTCACAGGATTGGCGTTATACGCGTCGTCTATGAACAACACTCCGCGAACATGCTCTCTGTTCCAACGGTGCGGCAGCGGCTTGTAGTTCTCGATCGCGGTTCGGATCGAATCCCAACCCGCGCCAAACCCGCGGCCCGCCGCAACGGCGAACAGGATATTGACCAGGTTATGATCGCCCGAAAGCGGCGGCGCGAAACTCATTTCTTCGCCGGTCGTCCTTTCGACTGCCACAGCCAGGCCATCCTTCTTCCGGCAATAATAGTCGGCTTTTCCCTCCAGGGAAACGGTTACCACGCGACAAGGCGCGGCTTCACGAAGAGTGTCGTAAAATTTGCCGTCGAGGCACAGGACAGCCGTCCCGTTTGGAGGCAATATCCTGAGCATTTCCGCTTTTTCGCAGGCAATAGCCTCCTGTGTGCCGAAAAATTCGATATGGACCGGCCCGACATTGGTTACCATTCCCCACGCCGGCTTCAGGAGGGCGCACAGGGGGGCGAGTTCGCCGGGATGATTCGTTCCAGCCTCCAATACTCCCACCTTCGTATCGCGTTCCATGGAGAGCAGACTTAATGGAAGGCCCACGTCATTGTTCCAGTTGCCGAGGGTGCGGCCGGTGGACCCCACCGCGGAAAGCACGGCGGCAGTCATCTCCTTTACCGTGGTTTTTCCGACGCTGCCGGTAATACCCACGATGGGAATGCCAAGCATGGCGCGATACCCGCGCGCCATGTCGTAAAGCGCTTTCATCGTATCGCCGACACGAAGAAGCGGCCTGCCGGCGACATGGACATCGGCATTGGATGCCACAAGCGCGCCGGCTGCACCCGCCGCAAAAGCCCGTTCCACGAATGCGTGACCGTCGAAATTCCTGCCTTTTATCGCGACGTAAAGGGAGCCGGCGGGCAGATTCCGGGTGTCATTGGAAATGCCATTAAGGGACGGCGGGAGCCCGTTCTCCCATTGTCCGCCCGTCCACCCCGCCAATTCATTTCCGCTGAATACCGGCATTGTCAGCCTGGAGAAATTCCGTGACCACGAGCCGGTCATCAAAAGGCACGGATGTGTTAGAAAACTCCTGGAAGGTTTCGTGCCCCTTTCCGGCTATGAGCACAATGTCACCCTTCTCAGCCAAGTCAAGCGCTCTTCGTATGGCTTCGGCGCGATCCTGTATTACCTCATAGTTGTCATGCGCGCCGAAACCGGCCCTGATCTGCTCGATGATGTCAGCCGGATCTTCCTTCCGGGGATTGTCCGACGTGATAATGGAGCGGTCTGCCAGGCATGCGGCTGCCGCGCCCATGGACGGCCTCTTGAGGGTATCCCGGTTTCCTCCACATCCAAAGACCAATATGATCCTGTTCGGCCCTGTTTCACGCAGCGTGACGAGAACGTTGCGAAGCGCGTCTTCCGTGTGGGCATAGTCCACGAACACCTGGAAACCCCTGTCCGTCGGAACTTCCTCTAGCCTGCCCGGTACGGACCGGAAATTCATCGCAACTTCCGTCATCACCGGCAGCGGAACGCCAACAGACCCGCAGGCCGCGATCGAAGCGAGAAGATTGCTGATATTGAAACGACCCGGCAAGCCAAATTTGAAATTCGGCACGTCGCCCCAGGGCGTATGAAGCGTAAACCTGCTGCCACGCGTGTTAAGCCGCACATCAGCGGCTCTTACATCCGCCGCCGTCTCCATGCCGAAGGTCAGGACCGGAACGCTGATGTCGCCGCTTTTCAGCAAGTCCTGGCCCCATGGGTCATCCGCATTGACGATCGCAATCGCCTTCTTTCCGCGCCTGCCAAGCCAGCGGAAAAGCCGGCATTTGGTATCGAAATACTCCTCCATTGTGACATGGTAGTCCAGATGTTCGTGCGTAAGGTTTGTGAACATCGCGGCGTCGAACTCAACCCGCCATACACGCATTTGCGCGAGCGAATGCGACGACACTTCCATCACCGCGCTCTTACAACCGACTTCCGCCATTTCCGAAAGCATGGCCTGCAATTCAACGGATTCCGGCGTCGTGCGGGATGCTGGTATCTCGCGGTCGCCGATCTCGTAACGCACAGTACCGATCATGCCCGGAATGCGATTATCCGCCTTCAACATATCGCGACACAGGAAGGAAATCGTCGTCTTGCCGTTGGTGCCGGTAACGCCGATCGTTTGCATGCGCAATGAAGGGCTGCCGTAGAACGCGTCGGCTATCTCGGCAAGCGCCGCGCGGGCGTCGGGAACGAGTATGTGGCAGGATCCGTTCGTCTTGATATCGTTCGCTTCGGATACAATGGCGACCGCACCCTTTGCGATGGCATCGCGCACGAAACTGCGTCCGTCGACATGCACACCGGGCAAAGCGGCAAATAGCCATCCAGGTTTAACGTGCCGGGAGTCGCAAGTAATACCCGCGATCTCGCGCGAAACCGAACCGCGCGTTTCCGTGTGCTCCACCATTTCAATTATCTTTTCCAGCCTCATGAAATCTTTCCACCTACCTGCCGGCCAGAAGTTCGCCCTGTGCGCTCGGCGAGATGGCAAGGTAGCGCGCGCTTTGCGTCGCGATTGCGCTGAAAGCGGGAGCCGCCACCACTCCGCCGGTGTGATAAGGCTGCGGTGTATCTACAACAACAATAATTCCTATCTCAGGCCGTTCAGCCGGCAGGAACCCCACAAACGATGCAACGTAATCGGTCGGAGAATATCCGCCCCGCTCCGGTTTCTGCGCGGAACCGGTCTTGCCGGCCACGGTGTAATCCTCGACCCTGGCCTTGATGCCGGTTCCCCCTTCGTCCGTCACCCTGGAGAGGAGTTGGGACATCAGGCCCGCGACTTCCCTGCCGATCGGACGCCCGGCCTCGGTCGGGATATTTTCTGCCAGAATAGCGCCGTCCTTGGCTATGACGCGGCTGACGACATATGGACGCATCCGCACTCCATTGTTAGCGATAGTGCAATAGACATTGAGCATCTGCAGGGCTGTGGCCGCCACCCCCTGCCCGATCGCAATCCGCGAGCAGCTCAATCCTGACCACTTGTTTACGGGATGCAATATCCCGGCCTCCTCGCCCGGAAGGTCCAATCCCGACTTTGAACCGATTCCGAACCGGCGCATATATTCATACAGCTTCTTGTCGCCAAGCATCAGGCTGAGCTTGGCCGTGCCGATGTTGCTGGATTTCTTCAGGACATCAGCCACGGTAAGATTTCCATAAGGATGAACGTCCCTGAGTGGCCGTCTGCAGTGAATCCACGATCCGTTCTCGCA
>Ga0172375_10012459_pt1 | contig 10659 bp, 8 predicted proteins | sample LakKiv1m_FD_114537 | JGI IMG/M metagenome (GOLD analysis project Ga0172375, IMG submission 114537) | Freshwater microbial communities from Kabuno Bay, South-Kivu, Congo - kab_092012_11.1m | ecosystem: Environmental > Aquatic > Freshwater > Lake | place: Democratic Republic of the Congo...
AATGGATTCAACCATTGTCGCCAATATGGCTTTTTTTGCAATCCCTATTGTAATTCTCTGGATTGGTATAGGGTTTGCTCAATCTATGGGCATAGCTGGAGCTAGCGCAGTTACGGGCGCAGCTAAGAAATTTGCCAAGTGGGGAGTAGCTGGAATGACCGGCGCAAGCTTTGCCGCCGGAGCTTACAAGGCTTACCGGGCCAGAAGAAACCAAGGCGCCGACCGTTCCTGGCGCAACCGTTTGGGTACGGAATTAGGCAGCCGCCAAGACCAAGCCGTTGCAGGCATGGGAAAATATGTGGGCTTAGGCAAAGATGCCAGAAACAGATTTCAGAATGACCAAATGAATAAGGTCGCTGATGCTTCCAAACGGGCCAATATGGAAAATATGGGCGTCAGCCAGCTGAACCAAAACCTCACATCGGGCGATAAATTTGAAAAGGCGGCGGCGGTCAAGGCTTTGCAGGGCAAGGGCGCTTTTGACACCGCTAACAACCCAGCGCATAAAAAGGCTTACGAAGAAGTGCGCGACTCCTTCACACCCGACAGCAAGGTCTTTAACTCAATTAATAATGGGGTCAAAAAGAAAGACAGTGTTACAGCTTTGTCTGATTCCAAATTGAATTCACCTGAGTTAAGGCAAAGAGAGAAAGACCTGGTTAATAGCAGTGATTGGAGTCCGAAAGATATGAATTACGCCGGCCTGATTATGCCTAAAAAGAATGATAAAGAAGAGGACATTCCTTTAACAAAGGCGGAGGAAGCTATAAATGAAGAGCGTGTTGCCCGAATGACAAGCCTTTGTGAAACCGGTTTTGACCAGGGTTCAATGACTGCGGATGACCTCTCGGCTATGAAAGGCCGTTATTCCGATGACAGCCACAGAAAAATGATGCAGGCAGTAACCGGAAGATTGGCAGCAAATTCCAAATATTCAGCCTATGAAGGACAGGGCAAAAGAGTTGCCCGCAGTATCCAGATTGGAAATTTGAGGCAGGATGGAAAACTGGGAGCTGGCGCCACTGCTGATGAAAGATCCAAACACGGTACCAGTAAAAGAGGCATGGTCAGCGAAATATACAGCAGCGTTAAAGGAGATGATATGAGGAAAGCCAAGCTGGCCGATCATAAAGAATTTATTCCTGAATTTGTCCAAAACATAAGAGAAGACAAAATTTCCGAAGTTTTAGGATCAATGGAAGATAAAGAACTTCGGGAGCGTTATGCCCAGGAACTTAGCAAAGATCCGATTAAGGGTGCTTATATGAAAAATACTCCGGCCGCATCCGGATGGTATCGCGGTCCCAAAGATACCCCAACATCCACCACCCCGCCAACAACACCTGCTGCTCCCACGCCACCAAAAGAAACCCTTTTATATGATTCCCGTGGCAATACCGCTGTTTATAAATAGCCTTTAATGGATATCCGAGATTTTCAAATTAAACTAAGCGCCCTTCCGGAAGACGTCCGGAGTTTTTTTCTGACCGATAATCCGATGTTGGAAATGAAAAAGTCTTTCGCGGCCTATGGCGTAAATTCGGCTTTGAGCGAACATATAACCACTGACGTCGCCCAGCTGTATATAAGTGAAATCGGCTTGGAGCAATTGCCCGCTATCATCAGCCAAAAAGTACAAGTGGCGCCGCCGGTCGCTTACGGCATCGCTTTTGAAATGGACCGCCGACTGTTTTTGCCTTTCAAAGATTATTTCAAAACCGCCGAACCACTTATGAACCAGTGGCAAACGCAGAAAGGCAGTCCGATTATTACCGATGAGATCCAAATCAATGAAAAAGTTCTGAATGACGAGCCCTGGATCCATGAAATGCTGGAGGAAAAAAAGCGGCGGGAAGCTGAAGAAGGCCAGGAAACAACGCGGATTGGCAGTTATCCGGCCAGCCTGGAAAAGCTGTCCCTCAAAGACGCCGCGCAGAAATATCCGGAAACCGGACAGCAACTTATCGGATCCGAACCGCTCAAATTGCTCAACCAAAAAAACTCTGCCGCCCCAAGCGTAAAAAATTGGATTAGCGATTATACTTTCCGCCTGGGTTTTGACCGGCATGATTCAATGGCTCGCGGCAATTATGTTTTCCAGGGAGAAAACGCCAAAAAGCTCACTGATTCGGACCGGCAGAAACTTTCTATTCTTCTGCGCTCATATGATGACGGAACTTTGCTCACCATCAACCCCGCAAGCAAGGAAATAATTTTCGCCGGTTTCACTCCGCCGCCTGCACCTATAAAGCCGGCAAATATAATTCCCGAAATAATCCCGCAGCCTAAACCTTCAATAATAAAAGAGGTCAGAGAAATAGCTGCGCCGCCCAAACCGCCAACTCCGGTTATGCCGGCCCAGCCCCAAAAACCGGCGACCGGATCCGTTGTTTTTTCACCCATCAAAACAAATTCCAGCCAGTTTTTTACGGCTCCAAAAATAAATTCCGATCCGAAAATCAAGCCCTCACTCACGGTCCGTACCGGCCGGCCGTCTGATTTCGCCAACCGGCACGTGGATTTTTTTAACCGCCCGTCAGCTTCAGCTGCTCCAGTCCAGGAAAAAACAGCCGCTCCCGGTGCGCCAGGCAAAGGATCAGGCATCAGTTTTTCTTCGCCCCAGAAACTGCCCAACGAACAACCGCCAAAAGAAATTCCGCCGGCACCGAAGCTTTCGCCTTACCGGATAGTGCCGTTTTCCAAAGCCAATCAGACACCGGTTAGCAATCAAATAGCAGGAAAAAATGTAGTAGATTTAAAAAATATACAATAGTATTTATTTTGCATTTCACATTTAACATTGACCATTTTTCATTTATTTAACATTTAACATTTTTTCATTGAATGTGAAATGGAAAATAGTAAATGATAAATTTCTAGTTATGATTTTTAACATTCCTCAATTTCTGGACAAGGAAGACAAGATTGTCGGGCCGCTCACTGCCAAGCAACTGGGCTGGTTTGCCGCCGCCGGCGCGGTGCTTTTGGTGCTATGGAATATGCTGGACATCACCGCTTTTTTCATTGCCGCTTTTGTGGTGGTCGGCATCGCCGGAGCCCTGGCTTTTTACCGGCCCAACGGCCTGCCGCTGATCAGTTTCATCATTTATTCAGTCGCGTTTGTGTTCAAACCGAAAATGTATTTGTGGCAACGGCTGCCGGAAGAAATAAAGACCATCAAAAAACAATCCGGCAAACCCGCGCCCAAACAGGAAAAGAAAGAACTCACCCAGGAAAAAATCAGGGAAATCGCCGCGACACTGGACCAAAAGAGAAGTATTTAAAAAATTTCACATTTAACATTAATCATTTCACATTTTACATTTCCCATTTAACATTTGTCATTTTCCATTTATTTAACATTTTATCATTTTGCCATTTTTTAAATGTTAAATGATAAATAAATGTGAATTGATTCAATGGTAAATGATAAATGCCTAACTATGCCTATTGAAAAATTATTTTCCAAAAAACTGGCAAAAAGTCCGGCTTCCGCGGCTGCCCAGAAGTTTTTAGATGTGGCGGAAATTAAAGAAGATACCGTGGTTCTCAAAAGCGGGGCGCTGCGCGCCGTTTTGGCCGTGTCCGCCATCAATTATGATTTAAAATCAACCGACGAGCAGGAAGCTATCATTTCCCAGTACCAGAATTTTTTGAATTCTTTGGATTTTCCGGTGCAAATCCTCATCAGTTCCCGCAAGATCAATATTGACGAATATTTGGATTTCATCGGGACCAAGGAAAAAGAACAGGCCAATGAACTGCTGAAACTCCAGATTTCGGAGTATAAAAGTTTCATCGGCCAATTGGTTTCCGTGAGCAATATTATGGACAAGGATTTTTACATAATTGTCCCGTTTTCGCCGATTGAAAACCAGGATCAGGGTTTTTTCGCCAAACTGTTGGGGATATTCAAAACAAAGAATACGATATTGGAAAAAATTGAAAGCTTTGAAACTAACCGCAACCAGCTTTTCCAGCGGCTGGACCACATAATTGCGGGGCTTTCCGGCATCGGCCTGCGGCTATCTCCGCTCAAAACCCAGGACATCATTGAACTTTTGTATAATTCCTATAACCCGGCTATCTACACGCCCAATGCCATTATAGATGTAAAAAGCCTGGATTTAAAATAATGACCAAGTAACAATGACCAATGACCAATGACCAATCAAGTCCCAATGACCAATTTTTTAAAATTAGGATTTATGATTTGAATGGTTATTGGAAATTGGGATTTGAGATTTAATAATTTATGCTTAAATTCAACAATAAAAAAAACCCAGTCAAGGATGAATTCCTGCAGAGTGAAAAGTATTACCAGGAAGGTGTAGCCCGGCTCAATGACCTGATTGCCCCGTCCGCCATCAAAATCACCCCGCGCTATATCCGCGTCGGCGAAACATTGGTCCAGACGCTTTTCGTGGTTACCTATCCGCGGTATCTCCACAGCAATTGGTTTTCGCCAATCATCAATATTGATATGCCGTTGGACATTTCCATGTTCGTCCATCCGATTGAAACTTATGACATTCTGAAGACGCTGCGCAAAACCGCCACCCAGATGCAGTCGCAAGCCAACATTGAACAGGAAAAAGGCATGATCCGCGATCCGGCTCTGGAAACCGGAATGCAGGACATAGAAGAACTGCGCGACAAGCTGCAGCAAGGCACGGAAAAATTTTTCCGCTTCGGACTCTACATTACTATTTATGCCGGCGACGAAAAAGAGCTCAATAAGTTATCCCGCGCCATTGAAGCCGTGCTGGAAGCCCAGTTGGTTTACGTCAAGCCTGCCGTTTTTAAGGCCGAACAGGGCTTCAATTCATCCTTGCCGCTGGCCAACGATGAGCTGGATGTCGGCACTTCCATGAACAGCGCTCCGCTATCCACGACTTTCCCCTTTGTCTCTTCAACCTTGTCCAATGACGAAGGCATCCTCTATGGCATCAATCGCCATAACAACAGCCTGATTATTTTTGACCGTTTTGAAATGGAAAACGCCAATATGGTGGTCTTCGCCAAGTCCGGCGCCGGCAAAAGCTACACCATCAAATTGGAAATCTTGCGTTCTTTGATGCTGGGCACTGAAATCATCGTGATTGACCCGGAAAACGAATACAAACACCTGGCAGAAACCGCCGGCGGGACTTTCGTTAAAATTTCCCTGACTTCGCCCAGCCACATCAACCCTTTTGATCTGCCAAAAATCGGCGAAGATGAAGAGCCGGGCGACATTCTGCGCAATAATATAGCCAACATTCTGGGACTTCTGCACCTAATGCTGGGCACTATCACGCCCGAGGAGGATTCCGTTTTGGACCGGGCCGTGCACGAAACCTATGCCGTGCGCGATATTTCCGCCAGTTCAAATTTCAATACCTTGCTCAAAGACGCCTATCCGACGATGTCCGACCTTTACCAAGTTCTGCGCAATATGGAAGGCGGGGAGGACTTGGCTATCCGGATGGAAAAATATACCGAAGGCATTTTCGCCGGTTTCCTCAATAACGCGACCAATGTCAAAGTGGACAATCCCCTGGTAGTTTTCAATATCCGCGATATGGAAGAAGAGCTGCGGCCGGTCGCTATGTATGTGGTAATGCACTTCATCTGGAACGAAATGCGGACCAATCTCAAAAGGCGCCTGGTGCTGGTGGATGAAGCCTGGGTAATGATGAAATATGACGACGCGGCTTCTTTTATGTTCGGCATCGCCAAACGCTGCCGGAAATATTACACCGGACTCACGACCATCACCCAGGATGTCAACGATTTCCTGGCTTCCAAATACGGCAAGCCGATCGTCACCAACTCCTCCATCCAGATACTCCTGAAACAATCTTCGGCCGCCATTGAAACCGTAGCTGACGCTTTTTATCTTACTGACCAGGAAAAATTCTTGCTATTGGAAAGCAATGTCGGCGAAGGCATATTTTTTGCCGGCATCAAGCACGTAGCCATCAAAGTCGTGGCTTCATATTCCGAAGACCAGATTATCACCACCGACCCGCGCCAGCTTCTGGAAATAGAGGAAGCCAAGAAAGAACTGGAAACCGAAGAAAATGGACAGGCTTAAAGATACCAATGGACATTCGGTGTCTCGCGACCATAGCGGCCGAAAGACACCGGATGTCCAAGATATAAACGCAAGACACCGAGTGTCCAAGAAAGAAATAAGTATTTGAAAATACATATTTTAATACGTATTTTAATACGTATTAAAATACGTACCTGAAACAGATGCCGGAAAACCAGGAAAATAATAATGCGCCGGCTCCGGCTGATAAATCAAATTCTGAAGAAGACCGAAAGAAAAACTTGAACCAGGCGCAAAGACAGAGCGATTTGAAAAATAAAGCCGACCAGGCCAAAAATTTGGCCAAATCCGCCAGCCCGATGGGCGCGCTGAAACTGGCCTCGCAGATCCAGGTTTCCGATGTTCTTTTCGTCATACCGGTTTCCGCGGCTGTCCTGAAAGATGTTTCCGATGTTATTCTGATCGGGTCGTTGCCGGGGCTGGGCACCGTTGTGTCCATCTGCTGTTCCATAACTATTGGATTATTTACCATAGTTTTGGGCGGAGGCGGCGCTAAAAAAAGCGCCAAAGGATCCACCAAAATAATCCTGTTCCTGATTGGCGGAACTTTGGTGGAAATGGTTCCGGGCGTGGATTTTGTCCCGGTGGAAACCGTAACCGCGGTTTTGGTTTACATATTGGTTCTGCAGCAGCGCCGCAACGGCGCCTGAATATAATTTTGGACATCCGATGTCCAAAATACATTTGCGGACACTCGGTGTCTTGCGACTATATCGGCCGAGAGACACCGAGTGCCCAAAAAAATAAGAAATGAAAAAAATATTAAAAATAAAAAATTACCTGATTGCCAACCGGACTTTGCCGCTCACGCTGGTTTTTGCCGGAGTCTGCCTGTCGCTGTTCCGTTTTTTCAGCCGGGAAAACACCCTGCAAACTTTTACGATAATTATCGCTTTTTTCTTTCTCGTGCCCTGGCTGTATATCCGCATCATCCTCAAAAAAAAGCTGAAAAATTTCGGCTGGCAGATCGGCGACTGGAAAACCGGGCTGTTTTGGGCCGGCGCGTCATTTCTGGTTTCAGCCGCCTTGGGCTACTTGGTCATTTATATCCTGCGCCTGCCTGACCATTACTCGGTTTTTTTTCGCGAGAATTTTTGGCTGTTCCTGGCCAATGAAGTCCTTATTTTCGGACTTTTTACGGCCCTTTACGAATTCTTTTTCCGCGGTTTTTTGATGTTTTATCTGGAGGATTATCTCGGAAAAATGGCGCCAGCAGTCCAATTTCCGGCTTTTCTGCTTTTTTTCTGGCTGGCGGGATTCATCAATTGGCAGAATATTTTTTACATTGTCATCGCTTTTTTCTCCGGATTCATAACCTACAAAAGCCGCTCCATTATTTATTCCATTGCCTATGGCACCCTATTTATTTTAATCGCCGATTCTGTTATAATATATATAACCAGATGATTTAGAGACACTCGATGTCTTATGGTCGTTAAGGTCGCGAGACACCGAGTGTCCAAAAATTCAGCTATGAAAAAAACAAAAAAAATATTAATCCGCATTGCCGTCGGCCTGGAGATTATGGTTCTCTTGGTGCCATCTTTAGTTTCGGCTTTTGATTACCCGTCACCCAGCGAAATCGCCTCCGATATGGAAGATCGTTACCATATCAGTAAGGAGAGCGTTCAAAACAGCGCCGAAGGTTTCAATGTCGGTGCTAATAAGACCGGCGCGCCGCAAGTAACTGTAACTTTTGACCCGACCGATCCCAAACCGGGCGAATTGGTGACCGCCACCGCCCATCCGATGTATTTCGGCAATTCCAGCGATACGAAAAATTATTATACGTGGTATTTAAAAAGAGATAAATGCTCTCCAGCTAAAGATTTAACAGATACTCTAGGCAAAAATGCAAAAGATGAAGTTAAAGAGTTGGCGGACAAATATAATATAAGTAAAGCAGAGTTACTCCAACAGTGCGATGACGATTATGATGGAGACATAACTTTAAACGACTGGATAGTAAAAGCCCATCGAATAATTGCTGGTAACGGCTACAACTGGCGCCGTTCTCTTGGCAATGGCAACACCGGTTACGATAGTGCTATAAATAACCCTTCTCCAATATGCAACAACCCATTAAACCGACCGGAATATTGCGACTTTACTAACCAATACTTACCTTTTGCAGGCAATGGTGCCGATTCAGACAATGATGGATACTTTGCACCGTGGGGAGGCGCAGACCAAACAAATGCATTAACAGATTCAGCGCAAAAAGTCGCTGACGTTATCGCAAAACTACAGGAAATAGGAACACTTTTAAAAGCATGTACCCCAACACCAACCGACAATAATAATGATGGGTTGCCAGATTCATTTAAAATTGACACTGACGGCGATGGAGTTCCTGATACTGATTGGGAACCTGGTGACGGATTGCCATCTTCTTGCCAATTTGGAACTGGAGCCATAATGACCCAAATTTCTGCAGCTTTAACCCAAATAGGGGATCTTTTGGGTCTTGATGCAGGCACACTTATTGATATAGTGGGTGATGCAATAGCAGACACCGACTGGAGATCATTGATAGGCTGTATAACATGGATTCCACCGGATTTTTCCAATTGCGTAAGTAAACTTGATTATTTATTCCAAAACCTTCTTGATAAGGTTTGGAAAGGCATAATAGAAGCTGTTAGCGAAAAACTGAAACTTTATTATGCTTCATTGCCAAAATGCTATGTGCATGATTTTACGACCGGCGTTAATCACGAAATGCAGTGGCAAGTGAATGATAATTTAGCATTACCAATTTGCCCCCATCTATTTCCTAAAACCCACTTTACTCCAGGCATGATTGATTTTATGGAAATTGATTTTGAAGATATGTGTAAAAATTTCAGCGACAGAGAGGACCATTCGGAATGCTTATCAGTCCCTGGTGATTGTCTAAACGGAAGCGGAGTTTTTGATTCCAACCGCGCAAATTGTTGTTACGATTCAAATGAAAAATTGCAAACAAATGATGACCAGTGCAAATTCAACCATTGGCTAACTGGGAACAATCCTATCATTGGAACAGGAAGCAACATAACTCAGTTTTTAGATAATATTAATTTGTTCCAGGGATTAAATCCGCGTTTCAACAATTTCATGGAGCTTTTCTGGCATACTAACCCCAAAGATCCAAGCACAGCTGATAATGGAAACAAGGATGCTATGAATGTATATGGTGTTGGCGTTAATTCTTTCTCGTGGTATTACAATGAAGGCGATAAACTTGGAGTGGTAGTAGAAGGAGTTGGACTGGAACCAACTAAATATGATGATGGTTCAATGAAGGTGATGTGGGCATATCCAAACAATAATTGCGGGATACCCTACAGTAAAAAAAATACTAAAAAAGTTTATGTAAAAGGTTATGAGGTTGAAATTCCAACAGTTGAGGTGTGTCCTATTGATCTAGGAATAGATGAAACAGATTACCCAATTCTTGGAACATTGGCTGATGCTATGTGCTTCGGCATCCGCCAGTGTTTATACAACAATCTTCTTGACCCAACCCAAGGCGGGCAGTCCGCCAAAATAGGCGTCAATCTTTCCTATACTCCGGAAAATCCGGTCAATGACGCAATGGGACAAATTGACGCAACCGATGAAAGAGGTAATCCAGTCAAAGATTCAGCCGGAAACCCCGTAAAAGAAAACTCCATCCAAGGAGATACCCTGACTCTTACCGCCAATACGATCAATGTTAAGGATGGCGCTTTCGTCAAATATGACTGGGAACTTTGGACTTCCGATAAAAGTTCCATCAACCCGGAAGATGATACTGGCTGGTATCCATTATCAATAAACACAATTAATGGCGTCAGTGCCACAAATAGCGCCGGTGTTTTGCCGGAAAACCAAAAAGTCAAACGCCTTTCCGGCGTCGGCTTAAGCACCCTGAAAATACCCTTAGCTATAAAAAACCAGGCTAATATCAAGTTTATGAAAGTCCGGGTTGATGTTACGGAAAATATTTCCGAGGGTATAACTGACGAAGGTACTGCCACCGTAATGTTCCCGGTTTCTTCAATGAATAACCAATTGAAAGTTTATCCGGTGCAGACGGTTGATTGGACAACTGATCCCACTCATCCGGTAATGCAACCTTCAACCAATGCGATTTGTGCCAGCGGCCGCAGCCTGGGGTCATGTCCGGTCATTAAAAACGACATTATCAAGGTTCAAATTGACAATTCCGACAAGATGCGCAATATCGGCTGGACACTGGACGGTGAAGCCATCCAACCGATTGATTCCAACTGTTCCGCTTTTAAAGATTGCTCTACGGCAAAAAAGGGCGAAGGCACTGATCTGGTTTATTTTCCCATCCTTAAGGAAGTTGGTGATACCTATACGCTTAACTTTGTCGCGGATAAGATAGAAACGGATGGCGAAATAAACAAAGTCAACATATCCAAAAATTTCGTGGTTGCCGATCCGGAAATTACAGTTTCCGTGCCCGCCGGAAACACGGAAAATCGGGTTTTATTGGGAAGCTATGTGGATATGCTAAATTCAGCTAACCCTGATGAACCAAATATGATTCCCGATTACAGTGAAAC
>Ga0172375_10012460_pt1 | contig 10658 bp, 11 predicted proteins | sample LakKiv1m_FD_114537 | JGI IMG/M metagenome (GOLD analysis project Ga0172375, IMG submission 114537) | Freshwater microbial communities from Kabuno Bay, South-Kivu, Congo - kab_092012_11.1m | ecosystem: Environmental > Aquatic > Freshwater > Lake | place: Democratic Republic of the Congo...
GTTCCTTTCGCTCTGCCCTAACTCTATCAACTTTACTCAAATATTTTTTTCTTAAACGTAGCGATTTCGGGGTTATATCAATAAGTTCATCATTTTCAATAAAGTCTAAGGCTTCCTCAATACTGTACTTTACCGCTGGTGCCAAAATAATAGCATCATCATTTCCTGATGAACGCATGTTGGTCAACTGTTTTCCCTTGCAAATATTTATTTCCAAATCTCCAGTTACAGGTCTAAAACCAACTATTTCACCTTCATATACGGCTTCGGTTGGATCAACAAAAACAATTCCTCTTTTTGTTGCTAGGTCAATGCCAAAAGGGAGTGCTTTTCCAGTTTCTGATGCAATCATTACCCCGTTTCTTGTTTTAAAATTTTCTTCACCCTTAGTATCGTAATTTAAAAATAAAAAGCTAATAGATACTTGACCCTTTGTTTCCGTCATTAATGTACTTCTTAGACCCAAAGCGTTTCTCTCAGAAATTTTATAAACCATTTTTATTCCATTTCTGTCATCTGTTGTCATATCAAGCATTTGTGCTTTTCTTTTCCCAAGTTCAGCCGTAATCGAACCAACATATTCTTCAGGTGTTAGTATCGTTAGTTCTGAAAAAGGTTCACACCACTTACCATCAATTTGTTTAAAAATAACTTCTGGCTTTCCCACCTCCATGGCATAGCCCTCACGTCTTAGTTTCTCTATCAAAACAGCCAAATGCATTTCTCCACGTCCCGAAACAATCATTCGAATACTATCATTTGGATCATTTTCGACATTTAACCCCAAATTTGTTTCTGCTTCTTCCAGTAATCTTTCTTTTAGTTCTCTACTAGTTAAATACTTAGATTCATCTTTAGCATAAATCGAGGTATTGGGGCCAAAGCTGGCTTTTAGTGTGGGTTGAGCCACCTCTATTGTTGGCAAAGCCACCTGACAATTTATATCAGTTATTGTTTGACCAATTTCAATTTCTGAAACTCCAGCCAAATATACAATTTCACCACTTGATGCCTCTTCTGCTTCAACCTTATTTATTCCTTCGTTAACATACATTCTTTCAACTTTAAAATTTCCCAATGTTTTTTGATCGGGATTTACCAAAGAAACATTTTTACCTTTTTTAATTGTTCCTTGATTAATTCTCCCAACAGCCAATCTACCTAAATATTCATTTTTTTCAAATGCCGAGACTAACATTTGAAAGGGTTTTGTTTTATCTTTTATCGCCGAGGGAATATATTTTAAAATTGTCTCAAAAAGGGGAGTGGTATTTCCTGGTGCATTCATATCTTCAGGCATTTCATAAAAAGTTTTTCCGTCACGACCAACTGCATAAATTACAGGAAAATCGAGTAAACTTTCATCTGTTGCCAATGTTAAAAATAAGTTCTCAGTATCAGCAACTACTTCTTTAACTCTCTGATCTTTTCTGTCAATCTTGTTAATTACCAAAATAGCTCTTAAACCATAATCAAGAGCTCTCTTCAAGACAAATTTTGTTTGAGACAAGGGACCCTCGGCAGCATCTACTATTAATAAAACACCATCAGCCATATTCAAGACTCTTTCCACCTCTCCTCCAAAATCTGCGTGGCCTGGAGTATCAATTATATTGATTTTTACATCTTTATAAAAAACTGAAGTATTTTTTGACAAAATTGTTATTCCTTTTTCTCTTTCCAAGTCATTGCTATCCATAATCCTATCCATGTTCATTTCATCTTGATTATCCCTAAAGGAGTGGGTTTGTTTTAATAGTGCATCTACCAAGGTAGTCTTACCATGATCGACATGGGCAATTACGGCTATGTTTCTGATATCACTCGAAATTTGCATCCGTCGATTTTACCACTAAAATACTAACTATGCTAAAGTATATTCGCATTTTCGCCGCATTTCTAATAATTGCCATCATTTCCATCTTAATTTATAAATTCAGACGTCAAATACCTTCCCCTCAGTATGTTGTTGAATCAATAATTCCAGCACCGACCACTATTTCTGATAACGGTCTACCAAACAAACATCAAATAAAAACCACCTTTGTTCCCCAAGCACCTGAAAAAAATTGGGAGCAACCTTGGCAAGATGCCTGTGAAGAAGCCGCTCTACTTACAGTTCACTATTATTATCAAAATATTTCACCTTCAATTGACCTGATGGTCAGTGATATGAGACAAATGTTTGATTTTGAAACAAAGCAGGGATGGGGACATGACGTCAATATCACCCAGATGGCAACAGAGGCTGCGAAACTATGGGGTTATCAGACCGAGATTATCGATAACCCCACAATTCTTGATATAAAAAAATACATCTCAAAAGATATCCCTGTTATTGTCCCCGCCAACGGTAAAACCCTTTATAAAGAAAACAAGCACTTTAAAAGCGGTGGTCCCTGGTACCATAATTTAATCATTCTTGGTTACAATGACGACACCAATAAATTTACCGTCCACGATGTAGGTACCCAATTTGGATCATATTTTCAGTATTCATATCCACTGCTTATGGAAAGTATTCATGATTTTCCCAATTCCAGCATAAAGGAAGAAATAAATTCAGCTCCCCCAAGGGTTCTTGTTTTGCTAAAATAAAGCATGAAAATTTTAATCGCAATTTTTTCTATATTATTTTTATCCTCCTGTTCACTTAATAATTCCACATCAGTCAATCCATCTCCAACCATGAGCCCTCAAACACAAATTTCAACAACTCCAAATCAAACTACTATCTCTGAAAATGATACTGTCGTCGCCCTAAAAACAAAAAATGGTCAGATAGTTATTAAGCTTTATCAAAAGGAAACCCCCAACACTGTTGCTACTTTTATGAAAAAAGTTGAATCTGGTTTTTACAATGGTCTTACCTTTCATCGAGTAATCCCAGATTTTATGGCCCAAGGTGGTGATCCTACTGGTACCGGTACGGGTGGTGGTTCTCAAAGCTCAGAACTAAATCAATTACCTTTTAAAAGAGGCAGTCTAGGTTTAGCTCGAACTCCTGTTTCAAAAGAAATTAGCAACGATAGCCAGTTTTTTATCTGCTTTACTGATGATGGCTGCAAACATCTAACTGGTGACTATGTAAATTTCGGAGAAGTTATTTCTGGTTTAGATGTTCTAGATAAAATAGTTCAGGGAGATAAAATAATTGAAATTACTTCACACACAAAATGAAAAAATATCTCCTTCCTATACTAATAGTAGTATCTCTTCTTGCCTATTTTGTATTTAATAATCAAAAAAGTAAAGTTCAATCATTTCCCGATTCTGAGGCTGATTTAGTCTTGTTTTGGGGGGTCGGTTGTCCCCATTGTGAGATTGTGAAGACATATATAAAAGACAATAATTTAGAAACAAAATTAAAAATCGCCTACAAGGAAGTCTACAATGGCCAAGAAAACCAAAAACTTCTCATATCAACAGTTGCCAAATGTCCTGAAATCGATTCCAGTCGCGGCATTGGTGTCCCCTTAGGCTTTGACAACAAAGCCTCAAAGTGTCTCTATGGTGACACACCAATCATCGAGTGGCTCAAGACCAAATGATACAATTAGTTTGTGTCAAAGAAGTTAAAGAAAAAAGAATTTCATTTTAACTTAGGGGTATTATTTCGATGGATTGTATTTGCAATTTTATTTTACTTTTCCATAAATTATTTGTCACAAAGCAAAAGTTCTCTCAAAGTAAACCTCAACACAAATGTTCTTGGTGTAAATACACAACCTGTTATACTCAAAGCCCAAACTATATACGAAGGCTACAAAAAACAAATTGTCACTTTTATAGACAATCAAATTGTCGATATAAAAAAACAAGCAGTCACCAAGATTTATGATGAAATTATAAAAAATATCGAAACATCAAAAAAATGAATTTAACCGAATTACGCGAAAAACTTGATGCAGTAAAAAACAAACTAGATTATTCATCTCTATTGGCTCGTGAACAAGAATTAAAAACAGCTTCACTCGATTCATCTCTGTGGGACAACTCCCAAAAAGCTTCACAAATCATGCAAGAACTCTCTGATGTCCAAAAAACAATTGAAGGCATTGCTGGCGTAGATCAAGAAATAACCGACTTACAAGAATTTTCTTCAATTCTAGATTTAGAACCAGACGAAGCTCTTTCACTTGAACTGAATAACCGAATTAAAAATGTCGAAAAACAAGTGGACTCCTTAGAACTAAAAACATATTTATCGGGTAAATACGATAAAAACAATGCTATATTTTCCATTCATTCAGGCCAAGGTGGAACCGAGGCTATGGATTGGGCTTCAATTCTTCAAAGAATGTATATGCGTTATTTTGAAAGACTTGGCTGGCAGTATGAACTATTAGATATCACCCCTGGAGATGAAGCGGGTATAAAATCAGTATTTTTTAGAATAAATACCCCTTATGCTTATGGTTATCTAAGAGGTGAAAATGGTGTTCATCGACTTGTTCGCTTGTCACCTTTTAATGCCGATCAGTTACGACAAACTTCATTCGCCAAGGTTGAAGTATCCCCAGTAATCCAAGATAGCACCGAGGTCAACATAAAACCCGAAGATGTAGAATTTGACGCTTATAGAGCAGGTGGCCATGGTGGTCAAAATGTTAACAAAGTTTCAACCGCTGTAAGAATAGTTCACAAGGCTACCGGAATTGCTGTTTCTTGTCAAAGTCAACGTTCTCAAGAACAAAATCGTCTTCAAGCCATGGAGATGTTGGTTTCCAAATTATGGACCATAAACCAAGCTGAACTTTCAAAAGAAAAGAAGGATATAAAAGGGGACAATGTTATTGCTGGTTGGGGTCATCAAATCAGATCTTACGTTTTACACCCCTATAAAATGGTAAAGGATCTCCGAACAAAACATGAAACTTCCGATACTACAGGTGTTTTAGATGGCGACTTAGACGCTTTTATCGAAGCTGAACTTAAATTATGAAAAAAATCCTAGTTGCAATTACCTTTGTACTACTCGTATTTATTTCTCTATGTTTAGTGATTATATTTATTACTTCAAAAAAAACCAATCGATCACTCTCATATTTTCCTAATCTCTTTTACCAAGCTATAAAACAAAACAATGCTTCAGACCGTTTAAATGTGATTATCCTGGGTCTTGATAGAAGAAACGATTGGTTGGAGAAAACCGAAACAACTGATACCATCATATTTTCGCAAATAAATTTTGTCCAAAATAAAATAAAACTTTTCTCTCTCCCAAGAGATTTATGGAGCTATTTCACTTCAACTAAAATTAATCAAATCTATCCCCTATCAAAAGAAGTAAAAAACGACACTGACTCTTTTGCCTATATTTCAAAAAATTTTGCCTCAATATCTGGTCAACCAATTGATAGGGTTCTTGTTTTATCTACTGACAATTTAAAACAATTGGCCGACATTCTTGGAGGGATAGATATTTATTTAGAAAATGGTTTCAGAGATGAAAAATACCCAAATGAGGCTTACATCCAAAATCCAAATTCAGAAGCTCCAATGTATAAAACCGTAGAGTTTAAAACAGGTTGGATTCATCTTGACAGTAACAACATCACTGAATTTGTTCGTTCTCGTAAAAGTAGTGACACAGCTTCAAATGGTGGTACTGACTTGGGACGTATCGAAAGGCAACAGCAACTTATAAATGCCCTTATCGACAAACTCAAGTCAAGTTTAGTTAAAAACCCAATCCTGATTTTCGACTTGTACAACTATTGGCAAAATCTAGAACAAAATTTTACGGATCTTGAATTTATATCCTATTTGTTAAAGTATGGTTTAAAGTTAAAAGATATTGTTATTCAAAGATATCCCATCAGTAGTGGTGAAAATCCAAAAACAGATATTTTTTATCATCCTCAAAAATTCATAAACTCACAGTGGGTTTTTATACCACAGGATAGAGAATATCGACTCTTTCAAGAATATCTCTCCAATTCTCTAACTAGACTTTGAAATTTTGATATACTGGTTTCATGGATATACCAAATCTATCAACAAACCCAGTATCGTCTCCAACTCCATCTACACTACCAAAGTTTTCTTTATCTCTGACTGTTATTAGTGTCAGTTTGATTTTGTCAATTGCTGTCGGTTTTTGGGCTTCAAGACTATTTCCTTTTTCTAAAGACAATGGAAAAATATCTCTAACAACCCAAGAGCAAGCTATTAGTACCGACGACATAAAAAACAAAGATGAAATTCAGATTGGTAAATTATACGGTGATACAGCTACCGTTTTTAAAGATTCTGCAAGTGGCACCATCGAAAAAGGATCCATAAACGGAGTTGGAACCCATATTTTAAATCGAGAAGGAGGTGCCTCACAACGAGCTTCTTTGACTTCCTCAGTAGTTGATCTTGATCTCTTTGTTGGAAGAAAAGTTGAGGTCAAGGGTGAAACCAACGCTTCAAAGCAAACTGCCTGGTTATTAGATGTCGGCAGTGTTAAAGTCCTAGAATAAACAATGGAAATAGTCTTTGATAAAGTTACCAAAAACTATGGACCAATCAGTGTCTTTAAGGACTTAAATCTCAAAATTGAGCCTGGAGATTTTATTTTTATTACTGGTCCCTCAGGGTCCGGAAAATCAACACTAATAAAGCTAATCCTCAATCAGATAAAACCCAATAGCGGTGATATTTTAGTTGATGGTAAAGCTCTAAATCACTTGAAAAAGAAAAACGAAATCGACAAAATTCGACGAAAAATTGGAGTTATATTTCAAGATTATCAACTTATAAATGACCTTACCATTGAGGAAAACATTGCTCTCATTTTAGATATTGTAAATTATCCAAATGCCAAGAGACTTTCCCGAATTGATGAAGTAATAAAAATGGTCAAATTGCAACATCGCCATTTTCTTTTCCCCTCTCAATTATCTGGAGGTGAGCTTCAACGAGCCTCTCTAGCTAGAGCTTTGAGTATTGAGCCTGAAGTAATCCTAGCCGACGAACCAACGGGAAACCTTGACCCAACCAATGCTTGGAATCTTATAAAAATTCTTCAAAATATCAATAAAAAATACAAGACAACCATTATCATGACCACTCACAATATGGATTTTATCGAGTCACTCGATAAAAAAGTTATAAAATTAGGCAAAAGTGAACATGAAAATACTTAATCTCACCCTTCATCATATCCGCCGCTCACCCTTTCAAAGTTTAGTTGCCTTTTTGACTGTTTTTATTTGTTTTTTAATTTTAAATTCCTTTATTTTCTTAAATCGAGGTTTAAGTAGTGTTTTAAGTTATTTTGAAACCAAACCCGAAATCACCATCTTTTTAAAAGATGGTCTTGATGAGGCTACTGTCCAAGCAGTTCAAAAAGAGTTAGCTGGCTATCCTGATATCAAAGAAATTCGCTATATATCAAAAGAAAAAGCCTTATCTCTATACAAAGAAATGAACAAAGACAATCCACTTCTAACTGAAATGGTCACCGCCTCAATACTTCCCGCCTCTTTTGAAGTTTCAGCATACAACCCAAAAGTTCTTGAAGTAATCGCCCAAAGTTTTTCAGCCAAAAGTCAAATTGTTGACGAAATTATCTACCAAAAAGACATCATTCAATCCCTGCTAACTTGGACTCAAGTTATTCGCACCTCAAGTATTGTTCTAATCTCAATTTTTGTACTTATCGCCTTTCTTGTAATTTTTACCCTGATAGGAATGAAAATTACCAACAGAAAGGATGAAATTCGAATTTCTAGATTACTTGGTGCCTCAAAATTCTATGTCAAAAAGCCTTTTATTCTCGAAGGTATTATTTATGGTTCAATTGGATCTTTTTTTGGTTTCATAATAAGTTTCTTAATTATTTATAACCTACGAGATTCCATCAACTTTTTCTTTCAACCCATCACCTTTATCTATGCCCTCACCATATTTGAACCACTACTATTATTAGCTGAGATATTTGCTGGAATTTTCATTGGTTTGTCTGCTAGTTGGCTTGGTGCTAGAAGATATATCAAATGGTAAAAAGAATTATCCTTATACTCTCATTTTTGTATTTGTTTTTGCCCCTCAACTCTTTTGCTGTCGACAATTACGAGAATATGTCATATGAGGATTTAGACAAGTTAAAAAATGAACTTATAAAAAACAGCTCATCCCTATCCAGTCAAATTCAACTAATTAGTATTCAAATCGCCCAGACCCAAAACAAAATTAAACAAACCACTTTTTCAATAAAAACTCTTAGAAATGAAATTGCTAATCTAGGAGTAAAGATAGGCAATCTTGACGTATCTTTAAACAATCTTTCAGCAATATATATCAGTCAAATTTCTCAAAATTATAAGCTTCAAAAAAAAATTCCTCTCTATTCATATTTAATTTCACTAAACTTTAATGATTATTTTGAAAAGTATAAATATATATCCCGTTTTCAAAAAGAGAATCAGGAAACCTTATTAAATCTAGAAACCACGAGAACTACCCTTGACCAAGAAAAACAAGCAAAGGCCAAAAAACAAAAAGAACTAGAATCTCTAGAAAAAGTATTGGCAGCTCAACAAAAGGATTTAACCAATCAAAACAATATAAAAAATGAGTTATTAAAGACCACTCAAAAGCAACTTGGTGATGTTTTGGCTCAATTAAGCGCTCTGAGAAGATTTTCTTCTGCCTTCGGTTCAACTTGTCTTTCATCAACCCCAGGTGGTGGTAGCGATGGAAATTTTTATAGTCAGCGTGATCCCCGCTGGTGCAAGCAAACAATTGGCTACTCCTCAGACACAATTGGCGCTGTCGGTTGTTACATCAGCAGTATTTCCATGGCTTTCAAAAAATTAGGCTCAGATATCAGCCCCTCCGCTTATGCGGCTATCCCCAGCAACTTTCAATACAACTCCGCCTATGCATCAATTCCACATCCTCCTTCCGGATATACCTATAAGCAGGTTTCTTATAATGCTGATACTATCGATAAGGAGCTTGGTGCTGGTCGCTACGTTATAGTCCAAATATCCATGAAAACAATTTCCGGCATGCACTTTGTCGTCATTATAGGGGGTTCAAAAGGAGATTATATTATCCACGACCCGTGGTTTGGTTCCGACATTAGTTTTAATAGTCGCTATTCACTTTCTTCAATCATGAGTCTTCGCCTTTTTACCAAATAATAATGCTACCAAAAATAATTCTAAATATTTTTTTCTTAAGCCTGCTTTTTGCCAGCAATGTAACTGCTCAAAGTATCAGTACCACTTCGACTCCATCAGCCACCCCGACCCAAAATCTAATTGAGGAAATCTTAAAAAAACAGATTGAAGAATACAATCAAAAACTTCTAGATTTGCTAAAGGCCAAGGATACTTTATATAACCAAATAAAAATATTTAACCTAAAAATAGAGCAAACACAACTAATTATTAAGCAAACCTCATCCTCAATTAGCAACTTAAAAAAAGAAATAAATCATCTTGATTCAGAAATAAAAAAGCTCACCTCATCAATAAATAATCTCTCAATAATTTATACCGAAGATGTCAACCAAAATTACAAACTTCTGAAAAAAAATCCCTTTTATATAATGTTTACTGCAGGAAATTTCAATAGATTTTTTGAAAATTATAAGTATCTCTCAATTGTTCAAAAAGACAATCAAAACACCCTTCAAAAACTAGAATCACTACGGGCAAATTACAACACCCAAAAGCTAGAAAAATCGAAAAAACAAAGTGAGCTAGAAAAAAAAGAAACTCAATTACTTCAACAAAAAAACAGTCTTGCAGAGCAAAAAAAATCTAAATCAGATTTACTTTTAATCACAAAAAATGACGAAGCAAGATATCAAGCCATGTTAAATCAAGCTATGGCCGAATATGAAGCCATTCAAAGCATTCTAATTGGTAAGGGTGAAGAGATCTCAGTTGGTGAGATCAAGAGAAACGATAAAATTGCCAGTCTTATACCAGGTCCCTCTTGCAACTCTAGTGGCACACATCTTCATTTTATGGTCAAAAAAAATAACAATCCTGAAAATCCCTTTAATCATCTAAAACCAAACATTGAGTATATTGACCATACTGGCGGTGACCCCTTTAATCCCACTGGAACTTGGAATTGGCCTCTAAAGGAGACTATTGCCTTTGAACAAGGTTATGGTGTCACTCAAGCCATCAAAAATAAATCATGGGTCAGCAAGATATATAGTTTTCATACAGGTATAGACATCTATTCCAAAACTTCGCTTGATGTCTATTCTACTCACGATGGGGCCCTCTATCGAGGAAAGTTCAATTACCAAGGATGTGTTTTAAAATACGTAAAAGTAAAAGATAAAAACGATGACAGTCTTAGTACTCTATATTTACACGTAAACTATCTTTAAGCAAAAAAATCCTCCGCCTTCGCGGAGGATTTACATATCAAATATTTATCTAATATTCTATTTTACTAATTAATATCCTCTAGCCATCTTTCTTAGAGCTAATGCCACCAGAGACAGAGTTAAAGCTATTCCAGTTTTTACCAAGATATCGTTACTTCCTGTACTAGGACTGGTTTTACCAGCTACAAAGAAGGTTGCCGTATCTCGATCAAAAACGTAGTTATTACTTACTTGAACTACATTAGTTTGAGACATTGAAGCACTGTTAGTTGAAACCTTTGCCCTTAAAGTAAAATTTCTTGTTTCA
>Ga0172375_10012461_pt1 | contig 10657 bp, 11 predicted proteins | sample LakKiv1m_FD_114537 | JGI IMG/M metagenome (GOLD analysis project Ga0172375, IMG submission 114537) | Freshwater microbial communities from Kabuno Bay, South-Kivu, Congo - kab_092012_11.1m | ecosystem: Environmental > Aquatic > Freshwater > Lake | place: Democratic Republic of the Congo...
CCGAGTGTTAGTACAAGCACTGAAATACTGAATGCAATTGGGATTAGTGTTATGTCTCTTATTAGTATTGTTGAGAGGGCGTAGCTCACGAGCCCCGTTATTCCTGCTGCAATTATTGAAAATCCGATCCATGCCTGCGGAGTGTATTTTATTTCGCAAAAATCAATCCAGTCCTGGTATTTTTCCAAAATACTTTTTTCCATTCAATCACATCTTTGGCTGTTGTAAATAAACAAAATAATTTAATCCTATAAATACTATTGGCATTATTACGCAGTAGAATATCAAAAGGATTTCGGGCGACAAGGGCACTGAGCTGAATAAATTTCCTGTGCTTCCCATGGGAGAGTTTCTTACTGCTCCAAGAATCATTATTGCAACAGGCAGAACAATGCAGGCGAAGATGAATATTACTGCAAAGAAATTCATTTTTTGCGAGAACGTGCTGATTCTTGTTTTGAGGTCATCTGATACTTCGTCTGCGATTTCGCTCATTATGTGGGAAAGATTTCCTCCCACTCTCATTGCTCTTAGCATGTGGTTTAGTGCTGATTTTAGCGGTCTGCTTTGTGTTCTTAGTGCCATGTGTTTTAGTGCTACGCTTGCATCTGTTCCTTCTTCTATTTCTGTAACTGTTCTTGCAAATTCTTCGCTTAGTACTCCGTAATCAGCGGATGTGACTGCTTGTATTGTTTTATACAATCCTATTCCTGCTTTGAGTTCGGTTGCTATGTGTCTTAGTGCGAAAGGTAATTCAACCGAACAGGCGTTTCCTCTTTGTATTGCGGCTTGTTTTGGATAATCAATTACCAAAAATATTACGAGCATTCCTGTTAATATTGCAGTTAAAAAAGGAGTGATTGCTGCAACCGCGGTGTTTGATGTGGATAACAGTATTGCGAGGAATAGTCCCGAAATGAATCCAAATAAGAGTGCGATTACTCCTGCTGCGCTTGCGAGTGCAAGGTATTGGTTTGCTGAGTATGGCATATTTGCCGAGTAAAGGTAGTATCCGAGGTCGTTACTTAGCGGAAAATTTTTTAGGGCATTTTTTAAAGGTGTAATTATTCCTTTCATTTTTAGATAAAAGTCTCCTACTTGCATTGCTAATTTTGAATTGAATGATTCGAGGTCTTCTTTGTTTGTTATGTCTGCTTTTGCGTAAGTGTCTTCTGCGATTATTCCTCTTAGTTCTTTTAGCGCCCCGCTGACTTCTTCAAATTGTGTGCCTTCTTCGCGGTATTTTTTTTTCATAGTATCGACGATTCTTTCAACTTCGTCTTTGTCAAATCCTTCTTCAATATTCATTATTCATCCCTTGTCATTTTTTTTTCTTCAATAAACTTTTTTGCTTTTTCAGAAACTTCTGTAAGGTCCCTTATGTTTCTTTCAACGAGCTGGTCCAAGAAATTTTTTCTTGAAATAATTTCAGCTTCTATTTTTTCTTTTCCCATTGCAGTAAAGTTTTGGAGAACTTTTAAGTATCTGCTTTCTATGAGTGTTCTTTCAAGTTCGTCTTTTGCCGCGTCTCTTTGGAAAATAATTTGTGTTTTCGGGTTTGAGTCCATTGCTCCGTATACTTCCGCAATTTCACTTACTCTTCTTATGGTTCCTTTTTTTCTGTCATAATATCTGTGTTCAACTATAATAATATCCAGTCCGGACATCATGACGCGGGGAACGTTCATTGGGGGGTTTGTTAGTCGTATAAGTGTTTCTTCTGGCGAGTTTGCGTGTACTGTCCCCATTACTCCGTCGTGGCCTGTGTTCATTGCAGTGAACATAGTGAATGCTTCTTCGTGTCTTACTTCTCCCACTATTATTCTATCGGGTCTCATTCTTAAAGAGTTTTTTGTGAGAATGTCAAGCCTTAATTCTCCTGTTCCTTCTATTCCGGGTGGTTTTGCTTCGAGCCGTATCCAGTGTTTTATTGGGAGGTTAAGTTCCGCAGTGTCTTCGATTGTTATTACTCTTTCTCTTTCTGGAACAAATGAAGCGAGTACGTTTAAGAGAGTTGTTTTTCCCGAACCGGTTCCTCCTGAGATAAGCATGTTTGCGGGTTTGGTGTTCATTCCGTCGACGCACAGCCACAAAAATGCTGCTGCTTCGGAGTTAAGTGTTCCCATTCTTATTAAGTCAATTATAGAGTATGGGTCTTGTCTGAATTTTCTTACTGTTATTGTTCCTCCCGATATGCTCGCTGGGGGTATTGTTGCGTTTACACGCGAACCGTCAGCAAGTCTTGCGTCAAGCAAAGGGGATGATACATCAACTCTTCTTCCTACTTCTCTTGCTATTCTGTTTACAACATCTTCTATTTCCTGTTCAGAATAAAATTCAATGTTTGTTATCATCATTTCAAATTCTCTATGAAAAACATAAACCGGTTTGAGCGGGCCTACTATCATTATTTCTTCAAGCGCATCGTCTTTTATCAAATCATCAATGAGCCCATATCCCACCATTTCTCTTACAACCGCTTCTGCGTAGAAGCTTACTCTGCTTTCAGGGATTTTCAGGGGAGGGTTGTTTCTGATTATTTCCATTATTTTTTGTTTGTAAATGACTCTTCGCTCTTCTGGGTTTCTTATTTTGTAGGGAGCTATGCTGATTAGTCTTGTTGTTGCTTCTTTTAGAGTATTTATTATTTTTCTTTCGACAGATGTGGGTCTTATGGTGGGAACAAAATAGTATGCGAGTGCTTTTCCCGGAACTTTGTAAATTTTTACTTTGCCGTAACTTTTTACTTCAACTTTTTTTGTTTCTTCAAGCTCTTTTTCTATATCATTTTTTTGGGGTTCTTTTTGCTCTTCTTTAGTAAGCTGTTCCATATCTTTTGTTTTTATTTCTCTTGCGAGTTCTTCTTCCAGTTCTTCCGGTTTTTTCTTTTCTTCGTCTGAATTTACTATTTTTAGTTCTTCGGTTTTTTTTTCTTCTGTCTTTTGCTCTGCCTGTTCTTGTTTTGGCGCGCTTTCTTTGACTGACTTTGCAGCGCCTATGATTTCTTCAAGATAATCAGTAGCCATACCAAAAATAAGCTTTTTTTGGTTATTAAGGTTTGCTTCAAGCAGTTTTTTATTCTCTGAAATATAATATTCATCTGTTTTTTATGGTTGAACGTAAAGCTCAAGGGTCTTTGGAGTACTTATTAATTATTGGTGCGGCAATTTTGATTGTTTCTGTTGTTATTGTTTTTCTCACGGTTTTTATGTCTGAATCAAAAGACAAGGGTGACTCTGCGAGTAATGCAGTTTGGTCTGATTTGGACAAAATAAATGACTTGCGTTCTGGTTCTGCAAGTTCTGCTCAACAGCAGACTCTTTTTGTGGGCGGATTAACTCTTCCTGTTTCAAATTCTTTAACTCAAGGAGTAGTTCTTTCAATAAACTCTGCAACGGATTATTCTGATAAGAGTACTTCGGGTTTGACTGTTACTCCGCACAGCGATATTTGTGATTCTTGTCTTGAAATAGCTGATTCGCTGGTTCTTGATTTTAGTGGGAATTTTTCTTTTAGTGTTGTTGCAAAAGCAAATTCGCTTAGTGAAAACTATGAAGTGATTTTTTTTAAATCTGATCCGGGTAATTGGGTACCTTCAGGATATGGCTTTGCAAACTATCTTAATGTATCCCCATCTGTTGATAATCAAGTTAATTTTTTCATAGATTTTTATGAGCAAAATTATGCTGATTCTGTTCTTAGTTTAGGTGCTTTTACTCATTTTGTCGGGGTTTATGACGGCTCGCAGATAAGACTTTACAAAAACGGTGTTCTTGCAGATTCTTTTTCTTATTCGAGTGGATTAACCGCAAACAATTATCCATTAACAATAGGATATGAAATAGATGGTCCTTCGAACGGATATAGTATTTTTGACGGCGAAATTAAGTGGGTTTCTTTTTGGAACAGAACTTTGTCCGCTGATGAAGTTGAAAGTTTATCCGAAGGCGTTCAATCAGCCCTCGGAAATTAGTTTTTCGGTTTTTATTTTTTAATTTTTTTTATGATTTTTTAATTTTTTATATTTTTTCTTTAACTTCTTTTCTTAGTTTTTCTATTAGTTCGTTTAATCCGAATACTTCTTGTTTTCCGTCTCTTGTTCTTGCAGCAACTTTTTCTTCTTCTGCTTCTTTTGCACCGACTACAAGGATGTAAGGGATTTTTGCTTTTTGAGCGTCGCGTATTCTGTATCCGAGTGTTTCGTTTCTGTCATCGATTTTTACTCTTATTTCGTTTTCAACAAGTTCGCCGAATACTTTTTTTGCGTAGTCAGAGAATTTTTCCGAGATTGGAATTATTCTTGCTTGTTCGGGTGCAAGCCATAATGGGAATGCTCCACCGAAGTGTTCGATTATTATTCCTGTGAATCTTTCAAAGCTTCCAAACGGCGCTCTGTGTATCATTACGGGTTGGTGTTTTTGTCCGTCTGCTCCGATGTATTCTAAATTGAATCTTGCGGGCAAGTTGTAATCTAATTGAACTGTTCCTGTCTGCCATTCTCTTCCGAGAGCATCTTTTACTATTACGTCCGCCTTTGGTCCGTAGAATGCAGCGTCTCCTTCGTTTACTACAAAATTTATTTTTCTTTCTTTAAGTACTTCGATTATTTCTTGAGTTGCTTTTTCCCATTGTTCTGCGTTTCCAACATATTTGTTGCTTTGCGGGTCTCTTGCTCCGACTCTTACTCTGAAGTTAGTTATTTTCAGAGTGCCTAATACTTTTACAAGTAAATCAAACACGGCGGAGAATTCTTCTTTTACTTGTTCGGGTGTGCAGAAAATGTGTGCGTCGTCCTGAGTGAATCCTCTTACTCTTAATAGTCCTGATAGTTCTCCTGATTTTTTGTATCTGTAAACTGTTCCCATTTCGCTTAACCTTAGCGGCAGGTCTCTGTAACTTCTTTGTCCGTTCTTGTAGTATTGGATGTGGAATGGGCAGTTCATCGGTTTTAGATAATACTCGTCTTCATCTATTTGTATCGGAGCGTACATCATTTCTTTGTAATTCTGCAGGTGTCCTGATGTTGAGAATAATTCTGTTCTTCCGATGTGCGGAGTTATAATAAATCCGTATCCGCGTTTGATTTGTTCTTTTACCAAAAAATCCTGTAACTGCATTCTAAGCATTGCTCCGTTTGGACACCAGATTGGCAGTCCTCTTCCGACTAAATCGCTTATCATGTAGAGGTCAAGTTCTTTTCCGAGTTTGATATTGGAATTCTCTTCGGCTTTTTTTCTCATTTCAATCCAATCAGTTAATTCTTTTTCTGATTTGAAGCTTATTCCGTATACTCTTGTAAGCTGTTTATTTTTTTCGTCTCCTTTCCAGTAAGCCGCGCTTGTTTTAAGCAGTTTAACCGCTTTTATAGGTTCTGTGTTTTCAAGGTGCGGACCTTTGCACATGTCAATAAATTTTCCTGTTTCATAAATTGATATTTTTTTCTCGCCTTCTTTTTCAAGGTCTTTAATCATTTCAACTTTGTAAGGGTTGCTTTTGAATAATTCAAGCGCTTCTTTTACACTGATATCTTTGTGTTTCATAATATTTTTTTGTTTGAGTATTTCTTTCATTTTTTCTTCAATTTTTTCAAGCGCTTTTGCATCAATGCTTTCATCTAACTCAAAATCATAGTGAAAACCGTTTTCTATCGGAGGGCCGATTGCTATTTTTGCTTTCGGGTAAAGTTGGGTAAGAGCGTATGCGAAAATATGTGCTGTTGTGTGCCAGAATTTGTCCATGTATTCTTTATCTGCATTGTCCACTCTACCATCTCCTAAAGTAAGCTCCGCCCAAAAGCCTTTTAAAATGCTTTTTGTGCCTGAAAAATCTGCACTGTTCGTTGATTAAAAGAAGTAATTTATTGACTAGTGACAAATTGTTCCATACTAATATTGCCTTTTGCAGAGTATATAAACAATTTTTTTGTGTGAATGTAATATTTTGCACACTAAACTTAATTTGTGAAAAAGGGTTAAATCTTGAATTTGAATTTAATTTTATTGTTTTGTGTTTTATCTTCTTGCTCTTGAGCATTTTTCTCTTCCGGCACAGTTTCGGCAGTGCGGTGCGAAATACGCTGACACCCTGTCTTTGACAGGGTTAGAGAATAATTATCTTCTTGCTCTTGAGCATTTTTCTCTTCCACAGAGGGATAAGAATTCTCTGCAGAATGCTCTTCCGCCTTCTTCTTTTAAGTGCTTGCAGCCTTTCCAAGCCGGTTGGGGAGCATAGCTTCTTTGTTCGGTTATAACTGTTTTTGGAATTTCCTCTTCTTCTTTAACAGCGTTAATAAGCACTACATCCTGCGGAGAGCTTTCGCATTCGCATATAACTTCGGTTTTTGATTCTTCATTCGCTTCTTCCTGAACTATTGCTTTTTCTTCTATTTTGTAAGTACAGGGTTTAAAATTTTTAGGGTAAAGCATTCTTTCTACGTCCGAACCTGATGGAACAAAAGTAGCTTCTTTGTATTGTGCTGCCTGGTTTGCTTTTGGGCGAGGCATTTTTTGTATGTCTATGCTTTGTCCCATTGCAATCATTTTTGCGTTCATTCTTCTTGAATCTTCAACCAAACTTTGAAAAGCCATTTTTATCACCTTTAATTATCTCCTTGCGCGCCGACAATTTTCCTTTGCGCATAATGAATGAAACTCTTGGCAGTAATCCTTGTTGTCAGAAGTTTTTTTGAATTTGCAGTCCTGCCAAGTAGTAGCGCCAAAGCCCCCTTGTTTTCCTGCTTCAGACTCAGAGGCTATTCCCCGTATGATGCTGTTGTGTCTCGGGTCAGAACCTGCTCTTGAAACGAATCTTCTCTCTCCGGGAACAAATCCTTTTATTTCAGAATCTTTGTAAGAAATATCTTTTCTCTCAACAACTTTTTTTTCAGCAATGCTTTCTGCTTCTATTAGGTTTTCAGCTTTTCCTGAAGGAACCCTTTTTGCATCGGTTTTTCTTGCGCTGGCAACTAAATCTTTGAAAGGCATTAAATCACAGCATTATTGATTGCACCGGAGAATAAAAAGGTTTTCTTTTTTGCGCAAAAAAACAACTTTTTTAAGTGAAAATATTTAAGCAAAACAGCAGTTAGTTTTATTTGGTCTTAAATGATAGTTTATTGTTTGTTTTGTGTTGTGGTTGGATGATTTCTCCTGAGTCATGCATTAATTGTAAGGGAAAGCTTCTCTGCGGGCCCAGTTTCGGCTGGGTGATGCGATTGACTCAGGCACTATCTTGCGACAGTGCTTTAGTGGCTGGTGAGTTTGTGTGATTAGTCCTAAGCTTTGTATTAAGTGTAAGGGAAAGCTTCTTTGCGGGTTGTCTTCTTGTCCGATTCTTGAAAAAAATGCTTCGCGGACAAAAATTGTTTCTTCTATGCAGGGAACTAATTTTGTCGGAGCTTCTCCTCCGGGTTTTTTTGTTTCGTGGCAGAATTATCCAAAAGTTGCTGTTGCTCCTCTGAGTGCTTTGCCGTCTGAAGTGAGCGATATGAGTGATTTGCCCGAAAAGTGGTATGGGTTGTCCCAAGAAAAAATAATTTCTTTTAGAGAATCGCTTTTGCGTTCTTACAAAACAATGCCGGTTTCTCTTGCCTCAGAACCGAATTATGAATTGATTGATTTTCAGGAGCTTGCAATGGCTTCGTCTCTCTTTGAGCTTGAAGTTAATCTCGCGGAAAAACCAAGGGCAGAGTCTTCTTTTGATTCGTTTTCAGCCCCGCTTGGTCCTAGCGCAAAACTAGATAAGATAAAGGCGTTGGAGAATCCAAAAATTCCAAAAGAAATAGATTATTATGTTTCCGATACTGATGCAAAGTCAAATACTGCTTTGATTGATTTGTTTCAAAAAGGTTTTCCGGTTTCTTCTCTTGCAAAAGTTCTTTCGAGCGGCGCGTTGGGTGTGAAAAAGAATAGAAAACTTGTTCCTACGCGGTGGAGCATTACGGCTGTTGATTCTAATATTTCAAAATATTTTATCGAAGAAAAAATTTCTCAAAATAAAGTAATTGATTCTTTTAAGTTGTTTCACTCAAAATATTTGGATAATGATTTTTGGGTTCTTCTTCTTCCTTTTCCATGGAGCTTTGAGCAGATTGAGTGCTGGCTTCCTGGCGGTGTTTGGACTCAGGGTGCGCAGTCGTTTAATATTCTTGCAGATTATGAATTGAATTCAGGATTGAAAGGATATCCTGAAGAAACTGAAGGAGCATATTTTGCTTCCCGAATTGCAGTGAGCGAATATTTGGTTGAAAAAAAACAGAATGCTGCCGCAATAGTTTTTAGGGAAATTGGTAAAGATTATGCTGTTCCTCTTGGCGTGTGGCAGATTAGGGAGAATGTTCGTGCGGCTCTAAAAGAAGATGCGCTTGAATTCACTAACCTTGATTTGGTTCTTGATTTTTTATCAAAAAAACTTTCTGTTCCGATTGAGCAGTACAAAAAAAAGTCTGTGTTGATTCAGCATTTCAAAACCCAGACTCGTTTGAGCCAGTGGTTTTAAATAAGTCTTTCATTTTCTTTTCTCAACGCGTCCCAGTTAACAGTTTGTGCCCATTCAAGGTACCGCAAAAAACTTTTTCCGACATCTCTTCCGGTAATTTTTTCAATCATTTCAGCAAGTTTTTTCTTTTCACGCATCACCGCTTCTTTGTCTCCCGCATATTCTTTTCTTGCAATTAAATCCGTTTGTGAAAGAACTGTGTCTCTATTTTGGGGGGGTATTTCAAATTCAGCTATGAGGCGAGTTGTGCTTTCTCTCATTGATGCTTGCCAAATTCTTTGTTTTTCTGCATTTTGAAGGCTTCTGCCTATAAGGTTTTTTCTAAAAGAAGCGGCTCTTTTTCTTGCTCTGTTTAGTGCGTCGTTTCTTCTTTCAATTTTTTTTCCTTTTTCAATGCAACTTTTTTTTACATCTTGGGCGATTCTTCTTGCTTTTGCACGATTAACAAATAAGTTAGTTATATTCATTTTTTTTCCTCAAAGCACCTAAACCAGTTTTTCAAGAATTTTTTTTAATTCGCCATAGTTTTCCGCTTTTAACATTTCTTTTTCCTGTTCTTTTAATGCCGTGCATGCTTTGAATAAAATTCCCTTGTCCGCAGCTTTTAGCATTTTTACATCATTAAAAGAGTCGCCCACCGCAATAACTTCGTACCCTGCACTTTTGAATCTTTTTATTTGTTCAACTTTTCCGTCGGCTTCCCGAAGTTTGTATCCGGTAATATTTCCTTCTTTATCGACTTCTAAAAAGTTTGCGAACATAAACGGGTACCCGAGTTTTGCAACAAGAGGGGTGATGTAGTCATAATAGGATCCTGTAAGTATGCAGGGCTGTGCTTTTGTTTTTACCCAGTCTATGAATTCTTTTGCACCTTCAAGGGGTTCCATTTCTGAAACAATTTTGTGCACTTCGTTCATTTTCAGTTTGTTTTCTTTCAGTACACGTATTCTCATTTTCATTAGTTTGTCATAATCGGGTTCGTCTCTTGTTGTGAGCATAAGTTCGGGGATTTTTGTTGCTTTTGAAAATTCTTCCCAAAACTCGGGAACTAAAACTCCTTCTAAATCAAAGCAGAGTATTTTCATTTGAGTCAACTTCATTTTTTGTATTTCATGAATTGCGCTAATAGTGCTTCCAATTGTATTCTTTCGCTTGCTCCTTCAACTATTCTAAAATCGTATTCTCCTATTGTGTTGACAAGTTCTATTTTTGCTTTATCGTCAAGGTGTTTTGAGTCAAGGTTCATGGTTTCTCTGTAAACCTGCATTATTATGTCTTCTCCGCTCATTCCCTGTTCGTACATTAATTCTTCGAGTTTTTTTCTGGCTTCAATGAATTTTCCTTCAACAGCAAGTATAATCATTTCTTGTACTTGTTCGGGGCGTGCCCTGCTTGAAACAGAGTATACAATGTCCTCTGTTATTTTTTTGTCAAGTGTTGAAGCCGCTTGTAGTATGTTGATTGTTTTTCGCATGTCTCCCTGTGAAACATAATTTAGCGCATGAATTGCTTTTTCGTCAACTTCAATTTTTTCTTTATCCGCCACGTGCTTGACTTGGTTTTCAACATCCTTTGCTCCGAGCGGTTTGAATCTGTAAATTACGCATCTTGACTGAATGGGTTCAAGTATTTTTGAAGAGTAATTGCATGACAAAATAAATCTGCATGTTTTTGTGTATTTTTCCATTGTTCTTCTTAGTGCCTGTTGTGCGTCCTGTGTGAGTGCATCACATTCATCCAAAAAAATTATTTTGAACTGTGAATCAAATGCGAGTGTTCTTGCAAAATCTTTTATCGTGTTTCTTACAACGTCAATTCCTCTGTCATCCGAAGCATTTAATTCCAAAAAGTTTTGTTCATAATTTTTTCCGAAAAGTTCTTTAGCCATTGCGATGCTTGATGATGTTTTTCCTGTTCCTGCTGGTCCAGAGAAAAGCATGTTTGGAAGATTTTTTTTCTCAATATATGATTTGAGTCTTTTTGTTATTTCCTCGTGCCCTATCACTTCGCTTAAATTTTTTGGGCGGTATTTTTCAACCCATGGGAGCTCTATTTCGTTTGCAGGAGTCATGATTGTATTCTGCTTGAATAAGATTATAAGGTTTTGGAAATTGCCCCTCTTATTTTGTGTTTTTACGGGCAGTAATCACTTTTTTAAACG
>Ga0172375_10012463_pt1 | contig 10655 bp, 8 predicted proteins | sample LakKiv1m_FD_114537 | JGI IMG/M metagenome (GOLD analysis project Ga0172375, IMG submission 114537) | Freshwater microbial communities from Kabuno Bay, South-Kivu, Congo - kab_092012_11.1m | ecosystem: Environmental > Aquatic > Freshwater > Lake | place: Democratic Republic of the Congo...
AAATACTGGTGATTTTATTTGGAATAGTCCTCAATCTTTAGGATGTTATAATTTTGCAATTCGGATTGAAGAATATAGAAATAGTGTATTTATTGGAAGTGTATTACAAGAATTACAAGTTAACGTCACTTCGTGCTTAGGAATAAAAGAGGTTATTAATGGGGAAAACGGAATTAATGTTTTCCCCAACCCCTTTACCACCTCCGCTACACTCCAAGTTTCCAAGCCCCTGCAAACAGCCACGCTTGTCATCTATGATATCATTGGCAAAGAAGTCAAACGCATGGAGGGCTTAAGTGGTAAGGAAATCATCATACAAAGAGATGGGATGAAAAGCGGAATGTATTTTTATACATTAATGGATAAGCAAGGAGTGACAGGGAATGGGAAGATGGTGGTGGAATAGTATAAAGTAATCTTCATTAAAAAGAAGACAGTTTTGCATAGACTTATTGGGCATGCTCACTACTTGTTTTGTTCTGAAATAGGTTTTCAAAAAATAAAAATTTGTGATAGATTTTTCGTAAGATTGCCGTAGGATTTTTTTAATTTAAAGTGTAAACTAATTTTAAGAAGTTACAGGAGCAGGAAGATAAAATAAAAGCGGGCGGATAAATTCCGCCCGCTTTGTTTGGGAGATGGCCTCCCCCTGCCCCCTCGGAGATGGGGATAGGTTATAGTGAAGGGGTTGGAGTAGGTTCGGCGGGGAGTGGTGTGAGGAAGAAGGCCTCCTCGATGCAGTCCTCGGAATTGATTTCGTAGTCATTTTTTACAAGGGTTTCGTAACCAAGGGCAGATACCTGAATGGTGTATTTGCCGAAAGGAGTATTTTCTAAAAAGAAGTCAGCGTCTTCATCTGCTTCGTCAACAAAACCCAGTTCGGTGATAAGCACTGATGCGAATGGGATGGGAAGACTTGTAACCGCATCGTAAACATAACCGCCAATCATACCGAATTTTGTAGCGATAATGCGAGGAGTAGTGTGAGCGCGGAAGTCTATAATAATACGTGCATTGGTGAAATCCTGATGGAATCCGGGGTAAGAAGTGCGGAAAGTGCGCATTTGTTTATCAATGTGATTATATAGAATGTTGTCTAAATCAACAAAGATAAGTTTGATATTACGATTGAGTGTTTTGCGCTCGACGCGTACCTGACGTGGTTTTTGGTTTACCTGCTCGTAGGCAGTGATAAGGGTGCTGAATTCGGAAAGCATAGCGCCATCGATATTGTAATCAGCTAATGCAATAAGGTTGGTGATGCCTGCGTTGTAGATATCGGTACAATAGGGAACTACTTTTTCGTCCCGACCATATTTGATGTCGGTTTCGGAAATAAGCATTTTTTGGGCCAAGTCGTTATCGTTGATGTCGAGAGCAAAAGAGTTGATGATAGCAGCTAAATCGGAGCCCTTTCGAGCGAGCATGAGACGATAATCTTTTTTGGTGAGGGTTGGTCCCGTTATGTCCATCACCAATTGAGCGAGGTAGGACTTAAGCTGGGTTACCATGGTTTTGAACTCGTTGTAGCGTGTAAGCAGGATTACAACTGATGAAACTAAGGTGATGTTTTTTTCGCAGATTAAAATGACAACGTCATACATTGCCATTTTGTTGAATTGTTTTTTATTCATGACTCTAAATATTGTGCCGCCAATGGCGACTGATTAATAATTTATTTAAATAACATTTGCCCTTAGCTTCCCGAGCGTTTTGTTAGAAAAATTGTTATTGTTTTGTCATGATGTGTTAATGTGTTAATTTGAAAATGTGATAATTTGGTAATGTGTTAATTTGGTAATTTGATAGTGTGCAAACGGAATTATTTTGTTTTTATTTTATTTATTTAAAGTTTTTTTTATGAATTAATTTGGAAATGTGATAATGTGGTAATTTGAAAATGTGTTAATTTGAGAATTTGATAGTGTGCAAACGGAATTGTTTTGTTTTTATTTTATTTATTTAAAGTTTTTTTATGAATTAATTTGGAAATGTGATAATGTGGTAATTTGAAAATGTGTTAATTTGGAAATTTGATAAGGTTGGCAAGGGTGTTTGTTGTTATTTAGTTCTGAATCTTGGGTTTTGTTGATTTGTTTTCGGCAGCGAACTGATGCGGAGTTGCAAACTTCACAACAGGGTATAAAGTTTCAATTAACAAAATTGCTTACATTTGTCGCCAAACATTAGCAAAAAAAAACCGGTTTTGTTGAAGAGAAAAGCTTATTTTTTATTTCTGATAATTTTCGCACTTGGCTATATTAGTGGCTTTGCACAGTCATCCGATAATTTTGTTGACCAGCGTGACGGCAAGCAGTATCCTATAATAACAATTGGTAAGCAACATTGGTTTGCAAAAAACCTAGATTACAAAATTGCAAACAGTTGGTATTACAATGATAGCGATAGTTTAGGAAAAATATACGGAAGACTTTATACTTGGGATGCAGCCCTGAATACTTGTCCTGATGGTTGGAACCTACCCAATGACAGCGACTTTGTTGTTCTTGAAAAAAGTTTGGGTGGTAAAAGCAATGTTTGTTTTGAAATAAAAGAAAAAGGTACAAAACATTGGGCAAAACCAAATACGGGTGCAAGTAATAAAAGTGGGTTTACTGCCTTGCCTGCCGGATTTAGAAGTAATGACGGCACCTACAAAGAAGTATCGCTAAGTACTTATTATTGGAGTTCGGATTTACGCGAAAATAAACAACCCTCCTATTTTGTTGTTAATAATGACTGTTACGAATTTTTAAATGACGTAACTATTTTGTGGGAATTCCCCAAGACCAATGGGTTTTCTGTAAGGTGTTTAAAGAAACCATAACTACTCACTTTATGTGAATAGAGTGTGCTTAATTCAAGTACGATATTAAGCTTGATTTTTGCGATATTAAGCGATTGCGAAATATTTTCATATTTTTTTCTTGTTAATAATATAAAAGATAATATATTTGTGTCGTTATATAAATTTTTTTTTCTAAAACATCAAATGAACTAATTCCCATATTAAATTCCAAATAAAAACTTAAAAAAAACATTATGTCATTACTCAAAGCAAAGTTAAGTGAAATTTTTCCGAAACAAAAAGCGGAAATTGCTGAAATGTTAAAAGCTAACGGTGAGAAAGTGGTTTCTCAGGTTACTCTTACGCAAGCTTATGGCGGCCTTCGTGGCGTCAAAGGGCTTGTTTGTGATACATCAGAAGTCCCACCTGACAAAGGACTTATCATTCGAGGAATTGAATTAAAAGACCTCACAACAAAAATACCTGAAGAAATTCTTTTTTTGTTGTTAACTGGCCAATTACCCAATGATGCCGAAATAAAAGATCTTTCAAGTGATCTAAAATCAAGGGAAGTGGTACCAGATTATGTTTGGAATGTTTTAGATGCAATGCCGGCAGACTCTCACCCAATGACCATGTTTAACACGGCTGTTCTTATTATGCAACGGGACTCTGTATTTGCAAAAAAATACAACGAAGGCATGAAAAAAGACATGTATTGGGATGCCACTTACGAAGATGCAATGAACATTATTGCAAAGCTTCCTGCAATTGCTGCATACGTTTATAGAAAAAGATTTAATAAAGGTCCACGCATTGAATCAGATAAAAATGCTGATTGGTCAGGCAACTACGTACACATGCTGGGTTTGCCAAATCCTGATGATGAGTTTGCAAAGTTAATGCGCTTGTATTTGAATTTACATAGTGATCATGAAGGTGGAAATGTGAGTGCTTATTCATCTGCAGTTATCAACTCTGCTTTATCGGATCTTTACTATTCGTTATCCGGTGGATTAAACGGATTAGCAGGTCCATTGCATGGTTTAGCCAATCAAGAATGCCTGGGTTGGGTTTTGGAAACGATGAAACAATTTAATGGTGCACCTACCGAAGATCAACTCTTCAAATTTGCGCAGGAAACATTAGAATCAGGCAAAGTTGTTCCTGGCTATGGACATGCCGTATTGAGAATTACAGACCCACGTTTTGACGCATTCCTTAAGTTTGGTAAACAATATATGGCTTCGGATCCTGTATTCCAAACCGTAGCACGCGTATTTGATGTGGTTCCTAAAGTACTGTCACAAGTTCAAAAAATTAAAGATCCTTGGCCAAATGTTGACGCAGGTTCAGGCGCATTACTCTATCATTACGGAATAAAAGAATTTAGCTATTATACTGTTTTGTTTAGCGTATCTCGTGCATTGGGTATTTGTTCACAGTCTATCGTTGCACGCGCAATGGGATTCCCAATTACTCGTCCTAAATCCTTACCAACTGCAGGGTATAAAAAAATAATACAATCCTAATTAGTTAACTTTATATAACAATACAAATGAAAATAACCGTAATTGGCGCAGGAAATGTTGGTGCAACATGCGCAATTGAAATAGCTCAAAAAGAACTTGCTACCGAAGTCGTAGTCTTAGATGTAAAACAAGGGACTGCTGAAGGGAAATCATTAGACACATGGCAAACAGGACCTATTGATAGTTTTGATACCAAAGTAATTGGCGTTACCAATGATTATGCAAAAACTGCCCAATCAGATATCATTGTTATCACTTCAGGACTTCCACGAAAACCGGGAATGAGCCGTGATGATTTGATTTCTACTAATGCAGGCATAGTGAAAAACGTTACCGAAAACGCTATCAAATATTCTCCTAATGCCATTATCATTGTCGTTGCTAACCCACTTGATGTGATGACTTACGTTGCTTACCTTACAGCAAAAGTAGATTCAAAACGGGTTTTTGGAATGGCTGGTATATTAGATACTGCCCGCTATAAAATGTTTTTAACAGAAGCTTTAAATATATCTCATAAGGATATTCAAGCAATGATTTTGGGCGGACATGGTGATACTATGGTTCCACTACCAAGGTATACAACCGTTGCAGGTATTCCTGTTACCGACCTTATAGCCAAAGAGAAACTGGATGCAATCATTCAAAGGACAACTAAAGGTGGTGGCGAAATTGTACAGTTATTAGGGACTTCCGCATGGTATGCACCTGGAGCTGCTGCTGCACAAATGGTTGAAGCAATCGTAAAAGATTCAAAACGGGTTTTACCTGTTTGTTCATTGCTGCAAGGAGAATATGGTCTGAAGAATATTTATCTGGGCGTTCCTGTAATTCTTGGTAGAAACGGAATCGAGAAAATTATTGAACTCAATTTAAACGAGGATGAAAAAGCCTTGTTAAATAAATCAGCCGCAGCCGTAAAAGAAGTTATGGATGTTTACGATAAAATGAGTTCGTAGAACTTAAAAACTTTTTATCTCTCAATTTTCTGCCAGTTGGTAGGACAAAAAAAGAGTATAAGACAAAATGTTTTAAGGTTCTTGTAGCAATCATATATTTTAATAAACATTTGTAAATACTAGAGAGACTAAGATTGTATAATTATCAAACAAATTAATGAATTAATGAATACAACAAGATAATTTTATTTTGTTGTATTTATTAATATTCATTCTATCGAAAAAAATAAATATTTTATTATTATTTTCTTTTTTATATCATAAATATTATTAATTTTGCATATTATTAACTATTAACTAATTAAAATGGCAACAGGTACTGTTAAATTTTTCAACCAAAAAAAAGGTTTCGGTTTCATAACTGAAGATAATAGCCAGAAGGACATTTTTGTTCATGCAACTGGTTTAATTGATCAAATAGCTGACAACGATAAAGTAGCTTTTGAAATTACCGAAGACGAAAAGGGTAAAAAAGCAATTAACGTTAAGAAAAACTAAGCTTTTACTAAACTTTTTAAAAAGCTCTCTTACTTACAGCAGGAGAGCTTTTTTTTATTTAAAGCGAATTGATTTTACGGGGCTTATTTTGCTAATTACGTAGGAAGGTATCAATAACATCAAGATACTAATTCCAAATGTTCCCAAATTAATTATAAGAATATTAGTTAAAGAAAAGTCAATTGGAATTACAGATACGTAATATGATTCCTGGGATAATTTTAAAAAGCCGGTATATTTTTGCACAATACACATACCGATTCCAATGACATTGCCCCATAACAATCCTTTACCAATCAGGTAAGCTGCATTATAAAGGAAAATTTTTCGAATGCTCCAGTTGTGTGTTCCTAGTGCTTTTAAAATACCAATCATATTCGTTCGTTCGAGTATAAGTATTAAAAGTGTCGAAATCATATTCATCCCTGCTACTAAAACCATCAGCGCTAAAATAATGATCACATTAATATTTTGTAATTCAAGCCAATCAAATATCTGCGGATTTAATTGTTTTATTGTTTGTGAATTTAAGGTGTAATCAATTTGGTCATAAACATATTTTCCAATCTGATCGAGGTCATCAAAATCATTTATTAAAATTTCAAAGCCAGCAACCTGATGATTATTCCAATCGTTAAGCTTTTGTACATGAGCAATATCGCACATAACATACATTTTATCAAATTCCTCCAATCCAGTTTCGTAAATTCCCACAATATTGAATTTCCGCATTCTCGGTGGATCTTGAATAAAATACATAGAGAGTTTATCATTTAGCTGCAATTTTAAGCGAGTAGCTAATATTTTTGAAATAAGGACATCATTTGACTTTATTGTATCCTGAATTTTAAGAGCTCTCCCAGCAATTATTTTGTCGTTAAAAAAAGTCCAATCATAATCGCTACCAATACCTTTCAGGACAACCCCTTGAATATCCTCATCGGTTTTTACAATACCCGCTTTGGTAGCAAAAACTTGCACATGACGTATGCCCGGATAATGATAAAAATCAGGGTAAAAAGCTTGATTCTTTTCTATAGGTTTTGATTCAAATGAAGTGTTTTCATCATATTTTGTAATTCGAATATGCGAACCAAATCCGATGACTTTTTCTGATACTTGATTCTGAAACCCTTTAACAATTGCGACTGAAATAATCATCACAGCCAGACCAAGTGCAATGCTGAGAATAGCTATTTTTACAGCAGGTTTCGAAAAATTTTCTGAATTTTTTGAAAGAATAATTCGCTTAAAAATAAAAAATTCGAAATTCAATTTGCGTTGTTTTTTTGCAATATTATTAATAAATTCATTAGCTTTGGAGTAAATTCAATGCTATTAATTTTAATCTTCGAAATTAAAATTGAAATTTTTCACACCTAAAATGTCAATTAAAACTATTATAATTGCAGTTAAATTTTAACTTGCTAAAATTAAAAAGCCAAAACATGAAAATTAAATTTTCATTTCATAAAATCTTCTTAGTGTATTTAATTTTAATTTCAACTAATTTGTTAGTTGCGCAAAGTATGTTTACTGTTAATTATAAAACGGTAACTTCTGCTGACGTTAAGGTTGGAGCACAATGCACTGAAAAATATTTTCCATTGATAAAGGGAAAAAATATTGGAGTGGTTGCAAATCAAACATCCCTTATAAACAAAACACATCTTGTAGACAGCTTACTGAAAAGCGGATTTCAGGTAAAGAAAATATTCTGCCCTGAGCATGGTTTTCGTGGCGATGCCGATGCAGGTGAGCAGATTAATGATATGGTTGACTCAAAAACCAAACTTCCAATTATCTCTTTGTATGGAAAAAATTTCAAACCCAAAGCTACTGACCTAAAAGGCCTGGACATTGTGATTTTTGACATTCAGGATGTTGGTGTTCGTTTTTACACCTATATTTCTACTTTGCATTATGTGATGGAAGCATGTGCCGAAAACAACATTCCATTAATTGTACTTGATCGCCCAAATCCAAACGGTTATTATATTGATGGTCCCGTATTGGAAAAGGGATTTAATTCATTTGTTGGTATGCATCCAGTTCCTTTGGTCTACGGTATGACGATCGCGGAATATGCTACCATGGTTAATCAGGAGGGATGGCTATTAAATGGAGTTAAATGCAAGCTCAGTTGCGTTCCGATTGAAAATTACAAGCATACATTTTATTATATTCTCCCGGTAAAACCATCGCCAAATCTACCAACCATGAGTTCAGTCTATTTATATCCATCGCTTGGATTGTTTGAAGGAACTGTTATTAGTGTAGGCAGAGGAACTGATAGACCATTTCAAGTAATCGGGCATCCTAAATTAACCGAAACTTCGTATTCCTTCACCCCTAAATCAATGTCAGGTGCTTCGAATCCGTTATATAAAGATACTGAGTGCAAAGGATACGACCTTAAAAATTTTGCAGACATCTATATTAAAAACACCAAACAATTATATCTATTTTGGTTGATGGGTTGCTATACTAATTTATCTGATAAGCAAAATTTCTTTTTGCCTTCATTTGATAAACTTGCCGGTAACTCTAAACTTCGTGAACAAATTATCAAAGGAACTACAGAGGAAGAGATCCGCAAAAGCTGGCAACCGGATATAGATAAATTTAAGCAGATTCGTAAAAAGTATTTATTATACACCGATTTTGAATAATTTTTAATTCCTGAATTGTGAGTCAGAAAAGAAATTCAAGAAACCAAAGAAATAAAAGTACCTCCCAAAAACAACCTGTTTCAAAACCTGTATTATTGTCTGAAATTGACGGCAGAAAAAACATTTTCATGCAGTCACTTTTTATTGCCCTGTTCTCATTTGGGCTCTACACTAATTCACTTTGGTTTGATTTCAATTTGGATGATGGTTTAATGATCACCGAAAACAAATTTACTAAACAAGGCATAGGTGGCATAAAGGAAATACTCACGAATGATGCTTTTGTAGGATTTTTTGGAAAGCAAAAAAACCTTGTTGCAGGGGGCAGATATCGGCCATTATCGCAAGTAATGTTTGCGATTGAATATCAGATTTTCGGAGCGAATCCATTTCCCGGACATTTGATTAATATTACGATGTATGCATTCTTATGCTGGTTCCTCTTTTTAATTTTGCGAAAACTATTCAAAGTTGACAATAAAATTCCTTGGTATAAATCAATGCCATTTATTATTACAGTTTTATTTGCCTCACATCCTTTGCATACCGAAGTTGTTGCAAACATCAAAGGACGAGACGAAATTATGAGTTTGCTTGGGTCTTTGGCTGCTCTTTATTATATGATGCGCTACCTTGAATCAAAAAAAATTCTTCATTTGCTTATTGCATTATTATTTCTATTTCTTGGTTTGTTATCGAAAGAAAACGCTATCACTTTTGTTGCAATTATTCCACTGACTTTATTTGTTTTTAGAAAAGAAAAAATAAAAGATTATTTATTTATTACAATAGCTTTGATAGGTGTTGCAGGTGTTTTCATGATTCTTCGAACGGTTGTTCTTGGGAGTTTCATCAACAATGAAATCGAAAAAGAATTATTAAACAATCCTTTTTTAGGATCAACAAGTGTTCAAAAATATGCTACGATTTTATACACCTGGCTTATTTACATAAAACTTCTTTTTATTCCTCATCCTCTTACACATGATTACTATCCGAAGCAAATACCTATCATCGGAATAGCAGACATTAGGGCAATTGCTCCACTAGTAATTTATTCAGTGCTTACTATTTGGGCTTGTGTTAAAATACAAAATAAAAATATTATCGCTTATTCAATTTTGTTTTTTGTGTTGAGTTTTTCGATAGTTTCAAATTTGGTTTTCCCTATAGGAACCTTTATGAATGAGCGTTTCATGTTTATTTCATTGTTAGGTTTTTGCATTATAGTTTCGTATTTTATTGTAAGTGTTTTACCAAAATGGATAAAAGACAAATCAACATTAAAGAATGTATCTATAGGAATTTTAGTTGTTATTCTTTCGGCCTATTCATTAAAAACTTTTACTCGTAATTTTGTTTGGAAAGATGGCTATACTCTGTTTACTACAGATGCTAAAACATCTACAAATAGTGCAAAGTGCAATGTTTCGGCAGGCGAACTTTCAATTAATAAAGCTCTTAAAGAAAAGGACGAAACGGTAAAAAGGCAATTGCTTCTGGATGCAGTGAACTTTTTAAATAAAGGAGTTGCAATCCATCCGCTTTATGTTGGAGGTTGGCTCAAATTAGGAGATGCACATCTATATCTTGAAGAGTGGCAACAGTCAATTATCAGTTATCAAAATGCATTGAAAATAAATCCAACACATAAAGACGCATTGAACAATTTATTATATGTGGCACAGAAGTCTAACGACAATGGATTTCTCAATGAATCAATGATTGCATATAAAACCTTGATAAATTATCAACCTGATTCTTTATTGCTATACACACAATTAGCGGATGTTTTCGAGAAAGAAAACAAAGTAGATTCGGCAATATACTGGTGTAACATGGCACTAAAAAAGAACGCACGTTTTGGAACAGGATATACCAAACTTGGAGAAATTTATGGAAAAATGCTCAATGATATAAACACCTCTATTTCATTTTTACTTAAGGCCTATGAGATAAATCCAAAGGATGTTTCAACGCTTGAAAATCTTGGAGTTGCTTATGGTATTAAATCTGATTTTCAAAAATCAATTCAGTTTTTTGAAGCAGCTATTAAAATCACACCTGATAATCCACAGTTATACACTAATCTTGCCGGGACATACATGAATATGGGCAATAAGACTAAAGCTGCTGAATTGCGTGCAACAGCTCAGTCGCTCCAAATAAAAACCTCCGAAAAAAAATAATTTTATTGCAAAAAAAA